>QWCZ01001432.1_pt1 | contig 11339 bp, 4 predicted proteins | sample 1972651 | NCBI WGS metagenome assembly QWCZ01 (sample SAMN09866695, study PRJNA288562) | Human oral metagenome isolate pre1_saliva, whole genome shotgun sequencing... | isolation source: mouth | host: Homo sapiens | place: USA: California
TTGGAGCTGTACCAAGGTTAACATCAAATGTTACTTTACCATCAGCACCAACGCTAGCAGTTGTATAATCACCACCTGTGAAGTTCAAGCCTTTATCTAGTTTAACGGTTTGATCAGCAGTTGTAGTAGTACCATTAGTTGCTTTATAAGTTAATGGAATTTGTTTTGCAGCTTTATTGCCATCGAATGTAACTGCATATATTGTATTGTGGTTAGTATTGTCTTGTGTTGGTGTTACAGTAATAGGATTATCTGTGTTGCCACCATTATTTACTGTTACTGCTTCACGAGCTGCATCTTTAACAGCATTTTTAGAAACGGATACTTCGTATTGAGCACCAGGATCATTTACAGCTTTACCGCCTGCAACAGAAACATCAGCAATGTTAGTATCACCAGTTGCAGCTGCTTTTTTAACTACGCTTTCAGTAGAAGCTGCGCCACCTGTCACAGTAGAGCTTACTGTATAGATATCATGACCATCTGTGCCTTTGCTTGGGGTTACAGTAATACCAGTACCAGCTTTAACTTCAGTTCTTAAGCCTTTAATTTGGCTATAGTTAACTGCATCTTTATCATCTGTACCAGGAGCAACATTAGTAATCTTATTATTACCCATATTTAATGTACCACCAGTGATATTAATGGAGTTACCACCAAATGTCATTGTAGGGCCAGTTGTAGAATTAGAAATAGAGTTAATACCTTTTAAATCTGCATTTAAGGAGTATTTATATTCTTGATCACCATTTGCAGCAATAGTTTGTTTTACTTTTAGATTATCGCCTGCACTATAAGTAACTTGTGTGCCAGGTTTAACATTACCTACACTTGGAGTACCATCTGTGTTACCACCAGCAGTTGCTTTCCAGTAGGAATTATTTATAGCTTGTACAACGTTTTGTGTTGTAGCTACGCCATTGTTAGTAGGTTCTTTCGCCTTACCATTGTCATTAGCGATATCATCACCTTTAGTGAGTTTTACGGTAATACCAGTTCCATTAGCAGTTGTAGAAAGTAAACCTTCACCTTTAATATTCAATGTACCATCATCTAATAATACATCGCTATTACCGCTATTGCCAGCATATTTCAAGTTAACGCTTCTTAATTGAGCTACGTTAACAGCATCAGTATCGTCTTTACCTGCTGCAAGGCCTGTAATTTGACGAGTTGCTGTAGCACCATTACCAACAGCTACAGCACCAAGAGTAGAGGTTTGAGCTGTACCAGATAAACCACCATATGTATTTGTGCGAGAATCAGCCGGATTGAAGCCTTGAATACCTGCAGCTGCAGTAGTCGCAGAGTTAGAGCCAAGAGCTACACCGTCTGCAATATCAGCTTTGCTACCTTCACCAATTGCAACAGTAGCTTTACCATCAGTTGCAGCTTGGTAACCAATTGCAACGTTGTGTTCACCAGATGCAGTGGAACGAACACCAGCCGCAAGAGATTCCTTACCAGATACTGTATTGGAACGACCAAATGCAGCAGATGTACGACCAGTTACTGTATTAGATAGACCAACTGCAGTACCTTCATAACCAGCTTTGTTATTTGTGCCAATAGCTGTAGCACCATCAGCTGTTGCTTGAGATAAATGACCTACAGCAGTTGCATTACCGCCAGAAGCAACTGTTTGATTACCAATTGCTGTTGTATTAGTATTAGATGCATTCGCTTGATTACCAACAGCAGTTGCATTCGTATTTGTTGCTTGTGCAGAATCACCAAATGCAGCAGCACTTTGACCACTTGCTTTAGAGTTTTTACCAACAGCAGAGGCATTTAGTCCAGAGGCTGCAGAGTTATTACCAACAGCAATAGAATCGTTTTTAGTAGCATTTGCTAAATTACCAACAGAAATCGCTCTTTCTGCTTCCGCTTTAGATTTATAACCAACAGCTATAGCTCTTTCAGCAGTTGCTTCTGCAGAGGACCCTACAGATGTTGCATAATTCCCAGAAGATTTTGATAACGTACCAATGGCGATAGCACGCGTTGCACCAGCTGATGTTTCAGCTTCACGGCCAATAGCTTGAGAATCTTCAGCATAGCCTCTTGCACCAGAACCAATAGCTGTCGCATAGTTTGCAGTAGCCTTAGTTTGGAAACCCAAAGCAGCCGCATATTCACCACTTGACTTAGAACCAGAACCAACAGCTGTACTATCTTTGGCGGTTGCTTCTGTTTCGTTACCAATAGCAATAGATGCTTCTTCACCATCTGTTTTAGCTTGACGCCCCAAAGCGATAGCTGCTTTGCCATTAGCATGGGTTTGGTCACCAATTGCGATAGAGAAATTATTATTAGCATACGCTGAGTTACCCCAACCACTACCAATCGCAATAGAGGCATCAGCGGTTGATACCCCCCCGCCACTAGTATTATTAGCAGCGTCTACATAACCAGGCATCATAGCACCTGCTGCTACTAAAGCAGCAAAAACTGTAGATAATGCTTTTTTCTTACCACCATTGTTTTTCGCTACTTCGGATACTACTACGTAGCATTCTTTTGTTTTGCTCCAAACAACTTTAAAGATCTTATTCATATTTCTATGAACCCCTTTCTTAAACTAGACACAATTACAATCCTTATATAATAAATTTAATATACTGAAAGTTAGATGTTTACACGCTTTTACGTTATTCTGAGTGACTTTCATTTATTATTCACTTTGTGTCATGAATAGAATATCAAAAATTGAAAACTTTGTAAATAGTTTTCTTCATGTTATTATCATGAAAATTTCAATCTTATTTATAATTTTAAAAATTGTTAATAAATTTTCTGTATGTTACGTATTTTTTTGTACATTTATAATTTATTTTCCTATTATTTTCGATTTAATTCAATAAAATTGAGTTTATTTATTAGGAATTTTCATAAATCTTTAGTTAAGATATTTATACAGTTCAGTTTTTATCGATATATTAATTTTATATTCATATAAAATTAAATAATAATAGGCCATGAGCACTACATACTATAGAGCCCACGGCCTATCAACTGTGCACTTAACACAGTTTATCATAGATGAATATATTATGAATGTAACATCAGATACATAAATTAAACTATTCCGATTTTATCGATATAAATATTACGTATATCCTTATAATATCAAATTCATATACTATTTTATCTGTATATTATTTCCTATATATATATTATTCAATCTTTAGATTATTCCACCCATATTGTATTTTGTCTTCTTACTAGTTCTAGCATTTTAGCTCGTACCGTCGAGCTTTCAGTAAGACGGTGCTGTCCACCATGCCAAGCAATAGGTGAACTAGCTAGACGGAAGGTAATCTTACCGTATGGACCACCAGAACTATGTTCAGGTTTATTATAGCCCATATCAATAGACACACGCGGTGTAAGTTGTAATTCTGAGCCAATGCGCAAACCATTCTTATCCGCTTGTCGCACTTGTTTCCAATGATACCCTTCTACATATACCCGTGCCCATCTTGCATTGGTAAAGGTCTTACCATACTCAACGGTATATCCATCCGATACACGTTCTAAGGTATGAATGTTGGCATCAAGGATCCTCTCATCAGAAGCTGAACTATACCAATTAAATCTAAATTCGCTTTCACCAGACATATATTCAAGACCTGCACTGAGGCGGTCATGATGCCCCAAGAATCGATGGTCATAGAATAGATGGGCGCCGTATAAATGACGATCATCCTTTGAGATATGACGATAACCAACACCTATATTCACCGTGGTGCCAATATCTACCGCTCGTGATAAGCGCTGTTGCGTAAACCACACCTGACGAGACGAATCATCGTAATGCCCCAATGGCTGTACAGTCTCTACAGAATATAAAGGTTTCCAGTCTTGTTGAAATTGAAAGCTCAATGTGGTCCGACGCATCCATGGTTTACCCTTAGATCCATGCATCGCATTAGATACGTTTGTCATGGCCACCGCATTAATGGCACGGTTCACCGCATCAACATCAGTATACTGAACCGTCTTTGCATCTTGCCGATTCATAACCAGAGGTCCACCTTGGCCAATGATATGATCTGGTGTTGCAGCTGGTGTAATATGAAAATTCTCCATCTCCACTGCTGACTTATTTAATTGCGCCACCTCAGCCTTATGTAATTGTTCTCCTTGTTCCTTATCCTGTGCTGCTGTGGTCCCATAACACAACAAACACCCTAAGGCTATACACACAATACGTTTCATATCTCTCTACATATACAATTCATGAATTAAAAATGAAATATATATAAGTGTAACGAATATAAACGTATACTGTCAAGCTTCTATAAGGGAGTAGTGTTTTATATAATAGTATATATATAGTAATACTATTTTAATCCCCCTTACGTTAGATATGTTATAACACCTACCTATTTTGCTCTTCAGCCTTAATAACAACTCAAATTATGTCCAATTTTTTGGATATAGTTTCCAATTATGTGCTATACTAATCTCATGATTTAATACTATGCATGTAATCATTGGGGAAGTATATGAATAAGAATAAGAAAAATAAAAAAGCTAAAACTAATGCAGAGGAAAAGCAAGTCGTTTCAACTAGTTCTGTTATATCGGAAAAGTTGCAAGGGGATATTGATGAGTTAAAAAACTCATACGACTCTTTCCTTTACGTATCTAAGCCGTTTTCCAGTACAAATATCAACAATTTACAAGCAAAGGCTAAAATGTACGGCCTTAACCCAGTGCCGCTAAAAGGGGCTCGCGTACTGGAATTAGGTGCCTCCTGTGGTGGTAATATCGTTCCACAAGCACTGTACTATCCTGAAACTACTTTCACAGGTATCGACCTATCAGGCGTACAGGTAAAACACGGCAACGATATTATTAACTCCATCGGCCTCAAAAATGTGACCTTATTAGAAAAGGACATTCTCGATATCGATGAAAGTTTCGGGACCTTCGACTATATTATCGTTCACGGTATTTGGTCCTGGGTTCCAGATGTGGTGAAAGATAAAATCCTAAGTATTTGCAATGTAAATTTATCGGATAACGGTATCGCCTATGTATCGTATAATACGTATCCAGGTTGGAAACGCCTCGAACAATTACGAGATATCATGTTATACTCCGAAAAACGGGCAAAAGACCAGGATTTATTAGAACGTACCTTATATACTAAAAGCGTACTCAAAATGGTAGCGGACACTATGAATATTGATGATCGCTCCCGTACACAATCGGCCTATAAGATTAACAATATTCATAATGTATTGAATTCTAATGACTACTATGTAGCTCACGAATATTTAGAAGCCTTCAACGATCCTGTATATGTGTCCGATTTCATTGAACGAGCACGCAAACAGGGTTGTGCCTATATCGGTGATGAAGTATTACAGCGTTCTTTTATCACTTGGCTTGCAGACGATGTTACGAATAATATTAGAACCTTATCTCATGACAACTATGTAGATAAGGAGCAATTCTATGACTACGTGTACGATACACAATTCCGTATGAGTTTATTAACAAAACTTTCAAACGAGGACAAAATCAATCACGAAGAAACAGTAACGCAAGATATTCTAAATAGCTTGTATTATGTAGGCAATTCCAGAAATGAAAAAGGAGTTCCAGAAGACTGGACTGATACTGTAAACATTGCCATCAAAGAGTTAATGGACACCCATAAACAGTTTAATGTACAAGGTATTATCAACCATATTAATAGTCAGTACCCTGGCTATAACATCAATATGGATCAACTCTATCAACGCTTACTATTATTAACTATTGTGGGGCAAATCAATATCTTTGGTGAGTCCTATCCTATGACTCCATTTGTTGAAAATGAAAGCTATATTCCACAGCGTTTTATCAATTATGTGAACACGCTAATTATGAAAGATGGAAATAAGTACATGGCCTTAGGCAATATGTACAACCAACTAGACAATGAGGTTGATAACGGTGTACTGTACGTAATGAATCAATTAGCACAACCAACCTCCCGTGCTAAATTACTTGAATTAGTAGATGCAGATCTGACTGTCAATCGCACTACAAAAGATGGTTACACCTATAAGGTTCCAAGTGAACAATACTTAAATGAGGTATTAGTACACTTAGAATACCTCGGCTATTTTACAAAATAACAACTATACAACATCCTGAGCCCTTATTGTATTTTTTAACATGGCCATACACTCATGTAAAAAGAGGGTTATAGGATAAAAAGTGGGTAATTAATCAATAGAGATTAACTACCCACTTTTAATTTGGAGATAAGGTGGATTCTGATACTTGCCGTATGATATAAGTTTGTTATTGAGAGAGAAATTTAAAATTATACATTACAATAGTTATTAACGTAACTGGAGAGTAACTAATTATGAACAAAAATCATACAACATAATGTAGGGGGCTACATATTAAGAAAATACCAACACTCACCTTTCTCTACTTGAGTATATCATTTATATAACAATGATAATAGCCAGTTTTTCATTAAATTTTCATTAAAAATCAATAAATCGTACTAGCTGCATTCCTATTCAAGTTCTGAATAGTAAGAACCATACCAGTTGAAGCAGAATTCACTTTCACCAGACATATATTCAAGGCCCGCACTGAGGCGATTATGATGACGCAAAAAGCGATAATAATAGAAGAGATGAGCGCCATAAAGGCGACGTGCATCCTTCGAGATAATCTATTATTAACTACAGGTGCAACACTCAATAGCCCCCTAGATAACAAACAAACCCCCATAGGAAACCTACGGGGGCTATTTATTTAACAACGACCATATAGCTAAAAGAGAAAGAATACGATATCCAAAAGGATTGTAATTGCTTTGTATCTAGGAGTAATTGCATATATTTGGATACCTGTGTGTAAATTTATCTATAGTACGTAAGGGTTGTCTATATATAAACTGCTATACGGTCATGGGTTTAGTATAGACCTAATGACGCTACTATTATGTGATTTTTTTCACACTTCTATATAAAAATAAAGAGGTAACGACTAGTGCTGTTACCCCTTCACTAGTTAGCTATTGTACAAAAAGATTATTTAATAAATCTACACTTAGAACTTATGCGTAAATCCTGCATTTATGCCCCAGTCTGCTTGGAGGTCACCAGATAAACCGGTCGCAACGTCAGCAAATACGCTATTGTTACTGTTAAAGCCATAATGTCCACCGAATGCCAATTCAGTCCAAGTACCTTTGAGATCTTGTTCTGTTAATTTCACAACGCTGCCACTAGAGAATGCAGTTTTTACATTGCCTGTGAAAGCATGACCTGCTGCAAAACGTGTATATAGGTTACCATTGCCGAACTGTTTACCCAATTCAAGGCCAATTTTACCAGAAGTGCTATTTACACCAGATTGATTAACAGATACATTATCTACATTGAAGTTACGGCCACCGAAGTGTGTAAAGTTCAATTGTGCTTGTGGTTCTACATAGAAACCATTAGCGTATTTCAATGTTTTACCGTAGCGAACACCGATGCTGTACGCATTGGATTTTGTATCTCCAGACATAGCTTCGCCAATTTCATTACGCGCTGTGAAGTCATTAGATACACGACCTACTTGTGTTTCTACATGTACATATTGATCCTTACCAAGGTCTTTCAAACCATAAGCGCCAACGGAGAAGGATTTAACCTTACCAGAACCATCGAATACATAGTCTTCAGAACCGCGTAGGTAGGATACTTGACCACCTACAGTCCAACCACGGCTGATTTTAGCATCATAACCGCCTTGGATGCGTGTGTAATCTATAGCTGTATCGATACCGCTGCCAGAGTAGCTGTATTTACCGCCACCAATGCGAGCCCAAATACCAGTTGGTTCACCTTGTTGCAATACGCGAGGGCGATACATATCGTCAGCTACTGTACGCCATGCATTGAAATTACCTACTACAGCGGAACGAATACCACGCATATGAGGTGTATCGTACGTACCACGAACAACAAAATTAGGATTTACTGGTGTAGGTGTAGGAGTTGGAACTTGAGGTTTTGGATCTGGAGTTACAGGAGTAACTGGTTTTGGTTCTGGTACCACATAGGAGCCTTGTCCATTACCGTCTTTCCATGTAATATCCCCTTCTTTTTGGTCTGTAGTCAATGCTTTTTGATAGCTAGACACGATACCTTTGGAAGTGATAGAAACAGTACCAGAAAGGTTTCTTTCACCTTTTACATAATTTTCATAATAGAATTTATGGGCCAAGTTATCTAAGATCTTGTTTACATTACTTTCAGAAGAAGTATCAAGGTTATCACCTGTTACATAACCATGCACGCCAGATCCAGCTGCAGCGGATTTCACGATGAAGTTACCGCCCTCGATGTCAGCCGCATCAAGACCATTTTTTTGAGAAGCTGGTTTACCGAAGTTTAGACCAGTACTTGCGCTCATATCATAAATAACGTTGATATGACCATCTAGCTTGTTAACATGAATATCGCTGCGGGAATCTTGGGAAATACGGCTGAAACCTTCGCGAGTACGAGTGCCTGTGAGGGTATTAATACTACTACGAGCCTCTTTACCATCGATCATGAAATCCTCTAAGCCACCCATATTATCGTGGCTCCACATGCCTCCATCAAAGGTCATGTTGATCTCGCCACCTTTATCTTCTAAAGTATTCACTGCTTTTCCAGAGAATTGGTTAGGACTATTATGAGCGCGGCCTAGTCCGATATTGATAACAGATGGTTGCTGTTCTTGATATGGAGGCATTGTTTTATCGGTTACGAGCACATCACCTTGCATGTTCAACACTTTATGTTTTACAGTACCCTCATCATCAATGCCGAGATTGATTTTACTATTATACGCAAACGCTACTGGATATGGAGACTTCCATGGCGCAGTAGTCACGTCCATAACACCGCCATCTACTTGGATGGAGCTATTATCTAGCATGCCTGAGATGAAAGCTGGTTGACGATAGCGTTTAGGTAATTTATCTGCATTAGGAGTGTCCAAGGAGCCAATCGTAACTTGACCACCGTTAGACGCTACTACACCATTCACAGTCGTATTACCGGTACTTTTAAATTTACTTTCCGAACCTACTGCAAACACACGACCATCAGAACCAAGACCTGCTGTAGCCCATGTACTTGGCATAGCCATCGTAGATGACAATAAAGTCATCATAACAGCAGATAACAAAAATTTATTTCTTGCTCTCATCCTCTTACACCTCAACTATAAATACAATTACAATCACATTTGTGAAAGTTCCTTCATAAAAGAATATATATCAGTAGGTTTATTTATTATCTTAAATAGACAGAAAAGATAGATATATACTCGCCTTATTAAGAACTTATGTCCAACACTTTTAAAATATGTTTAAAATATTACACTATTTTTTCGTGAATTGTAAATGGATTTTGTAATTTTTATTTAAAATTATTTAAAATATTAATAGTTGAGTTATAAAAATAGAATATAAAAATATATAAATAAGGAGCTGTAACAAAACAAGAACTAAGGTTTAAACGATTTTACATAGAGGAACTGGTGAGCCTAAAAAAATATCAAGAAAATTTAGGGTGTTACAAACCTAATTTTCTTGATATTTCTTATATTATAAAGGGGCTGCAACTAGAATATTGTAAAACCACATTCTGTTACAGCCCCAATTTGTTTAACAACGACCATATAGCTAAAAGAGAGAATATGGTATCCAGTAGAAATTGTAATTGCTTTGTAACTAGGAGTAATTGCATATATCTGGATACCTGTGTGTAAATTTATGTATAATACGTAAGGGTTGTCTATATATAAACTGCTATACGGTCATGGGTATAGTATAGACCTATTAACATCAGTATTATGTGATTTTCATCACATTATATAAATAAAAAATGCCCTAAAACCAAAAGAGATAACGACCGTCATCATTACCTCTTTCGTATATATATTCAGTTATATACTCATTAGCGAATGCGTTTAACACGGTTATTGTTGTCACGCATAGCTTGTTGCAAGCTGTGTATTACCATTTCGTTCATGTAGAAACGCAATTCATTGTTGTTCATGCTTTCAGTATTCTTTTCAAGAATAGCTAAGATTTGACGTTCATATTCAGCTTGGTTCATTTCGGATACAGTCGTATTATTCGTAAAGAATTCTTTGTAATCCAAGTACAAGCGATCTAATGCTACACGAGCATAGCTATCTTTTTTATAGCGATGGCTTGTGATGTACCAGCTACGGCGAACATTCATGTAGTACAACGCATTGTTAGCATAACGTTGTTGACCAGACATCACACGGTTGTCATCTTTGATCAATGCATTGCGCATACCCAATTGGAACGCTGCGAATTCAGAAACAACGGCTTTTACCTCTTCGCTAGGAACTGCAAGAGAAACCTCTCGTTCGCTCACAGTCATAGGAGCAGATACTTGTTCAGGCATCATTAGTGGATCTTGAGCTGCATTAGCTTGACTACAAAAACATACGGCGGCAATTGCCATAACAGGTAATAATTTTACTAATTTCATAAGTTCTCCTCTCTTGAAGCCACCCTCCCCAGAGCTACTTCAGTTATCATACACTAGATATTATCTATTTAGGAACTGTTATACTCATAGAGCCCCATACTAAGCATGGTAAATTTATTGATATAGTAAGCATCCATCAATAATAATTCTGGTAGCTTACAGTTTCATTAGTATACTCGATGCATCGCATTTCGTCTATATAATTTATCTTAAATTTAGAAGATAAATACATAAGTTCTATATAGTTAATTCTATGACAGATACTATAAAAGCCGCCTAATAATAAAGTTATGATTCTACTATTAGGCGGCTTTATTTATGTTAACGATTGTACAAAGGATTATTTAATAAATCTACCCTTAGAATTTATGTGTAAATCCTGCATTTACAGACCAGCCAGCTTTATAGTCGCCAGATAGACCTGTGCTAAGATCAGCAAAAATGCTGTTATTTGCATTGAAGCCATAACGGCCACCGAATGCTAGATCAGTCCAAGTACCTTTCATGTCTTCGGATGTGTATTTAGTAGTAGCACCACTTGTGTACGTAGTTTTCACTGTACCGGAGAAGGCGTGGTTCACGCCAACACGAGTATAAATATTACCTGCACCGAAGTTTTTACCGATTTCAAGGCCAAGACCACCTACTGTACTACTCACACCAGATTGTTCTACATGTATGCTGCCAGCATTGAAGCTATCGCCACCAAAGTGAGTGTAGCTCAATTGTGCTTGTGGTTCAATGTATGTACCATTTGAAAGCTTCACAGTTTTACCATAGCGTGCACCGATAGAGTATGCA
>QWCZ01001233.1_pt1 | contig 11321 bp, 13 predicted proteins | sample 1972651 | NCBI WGS metagenome assembly QWCZ01 (sample SAMN09866695, study PRJNA288562) | Human oral metagenome isolate pre1_saliva, whole genome shotgun sequencing... | isolation source: mouth | host: Homo sapiens | place: USA: California
ATCTACTTTACCTTCATTTACAACTTCAATTTTTAAAGTTGAAGCAATAATTCTTAAAATAAAATAAAGTAGAGTTCCTAAAATTCTATATTTTTTATTTTCTTCCATAATTTTCACCGTCTATAAAAAAATAACTCAAGAGAAAATATATCTCTTGAGTTCAATTTTCTCAAATGTTATTAAAATAAACCAGGAATATTTATTCCACCAGTTACTTTAGACATTTCACTTTCCGCTAACTCTTCGGCTTTAGCCATTGCATCTTTTACAGCTGTAAGTATTAAATCTTCTAACATTTCTTTATCGTTAGCTGCGTCTTTTAATACTTCATCAGATAATTTTACTTCAATAAGTTCTTTTTGCCCATTCACTCTAACTGAAACGGCTCCACCACCAACTGATGAGCTAACTTCTTTTGATTTTAATTCTTCTTGAATTTGTAACATTTGTTGTTGCATTACTTGTGCTTGTTTTACGATATCAGCTTGACTTCCAGCTGGTTTTGCACCTTTTAGTTTTCTAACCATTTCATTTCCTCCTAAAAACTTTTACATATTTTCAATTATACACATATTTTATAAATATTTCAATCTTTTAATCTAAAATTTCATAAGGCAAATATGTTACAGGTTTATTGTATAAATAATCTTTAAATACTTGTGATTTTATAAGTTCTTTCCTATCCATTTTTAAAAATCTTGAGTATTTTTTATAAATACTACCTAGATCAAAATTTTCTTTTGCCACTACAACTGCATATTCATCTAAATTTGTATCTTCAGCAATTGAGTAAATAGTATCATTAAGTCCACCAATTTCGTCAGCCAAACCATTCTTAACAGCTTCTTCTCCAGTCCAAACTCTTCCCTCAGCTAAAGTTTTTAGTTTTTCTTTTTCCATATCTCTACCATTAGCTACAACATTTAAAAAATCTTCATACACTTTTAAATTTGAATTGTATATCTTGTTATATTTTTTTTCTGTAAAACCATCCGCTGAATATAAATCTGCATATTCTCCCTTTGATATTTTTTCTATATTCACTCCGTTATCTGTAATCAATTTCGAGAAATCTGGCATTATACTTACAACACCAATAGATCCAGTTATTGTATTTCTATCTACAAAAATTTTATTAGCATTAGCTGAAATATAGTATCCTCCTGAAGCCGCCACAGACGACATAGAAACATATACCGGTTTTTTACTTGCTAATTCTTCAACTTTCTTAGCTATGATATCTGATGTTAATGCAGATCCTCCTGGTGAATTTATTCTTAAAACAACAGCTTTAATTTTTTTATTTTCTTGAGCTTCATTTAATTTTTTTAAAGTTTTTGATACATCTATGTTATCCATTCCTCCCAACATTTCAGTTTGAGACTCTACAATTTCTCCTTCTAACGGAATCACATACACTATGTTACCTGAACTTGTCATAGTATTTTCTTGATAATACAAGTTAGAATAGTCTTGAATTGATACTATTTTATCTTTTCCTATAAGTTCTTCTAACTCATTCCAGTATATACGATCATCTATCAGTTTATTGTTCAATAAATCTTCAGATGAAGCAGCAACTAAATCTCCATTTTTAATTATTTTATCCAACTTATCTCTGTTTATTTCCCTATTTATTGAAACTATATCTAGAAAATTATTATAATTTTTATCTAGAATTCTTTCACTATCTTCTCTAGCTTCTTTGGACATAAAATCATGAGATAAATTCTCCATATAGCTTTTATAGTCTCCAACATTTACTATATTAAATTTTACACCAAACTTATCTGCAAGCTTTTTAATATAAAATTTTTCTGTAAAATAAGGATATAGATTTACAGTTGTAGCATTCGAACTTGGCATATAAATTTCATCGGCATAAGATGCTAGATAATAATTTTTCCTTCCAATACTTTCTCCGTAAGCAATAATTTTTTTATTTTCAGCTTTAAATTTTGATAATTCCTCTGCTAACTCTTCATTTTGTGCATAACTTAATGATATTCCATCTATTTTTAAAATTATTCCATCCACTTTATCATCATAAGTTGAAGTTTCTATTGTATTTAGCAAAGTATAAAAATTAATACTTCCCTCTTCAAACGGATTTTCATTTATAAGGTTTTCATTGTACTTTTCGGCCAAATTTATAAGTAAATATGAATTATTTTTTAATACAACATTGCTTGATTTTTTATTATACTTTGCAACTACAGCCGAAATTATAATAAGTAACAAAAGCAAAAATAACATTGATTTTATAAAAAAAGATAAAATCTCTTTAACTATAAATTTTATAAGTCTTACTAAATATTCTAAAAATTTATCCATTTATATTTCTCCTAATTAAATTAAAGTATGGCTTCTAGCATCTTTATAATCTCATCGTAGTCACTCATTGTATTTATTTTTCTTTTAATTTCTGTACAACCTTCTACTCCTTTTAGATACCAAGAAATATGTTTCCTTACATCAAATACAAATTTGTTTTCATTATCGATTCTAATTCTATTTAAATGCTCTATCGCCATTCTAATTTTATCTTCTTTTGTTGTTGGGGTTTTGATTTCACCATATTCTAAAATTTCTCTAATATCTTCAATAAGCCAGGGATTTCCAAAAATTCCTCTAGCCAGCATCACTCCGTCAACCCCTGAGTATTTAATTTTTTCAAGGGCATCTTCTCCAGTAAAAATATCCCCATTACCAATTACAGGGATAGAAATATTTTCTTTGACAGTTTTTATATACGACCAGTCTGCCTTGCCAGAATATAATTGTTCTCTTGTTCTTCCGTGAACTGTTATATGGTCACAACCAATCTCTTCAGCAATCTTTCCAATTTCAATGTAGTTTTCTGGTTCTTTATAACCTATTCTAATTTTAACAGATAACTTTGTACTATCATTCAATGCACTTCTCAATTCAGAAAGAATTTTTTTTATTTTTTCTGGCTCTTTAACAAGTGCTGCCCCATAACCACAGTTAACAATTTTTTTCATGGGACAACCACAGTTTAAATTAATATGTTTTACCCCTAATTTTTCAATATATTTTGCACTAAATTTTATTTTTTCAATATCTTCTCCAAATATTTGGACTGCATTTCCATCCCTTAATTTTAAAATTTGTGAGATTGTTTTATCATTCAAAACAGAAAGGGCATTAACACTTACCATTTCTGTAAAAATTAAATCAGGTTTAAAATCTTCTAAAATTCCTCTAAATGTATAATCAGTAACTCCTGCAATAGGAGCTATATAAATTTTTTTCATTTACTTCCTCGTTCCTACGTATTTATACTCTAGTTTGTAATTATATCATTATTCTAATTTTTTTGGTAGATAAAAAATTATCAATTTTTAACAAATCTTTTTTATTTTATTATATTTTATGAAGAATTAAAATATTTGCAATAGTATATCAATCGTGTTATACTCTATACTATAATATTATTTTGATGTAGGAGGCTAATATGCAAGAATTATTTGCTAAATATGGAAGTACAGGAATTATAGTTATCGTTTGGATTGCTATCTTTTATTTCTTAATTATAAGACCTAATAAAAAGAAACAAAAACAACAACAAGATATGTATTCTGCTTTAAAAGAAGGAACAGAAGTTGTTACTATTGGTGGTATCAAAGGAACTATTGCCTATGTTGGAGAAGAATATGTTGAAGTAAGAGTAGATAAAGGTGTTAAATTAACTTTTAGAAAATCTGCTATTGCTTCTGTAATAAACAATCAATAATAAAAACGACAATTTTTTGTCGTTTTTATTATGTATGTAGAAAAAATAAGGAAGTAAAATAAAATTATGAGAAATAAATTGATAAGTATTTTTTTCATTCTTTGTTCTACATTTTTATTTGCAGCTAAAGTGAATGACGTCGGCTTTTCAAATGATAAATTTTCTATTGACCTAGTTGCAAAAAATGATGAATGCACAATAAGTACAGACGAAGAATCAAGACTTATATATATAGAAATTCCAAATTTAGATAGCAAATCCTTAGCAAAGTTTACAAAAGATTTGGAAGAAAATATTAGAAATTCCCATTTTTTTGAAGATGTTGTCATGGAAAAAACTAATGATAGTTTTTCTTTAACATTGCAAATAGCTCCAAAGGTAGCATACAATATGGATATTTCAAATAAAAAAATTGAATTATCTCTACAGAAAACATCAAAAAATAAACATCTTATTGTGTTAGATCCAGGACATGGTGGAAAAGATTCAGGAGCTGTGAGAGACTCTGTTATTGAGAAAAAAATTGTTTTAGCTGTTGGAAAATATCTAAGAGATGAACTTTCAAAAGATTTTAATGTTATTATGACAAGAGATTCAGATTTTTTTGTTACTTTAAGTGAAAGACCTGAAATAGCAAATAAAAAGAATGCTGCTTTATTTGTAAGTATACATGCAAACGCTTCTGATAATAAAAGTGCTAATGGTGTTGAAGTATTCTATTTCTCAAAAAAATCATCTCCTTATGCTGAAAGAATTGCAAATTTCGAAAATAGCATAGGAGAAAAATATGGAGAAAGTAGTGACAAGATAGTACAAATTTCTGGAGAGCTTGCCTACAAAAAGAATCAAGAAAATTCTATACGCCTTGCAAAATCAATTGCTGGAAATATTGCTGAAGGTTTAAATTTAAGAAATGGTGGAGTTCATGGAGCAAATTTTGCCGTACTTAGAGGTTTTAATGGAACAGGAATTTTAATAGAGCTAGGTTTCGTAAGTAATTCTTATGATTCCAAAATTTTAATGGATGAAGAGTCTCGTCAAGCTATGGCAGAAGAAATTGCAAAATCTATTAAAAATTATTTAACAAGGTGATAATAATGAAAATAAATTATAAAAATTCTACTTTGATTTTGCTTATTTTATCTGTACTATTTGGATTTATAACTCTTGTTATGCCATCTAAAGACAAAATAAAAGATATTGAAGTTAGAAAAATTGAAGTAAAGCAAGATGAACTTATGAATTTTACAGTCTACACTGTAACAATGAGTTCAAATAATATTGAAAATCACAATCTAAGCTTGAAACAAGATTCTGTTGATGGCTTATTAAAAGAAGTAATAAATGATATGATAAAAAATTATTCATCTAATTTAGAGTTAGTTAATCTATATTTTGGAGATAATATAGTTTATTATGAATTTTCTGATAATGATTTGTCAGAAGCTTTTTTGGAAGCTTTAAAATTAAATACAAAAGAAGTTACAGGAATAGAAAATATTGATTTAGTGAATTAATATAAAAAGGAGATAGAGATGTTTGAGAAATTAGAAGAAGTTGTTGCTAGATATGAGGAGCTAAATCAAATGTTAGTTAGCCCTGAAGTATTAGCCGATTCAAAAAAAATGATAGAATGCAATAAAGCTATCACTGAAATTACTGAAATAGTTGAAAAATATAAAGAATACAAAAAATTAGTAGCTGATATTGACTTTATAAAAGAGAGTTTTAAGACTGAAAAAGATCCTGATATGAAGGAAATGCTAAATGAAGAATTAAAAGAAGCAGAAGAAAAATTACCAGAATTACAAAATGAAATGAAGATTCTTTTATTACCTAAAGATAAAAATGATGATAAGAACGTTATCGTTGAGATAAGAGGTGGAGCAGGTGGAGACGAAGCAGCTCTATTTGCTGGAGACTTATTTAGAATGTATTCAAGATATGCTGAAAGAAAAAAATGGAAAATAGAAATTATTGAAAAGCAAGATGGAGAACTTAATGGTATTAAAGAAGTTGCCTTCACAATAATAGGTCTTGGTGCATATTCAAGATTAAAATTTGAATCAGGCGTACACAGAGTTCAAAGAGTTCCTAAAACTGAAGCTTCAGGAAGAATACATACATCAACTGCCACGGTTGCTGTATTACCAGAAGTTGAAGATGTACAAGAAGTTAAAGTTGATCCTAAAGATTTGAAGATCGATACATACAGATCTGGTGGAGCTGGAGGACAACACGTTAATATGACTGACTCTGCTGTTAGAATTACTCACTTGCCAACAGGTATTGTTGTTCAATGTCAAGATGAAAGATCACAGTTAAAAAACAGAGAAAAAGCTATGAAGCATTTACTTTCAAAACTTTATGAAATGGAACTTGAAAAACAAAGATCAGAAGTTGAAGCTGATAGAAGATCTCAGGTTGGAACTGGAGATAGAGCAGAAAAAATTAGAACTTATAACTTCCCAGATGGAAGAGTAACAGATCATAGAATAAAATTAACAGTACATCAATTAGAAGCATTCTTAGACGGGGATATAGATGAAATGATTGATGCACTAATTACTTTCCACCAAGCAGAACTTTTATCTGCTTCAGAAGAATAATGAACTTAATCGAAATATTAAAATTTGCAGAAGAGTATTTGAAAAAATACTCTTTTTCAAAACCCCGTATTGAAGCAGAAAAACTTGTTTCTTATGTTTTAAACCTTGAAAGAATTGCTTTATATATTCATTTTGAAAGAATGTTGAGTGATGAAGAGAAAAATAGCATAAAACATTATTTGCAAAAAATGGTAAAAGAAAATAAAACTTTTGATGATGTAAAAGAAAATAAGAAAGATTTTAAAGAAGAGAATTTAGAAATTTTTAATAAATCTGTTGAATATTTAAAAAAACATGGAATAACAACAGCAACTCTTGATACTGAATATATTTTTTCTGATGTTTTAAAAATTAGTAAAAATATGTTAAAAATGTCAATGTCAAGAGAAATTTTAGAAGAAGATAAAAATAAAATTAGAGAAATGCTCATTGCTAGAGGGAAAGAAAGAAAGCCACTACAATATATTTTAGGAGAATGGGAGTTTTATGCTCTACCTTTTAAAACTGATGGGAGAGCATTGATACCAAGAGCTGACACTGAAATTTTAGTTGAAAATTGTATACACCTCGTGAGAGAAATCGAAGAGCCAAATATTTTGGATATTGGTACAGGATCTGGAGCAATTTCTATTGCACTTGCTCATGAACTAAAAAATTCTTCAGTAACTGGAATCGATATAAGTGAAAAAGCTCTAGAACTTGCAAATGAAAATAAAATTTTAAATAAAATTGAAAATATAAATTTTATAAAATCAAATCTATTTGAAAATTTAGACAAAAATTTTAAATATGATTTAATAGTTTCTAACCCGCCATATATAAGTCAAGAAGAATATCAAACTTTGATGCCAGAGGTAAAAAAATATGAACCTCAAAATGCTTTGACTGACAATGGAAATGGTCTATATTTTTATGAAGAAATTTCAAAACAAGCTGGAGAATATTTGAAAGAAAATGGATATTTGGCTTATGAGATTGGCTATGATCAAGCAAAAGAAGTTTCTAAAATTTTAAAAAATAATAATTTTTCAGTTTTATCTATTATTAAAGATTATGGTGGAAATGATAGAGTAATTATTGCAAAAAAAAGTATAAAGGATGATGACGATGTCGACTTATCTGAGTGATTATGATTATTTTTTGCCTGATGAACTTATCGGGCAAAAACCTAGAGAACCAAGAGATTCAGCAAAATTAATGTTAATTGATAAAAAAAATAATAGTGTAGAACATAAAAATTTTTATAATATAATTGACTATCTCCAAAAGGGAGATGTTCTTGTTAGAAATGCAACAAAAGTAATTCCTGCAAGAATTTTTGGTCATAAGGAAACGGGAGGAATCTTAGAAATTTTACTTATTAAAAGAATTTCTATTGATACTTGGGAATGTCTTTTGAAGCCTGCAAAAAAATTAAAATTGGGACAAAAATTATTTATCGGAGAAAATAAAGAACTGATTGCTGAACTTTTAGAAATTAAAGAAGATGGAAACAGAGTTTTAAAATTTTTCTATGAAGGAAGTTTTGAAGAAGTTTTGGATAAGTTAGGTTCTATGCCTTTGCCACCATATATTACAAGAAAACTTGAAAATAAAGATAGATATCAAACCGTTTATGCTGATCATGGAGAGTCGGTTGCTGCTCCAACAGCTGGCTTACATTTTACAAAGGAACTTCTACAAAAAATTGAAGCTAAGGGAGTCGAAATTTTAGATATTTTTCTTGAGGTCGGGCTTGGAACTTTTAGACCTGTGCAAACTGAAAATGTTTTGGATCACAAAATGCACGAAGAAGCTTTTGAAATTAGCCAAGAGGTTGCTGAAAAAATAAATAAAGCTAAGGCAGCGGGAAGAAGAATTATATCTGTGGGTACAACTGCAACAAGAGCATTGGAATCCTCCGTTGATGAAAATGGAAAGTTAATTGCTCAAAAGAAAGATACAGGAATTTTTATCTATCCAGGATATGAATTTAAAATTGTAGATGCTTTAATTACAAATTTCCATTTGCCAAAGTCAACACTTTTAATGTTGGTGTCAGCTTTTTATAATAGAGAGAAAATGCTCGAAATTTATAATTTAGCAGTTAAAGAAGAATATCATTTCTTTAGTTTCGGAGATAGTATGTTCATATATTAAAATAAGAAAAGAGACTATAAAAACTTAAGTTTTCAGAAATTAATAAAGCCTTCTATGATAAAATAGATTAAATATCATAGAGGGCTTTTCTATATTAATTTTCTACAATCCTTTTTTCAATAATTCCATTTCCTCAGCTTTTTTTAGAGCTTCATTTATTCTTTTAATTTCATCTTCTAAACTTTTATCATCGTGGATCTTCACAATATCTTCAAAAAGTTTTTTATCATTCTTATAAGTTTCCAATAAAAATTTTCTAACTTCTAATTCTTTAACTGTCATACAAACCACTCCTCATATAAAAATTTTTAACTATTTCTAATTATTTTTATTATAGCACTTTTAATTTATTTTCAATATCTTTTTTTTATGATAAAATAATAAATGAAAATTTTTATAAGTGAGGAAAAAATATGAGAATTATAGCTGGCGAAGCTAAAAACAGAAAAATAAAAACGAGAAAAGGTTTTGATACAAGACCAACACTTGAAAGTGTAAAAGAATCATTATTTTCAATCATTGCTCCATATATTGAAAATTCAGTTTTTCTTGATTTATTTGCAGGAAGTGGAAGCATTTCTCTTGAAGCCATAAGTAGGGGGGCAAAAAGAGCCGTTATGATAGAGAAAGATGCTGAGGCATTAAGATATATAATTGATAACATTGATAGCTTAGGTTTTACTGATAGATGTAGAGCATATAAAAATGATGTTGTGAGAGCAGTAGAAATTTTGGGGAGAAAAAAAGAAAAATTTGATATAATATTTATGGATCCACCCTATCAAGATAATGTTACAAAAAAAGTTTTAAAGGCTATTGATAAGGCTGAAATTTTAGCTGATGATGGACTTATTATTTGTGAACATCATTTACTTGAAGATTTAGAGGATACTATAGGTTCTTTTAGAAAAACTGATGAAAGAAAATATAATAAAAAAATATTAACATTTTTTACAAAATAAGAATAGGAGAGAAAAATGTCAAAAAATAATTTTGAAACAAATTTAGAAAAATTGGATGAAATAATTACTGAATTAGAAAGTGGAGAACTTAGTCTTGATAATGCACCAAAGCAATATGAAACTGCAATGAAACTTATCAAAGATTCTTCAAAAATTTTAAATGAAGCTGAAGGAAAACTTTTAAAAGTAATTGAAAAAAATGGTGATATAGATATAGAGGAGATTTAAGATGAATGATGATTTCCAAATTTATTTGAAAGAAAAGACAATTTTTTTTGAGAATGAATTAAAAAAAGAATTAGCTGAGCTTAGTTATCCAGAGACTATTTCAAAGGGAATGGAGTATGCTATTTTAAATGGTGGTAAAAGACTTAGACCAATTTTATTATTTATCACTTTGGAACTTTTAGGAGTGGATATTAAAAAAGGAATTAAGTCTGCTATTGCTCTTGAAATGATTCATTCGTATTCTTTGGTTCATGATGATTTACCAGCTCTTGATAACGACGATTATCGTAGAGGAAAACTTACAACTCATAAAGTTTTTGGAGAAGCTCAAGGAATTTTAATTGGCGATTCACTTTTAACCTATGCTTTTTATATGTTATCACAAAAAAATTTGAACCTTTTATCTGCTGAACAAATTGTAAATATTATTTCAAAGACTGCTGAATATTCAGGTATAAATGGAATGATAGGTGGACAGATAGTAGATGTTGAAAGTGAAAATAAAAAAATTGATTTCGAAACTTTAAAATATATTCACAATCACAAAACAGGAAAACTTTTAAAATTACCTATTGAAATTGCTTGTATCACTGCTAATGCTGAAGATAATGTAAAAGAAGTTTTAGAAGAATATGCAGAGCTAATTGGATTAGCTTTTCAAGTTAAAGATGATATTTTAGATGTCGAAGGAACATTTGAAGATTTAGGAAAGCCTATCGGTAGTGATGAACATTTACATAAAGCTACCTATCCAAGCATATTTGGAATGGAAAATAGTAAAGAAATTTTAAATGAAACTGTTGAAAAAGCTAAAAATATAATTAGAAATAAATTTGGAGAAGACAGAGGAAAAATTTTAATTTCTCTTGCAGATTTTATAAAAAATAGAAAAAAATAGGAGCGTGCTAGCTCCTATTTTTTATAATCCTTTACCCTCAGTCAAAATTCCTTCTGACATAGTAAAAACTTTTTTCCCATATTTCAATGTATCTAGTTCATGAGTTACAATTAAAACTGTTGTCCCATTATCATTTATTTTTTTTAGCAAATCCATAACTTCTTTTGTAGCTTCAATATCTAAGTCTGATGTTGGCTCATCTGCAATTATAATTTTTGGATCGTTCATTAAGGCACGAGCAATTATAATTCTTCTAAGTTCTCCTCCTGATAATTCTTTTGGATAAGAGTTTGCTAAATGTTCAAGTCCTAACTCTTGTAAATAATATCTTGCTCTTCCTTCAGAGTCCCCGTCTCTTTGATACATCTCATAAGGCAATCTAATATTTTCCAAAATATTTAGATAAGATAAAAGTGCAGGAGATTGTGGAATAAATCCGATATTCTTATTTCTAAATTCTGATTTTTTTTCGTCATTTAAATCTAAGTAATTAGTTCCATCCAAATTTAAAGTTCCATTATCGGCTGATAAAAGTCCAGCAACAATATTTAAAAATGTAGACTTTCCACTTCCACTTCTACCAATAATATGAATGAAATCTCCATTTTCAACATTCAAATTTACATCTTTAACTGCAAAAAAATCTTTTCCTTGTCTATTGTAAGTCTTAGATATATTTTTTATTTCTAACATTGTTCCTCCTACATTTCTTCTCTCAAACCCAAATA
>QWCZ01003090.1_pt1 | contig 11234 bp, 9 predicted proteins | sample 1972651 | NCBI WGS metagenome assembly QWCZ01 (sample SAMN09866695, study PRJNA288562) | Human oral metagenome isolate pre1_saliva, whole genome shotgun sequencing... | isolation source: mouth | host: Homo sapiens | place: USA: California
CTCTACTCCTTGCACTATCTCCCGCTGGTGGATTTCACCGGCTACGACTTGGGCACGAAGGTGGAAGAGGCCATGCGGGGCGAAGAGGACATGACTTTCGTCTACGAGAAGAACGGAAAACAACAGACTTTCCGCATGGAGAATCTTCCCGATTCGACTTGGAAATACGTGCGGACCGACACGAAAGTGATCCGTCCGGCGACAATCAAAGACTTCTCGTTCGTGGATTCACGCACCCAACAAGAAATCGGCGACGAGCTGTTGGCCGACACGGGCAATGTATTTATTGTCACGATCCCCAATCTTGCAGCGGCCGATGCGGGATGCTCCGATGCGCTGAACGACATTTACGACTATGCACGCGACCACCGCATGCGTTTCCTCTGTGCCACCGCCACAACAGGCAAGGACGTCTCTAACTGGATCGACAGAACCGGAGCAGCCTATCCTTTTGCTGTCAGCTCGGCCGAGACGCTCGAAGCCTTGGTGCGCGCCAATCCGGGGCTGGTGCTGATCCGCGACGGGCGAATCGTGGCGAAATGGAGCAACAACAATCTGCCTGACGAAACCGAATTGAGTCATCTCGATCTTTCGCCCGAGGCACAGTCCAACGCCGCGCACCACGCGTTCCTGCGGCTCTTCCTCTGGTTTGTCATCCCATTCGGTTTGCTCGTCCTGGTCGATCGGCTCAAGCTCGGGCACCGCTATTTCAAAGTATATACTCATTACAAATCTCAAAAAAACACTCCATCATGAGAAAGCACATCGTTGCCGGTAACTGGAAGATGAACAAGAATCTCCAGGAAGGCATTGCGCTCGCTACTGAAATCAACGATCTCCTCAAAGCAGAGAAGCCCAACTGCGAAGTGATCATCGGCACGCCCTTCATCCACCTCGCCAAAGTGAGCGAAGTGGTAGATCACAGCCTCGTGGCCGTGTCTGCAGAAAACTGCGCCGACAAAGCTTCGGGTGCCTACACCGGCGAAGTTTCGGCTGAGATGGTGAAGTCGACCGGCGCTGAATACGTGATCCTCGGTCACAGCGAACGTCGCGAATACTACCACGAAACGCCCGCAATCCTCAAAGAAAAAGTGGATCTCGCCCTGGCTAACGGCCTGAAGGTGATCTTCTGCATCGGCGAAAGCCTCGCGCAACGCGAAGCCGGCGAACAAGAAGCTGTGTGCAAGGCTGAACTCGAAGGTAGCGTGTTCCACCTCACTCCCGAACAGTGGAAGAATGTGGTCATTGCCTACGAACCCATCTGGGCTATCGGTACCGGCAAAACGGCCACGGCCGAACAGGCAGAAGAAATCCATGCCTTCATCCGCAAGTGCGTGGCTGACAAATTCGGTGCTGCCGCAGCAGACGAAACCTCGATCCTCTACGGTGGTTCGTGCAAAGCCAGCAATGCACCCGAACTCTTTGCCAAGCCTGACATCGACGGCGGACTCATCGGCGGTGCTTCGCTCAAGGCGGCAGACTTCAAGGGCATCATCGATGCTTGGAAAGCCTAAATGTAGCGCAGAACTGCACTGCTAAACAACAAAATGTGAGATGGCCGCCGCGAGCGCTGCTCGTGACGGTCATCTTCTTTTGATTAGGTTTGCGGCCATGCTCTGTTTTTCCTCTCTTTTTCCCCTGCTTTGTGGATTGGCGATGGCATGGCCATCGGCTGCTGCGACGGTTCGCGGACTCGAAACGCCGACCGACGCGCCACAAGCACAATGCACGATGCTTCACACCGACGGAGAGCTCTCTCCCCGTTCGGCCACTGATGTGCCGGCCGAGAAACGGCCGACTGCGCCGCGCGCCTATAGAAAAGCCATGGGGTATCGTGTACAGGTCTACACAGGATTTGCCGACCGCGCGTCGCGCAACGCCGCGATACAAATGCAAAAAGAAATTTGCCGGCGCTTTCCACAAATGCCGGTCTACGTACATTTCATCGCGCCGCGATGGACCTGCAGAGTCGGCAATTTCACCCGACGAGAAGAGGCCTTGCGCTGTGCACGCCTGCTGCGCGCCGCACGTCTCTCCAGCGAAGCTGCTGTTGTAGCTTCTCCCATCCTCATACGCACACCGGCAGCCGTTCAAAAATAGATTTTCGGCTCAACTTGTGCGGACCACTCTTAACTTCACCACAATGACTGAACAAGAACGCTTAGACTGTCTCGCTCACCATTACCACGAAATCCTCTCACTGCTCGGAGAAGATCCTCAGCGAGAAGGACTTCTCAAGACACCGCTTCGCGTGGCGAAAGCCATGACGACCCTGACGGCGGGCGCAGATCAGGATCCGATCGCCGTGCTCAACAGCGCGAAATTCACGGAAGAGCAACGTCAGATGGTCTTGGTGCGCGATATCGAATTCCACAGTCTCTGCGAGCACCACATGCTGCCCTTCTATGGGAAAGTGCACGTGGCGTATCTGCCCGACGGATTCATTTGCGGTCTCTCGAAAATCCCGCGTGTCGTCGACATCTTCTCCCATCGTCTCCAGGTGCAGGAACGTCTCACTCACCAAATCCGCGAAGCCATTCGCGAAGCCCTCAACCCTCGCGGCGTTATGGTGATGGTCGAGGCACACCACATGTGCATGCAAATGCGCGGAGTGGAAAAACAATGCTCGCTCACCGTCACCACTGCGCATTGCGGGGAATTTGAACGCCCCGAGTTACGTGACGAATTCCTACAACTCGTTCGTGCATGAAAAAAATCTGCTGCGTCGGGCACATCACTCACGACAAAATCATCACACCGCGACACACCGATCACCTGAGTGGAGGAACGGCCTATTATTTTGCGCACGGCATTGCCCGTCTCCCGAACCCAGCATTTAGTTTGGTCACGTCGGTCGGCGAAGACGACTACAAAGTCATCGACGAACTCCGGGCGATCGGGACGGAAGTGAAACTCATTCCGGGCAGTTCCACGGTTATTTTCGAAAATGCCTACGGAGAAAATTCTGACGATCGCACACAGCGTGTCTTGGCCAAGGCCGATCCGTTCAAAGTGGAGCACCTTTGCGACGTGCACGCCGACATTTTTCATCTCGGCAGCCTTCTCGCCGACGATTTTGACCCCGATCTCATTCGCTACCTTTCCACGAAAGGCATCGTCTCGCTCGATGTACAAGGTTTTTTGCGGCGTGTCGAAAACACCCAAGTGCTGGCCTGCGATTGGAAAGAGAAGACGGCTTGCCTGAAATACGTCGACATACTCAAAGTCAACGAGCACGAGATGCACGTTCTCACCGGCGAAACTGAGGTTCTTGCCGCCGCACGCCGCTTGAATGGGTGGGGAGTGAACGAAGTCGTCATCACCGAAGGCAGTCTCGGCTCTTTTATCTACGCCGAAGGCAAGTTGGTGGAAATCCGTGCCTACCCACCGCTACAACTGGCTGACGCCACCGGCTGCGGCGACACCTATATGACAGGCTATCTCTACAAACGGGCTCACGGTGCGGGCTATCGCGAAGCGGGGTGCTTCGCTGCAGCGATGAGTACCCTCAAACTCGAGCATTTCGGCCCTTTCACCGGCACAGCAGCCGACATCCTTCGTCGTATCGACGACAGAGAACTTGACATGACCGTGCGCTGAACTCCATTTTACTCCTTTACCGACGAACAGTGGGCACCGTGAATGATCACGGTGCCCACTGTCCATATATACCCCAGGTCTTTATGTGCCCGGTTAATACGTATTGGACAACACGGTCAACAGGAATCGCAAATTTCTACCTCGGTTTCCGCTGTGAAAAGCCGGCGAACACAGCAAACGCAACCGCGCCGAACAACTATGCTTCGCTTCAAGGAACAGAGTAAGGAGACGTCGGTTGTTTTCAGGCATCCTCTCGAAATACCCCTTACGCACTTCGTCCGCCAATCTCGAAAACTCTTGTCGTCCCTCACGCCATTCGGCCCAGCGACGGCGCCATCGCGCAAAGCTCGATTCGCGCGCACCCAACACATTATCCGCGTGCTGACGATAATGCACATGAGAGGTCGCATCATAATAGACCTTTGCTCCCACCGCCTGCGCCACCAAATAAATCCACATGTCATGCATCGGCAAAAAATCCGGGCGATATTGCAGAATTAAGCGCCGCAGCGCTGCATTCATCACCATGGTGTGGCCGGTAGCCAAATGACACATGAGTGCTTCGCCGAAAGTGAGGCGCGGTGTGAAGCAAGATGCGGGCAAAAGTTCTAGACCCTCGTCGACCGGTTGCGTGCGCGAAAAATAGAGTGACGGCCCATTGTCGTCCAATTGGGCAACCGCTGTCCGAAGTTTGTCTGCCAACCAAATATCATCTTGGTCTGCAAATGCATAGTAAGCCACGTCCTCGTCAGCTTTGGCCAATAACTCCATGAAACTGCGTGCAGGCTTCAAGTTCTCCCCCTGTTCCCACACCAAATGACCTTTTGCAGCTTCCGACTCAAGCCAGGTCTGCGTTCCATCGGTCGACCCGTCATCACGCACACGCAACTGCACTTCGACTCCTTCCTGATTCAGGATCGACTTCAACTGCTCTGTGCCGAACTTCATGGCGTTGTAAGTAGACATTAAGACTTCCACGCGGGGCATTTGTTGGGACATACGTAAGACTATTGGGAGATCAGAAATATCAAGTCACACTTCACCTTGCTACCAAGGAAGCGAAGATCACGGACAGATGCAAAAATAGTCATTTTCTTCCAGCTTTCCATCACAGCTTCCCAACTTTCCTTGTACTTTCGCTTGCAGCTCCGCTACTCCTCGCTTCCAGCCTCCTACCTATGGCTGTCAAGGCTCATCTCCCTGGACACGCTACACGATCGTGCCGATAAAATCACGTCCCGTGCTTGCATACGCTCACAAAAGTTATTAACTTCGCAGCAATGTCCCTGTTTCTGCAAGTCATTTTGTCTCTTATGCGAACCTCCTCGCACGTTTCGCTCAAGCGGTACGACCGCACTTCCCCTTTCACCCCATGATCTCTGTCTGCATTGCCACCTACAACGGTGCCGCCACACTCCACGAGCAATTGAGTTCCATCCTCTCGCAATTGAGTCCCGACGACGAAGTCATCGTTTCCGACGACGGCTCCACCGACGCGACATTGGACGTGGTGCGCGCCTTCGACAATCCCATTATACACATTGTTCCGGGGCCGCAAACCGGATCTCCCATCGACAATTTCGAACATGCGCTCCGACAAGCACGGGGCGAGTACATTTTTCTCTCCGACCAAGACGACGTTTGGCTCGAGGGCAAAGTGCAATGCATGCTTGCTGCGCTGAAAGGCGGAGCAGATTGCGTGGTGAGCGACTGCCGCGTCACCGATCAAGCGCTGCACGTCACCGCCCCCTCCTTCTTCGCGCATGTGCAGCTGCACGAAAGTCGGTGGTACAACCTACTGGTGCGCAATTTCTACCTCGGCTGCTGCATGGCCTTCACCCGCCGCGTGCTACAACGCGCACTTCCCTTCCCCGCCTGCACGCCGATGCACGACATCTGGATTGGCAACGTGGCGGCCTTCACCGGTCGCGTCGAATTTCTCCACGAACCGCTCATCCTCTTCCGCCGTCATGGTGACAACGCCTCGTGCACAGCGCGAAAGAGCCCCTATTCGCTCCGCGCAAAGATCAAATTCCGCCTCGACGTCCTCTTCCCTCTCATCGCTCGCCTCTGTCGGCGTAACGCTCTCGCACCGCGCCCATGAAAATCTCCATTGTCACCGCCACCTTCAACAGTGGCACCACCCTTTCCGACACTCTCCGCTCTCTCCTGGCTCAAACGCACACTGACTTCGAGCTTATCGTGGCCGATGGCGGATCGACAGACAACACAGCCGACATCGTTCGCGAATTTGCATCTCAGTTTGGCGAACGCCTCCGCTGGTTCAGCGAACCCGACCGCGGACTCTACGACGCCATGAACAAAGGCATTGCTCGCGCCACCGGCGAGGTGGTGGGCATGCTCAACAGCGACGACTTCTACACTGACGAACGTGTCCTCGCTCGCGTGGTCGATGCGCTCGCCGACCCGCAGATCGACGCTTGCTATGGCGATGTGCACTATGTAGCCCCTGCCGATCTCCACACCATGACGCGCTACTACAGCTCGCGCCCCTTCCGTCCGTGGATGATGCGTTTGGGATTCATGCCCGCTCATCCATCTTTCTATTGTCGTCGCACGTGCTACACCCAATTTGGCACCTTTGATCTCAACTACAAAGTGGCGGCTGACTTCGAACAACTGCTGCGCCTCATCTTTGTCCACAAGATTCGCACGGCCTACGTGCCGGCCGATTTTGTGACCATGCGCACCGGCGGCCTCTCCACCTCAGGTTGGCGTAGTCACTTGGCCATCCTCCGCGACCACCGCCGCGCTTTGCGACAGCACCACATAACTTCTGCCTTCCCCCTCCTTTGTCTGCGCTACGTCTACAAGGTGGGCGAAGTGCTCTGCTCCCGATTCCGTCGGGCGTCAGGCAAATAGTCGCGCCGCCCTCCCCTCATTTTTCTGTTCCTCGATCGGTCTGCTCAGCATCCCCCCTTGTTGCCCGGCGTCTCCCGCATTCGGCGCCCTCACACGCCCGGGTCGAACCTCCCTGCGCCCGTTTTGAAACGGCACAGCTGCGTTAGCCGTGCGCTCTCTCGGATCCCGATCGGGCAACTCCCCCTCTTTTTTCAAAGCAAAGCCTGCCACTGCGCGGGCTTTGCTTTTTTCTTGTCCTTCCCTGCGGGTTTGTTCAGATGCACCGGGGCAGTTCGTCGCGCAGTCTGCGCAGTATTTCCCTTTTTTCCCGACTTCCGGCCTGCGTTGCCCGTCTTCCGGCCGTACAAAGGGACGTTTCTCAGAAAAGCCGCGTGATATTTTCCTACGCAGACGCGCGGCGTATCCCCAGTGCATACTGAACTTGTGCGGGGAGGGGAAACATCGAGTTCCGATTTTATGCATAAACTCCGCTGCTTTCTCCCTTTTTCCGTCCGCGGGCAAATTATCGGAGAGCACATTTCGTTTACATCCTTACAGCTTTCATCGCCCATTCTACAACAAAACATTTTCACCGCGCACATTATCACAACTATCTCAAAATTCACAACCCAAAATACCCACATGTAGTGATTGTCCGCGCACGATATTGTATTTAATTTCGCATTTCAAAAACTTCTCTCTGTAAATATGCAATGAAGTGCGCTGTGCGCACCCCTTTTCTATGCGAGATACCTACTTTTTCGGACTCCTTCTCCCGGGGCTCGTGCCTTTGTGTGCAACTGCAGGACATCTGCAGCACGCTCCCACGGAAACTGTCCTCACGCCCCCCGATTCCACCGGCAAAGACTCCACGCGCCGAGACATCAAAGTCGCGGAAGTGGTCGTCAGCACCGGACAAATGCTCGGCAGTAAGTTTGAAGCCCGCAACCGCACGGGGTCGGCCTACTACATCTCGCCGCAGGAAATACAGCGCATGGGCTACACCGACATCAATCGCCTGCTCAAAAGCGTGCCGGGCGTCAATGTCTACGAAGAAGACGGATTCGGTTTGCGTCCCAACATCAGTTTGCGCGGCACAAAAGCCGAGCGCAGCGAACGCATCTCCCTCATGGAAGACGGGATGCTCATTGCGCCCGCGCCCTACGCCGCACCGGCCGCCTACTACTTCCCCAACATGGCCCGCATGCAGGCCGTGGAGGTGCTCAAAGGCAGCAGCCAAGTGCAATATGGTCCCTTCACCACGGGCGGTGCGGTGAACTTGGTTTCCACAGCAGTGCCGAATCGCTTCACGGCCCGCCTCAACACGTCCTACGGCAGCTACGATACATTCAAATCCTACGCCATGGTGGGCAACAGCTGGAAGCACACGGGCTTTGTGCTCGAATATCTGCACTACCGTTCGAAAGGTTTCCGCAAAGGCAGCCCCGACGAGCGCGAAGGCTTCCGACGCAACGACGTTTCGGGCAAGTTCATGGTAAAAACCGCCTTCGACTCCGGCATCAATCACCGTTTGGAACTCAAAGCGGGCTATGCCGACGAGCATTCCGACGAGACCTATCTCGGACTCTCCGAAGATGATTTTGCCCGCAATCCCTACTTCCGCTATGCCGGTGCGCAGCGCGACCGCCTTGTCACGCGCCATTGGCAGTGGGCTGCCACCCACGTGATGAACGGAGGCTATCGTTGGAACATCACCACGCAGGCTTACTATCATTACTTCTTTCGCAACTGGTATAAACTCAACGAAGTGCGCGACGGAGTGACGAAGGCCGAGCGCAGAACCATTGCCGACGTGTTGGCAGACCCCGAGGTGAATCGCGCGTATTTCGACATTCTCACCGGCGCTCGCAATTTCTCCGGCGAAGCGCTGATGCTCCGCGCCAACCATCGCGTCTATCATTCCCGAGGCATCCAGAGCAAAGGCGAATGGCGGGGCGACGTGCTCGGAGGTTGGCTCACCGCCGAAATTGGCCTACGCTATCACGTCGACGACGAGGACCGTTTCCAACAAGACGACAGCTATGCCATGCACAATGGGCGCATGCAGTTCTTTCTCCCGGGGTTGCCGGGCAGCAACGCCAACCGCATCACGGAAGCCCACGCTTGGTCGGGTTATGTGCTGACCAAATGGGCAAAAGGCGCGTGGACGTTCACTGCCGGCGCGCGCTATGAGGACGTGAGTCTCTTGAAACGCGACTTCACCGCGGCCGACCCGCGGCGCAGCGGGAAGATTCGCATCGAAACACCCAACCACGCCCGCGCATGGCTGCCGGGTTTGGGCTTCAACGTGAAACTCACGCCGCAACTCTCCCTCTTGGGCGGCGTGCACCGCGGTTTTGCGCCTCCGAGTGCCACCCTCTATCAGAAAGCCGAGAACAGCACCAACTTCGAAGGCGGCGCTCGATGGAATTCCCGCTTCCTGAAAGTCGAAGCCATCGGTTTCTTCAACGCCTACCGCAACATGCTCGGCAGCGACCTCCTTGCCGGCGGCGGACAAGGCACCTTGGAACAATTCAACGTGGGCAAAGCACGCGTGGGCGGCGTGGAACTGCTGGCCCAAGCCCAACCGCACATCGGCCGCGTGAACTTTCCGCTCCAACTCACCTATACTTTCACGCACACCGAGATGCTCAATGCGTTTTCGAGCGCAGCGTGGGGCGAAGTCCACGTGGGCGACGAGATTCCCTACATCTTCCGGCACGCGGCCAACGCACAAATCGGTGCGGAATACCGCGGTTGGGAACTCAACGTGGGGCTGCGCTACAACGGAGCCATGCGTACTGTGCCGGGACAGGGGGCCATGCCCAAAAGTGAGACCATTCCCTCTCATTTCATCGTCGACGCTTCGGCCAAAGCCCGCCTCAATCGCCGCGTGACGCTCACTTTGAACGCCATCAACCTCACCAATGCGCGCTATCTCGCCTCGCGTCACCCGGCGGGTCTGCGTGTCGGTCATCCTTTCGGGCTCTATTGCGGAGCCATCTTGAACTGGTAAGCCCAAACATCATGCCTCAACTGACTTCTACCTTCCCACTTTCGGCCGTTTGTTCCCTGATTTGCTGCGCAACTTGGGGCGTGAGCACGGCCACCGCCCAGACTGCGGCCGCGGTGTCGGGAATTGTGACCGACATGAGCGGGCTTCCGTTGGCCGGCGCCCATGTGCAACTCGTCAACTCCCCGCTACACACCCTCACCGACGACGAAGGGCGATTTTCCCTCCGGGTTTCTACACGCCCCGTGGGCAAAACGCTGCTCGTCTCCCACCTGGGCATGCTCACCCGCCGTGTGCGCATCGCCGGCACGGACTCGCTGCACATTCGCCTCGAAGAAGACACGCACAGCCTCGACGAAGTGGTGGTGACCGGCTATCAAAAGGTGAAAAACCGCATCTACACCGGCGCGGCCTCGGCCGTAAAAATGAGCGATGTGCGCCTCGAAGGCCTCACCGACGTGAGCCGCATGCTCGAAGGCCGCGTCCCCGGCCTCAACATCCAGAACATTTCGGGCACTTTCGGGGCAGCGCCGCGCATTAACATCCGTGGCGGCGCGTCAATCCTGGGGAATGTGCAACCGCTTTGGGTGATTGACGGCGCAGTGTACGAAGATCTCGTGCATCTCTCCCTCGATCAGCTCGCTTCCGGGGATGCCGTCACGCTCGTCGGCTCGGCCATCGCCGGTTTGAACCCGTCTGACATCCAAGACATCCAAGTTTTGAAAGATGCCAGCGCGACTTCCGTCTACGGCGCCCGTGCGCTGAACGGCGTCATCGTCATCACGACCAAAAACGGCCGTCGCGACACGCCGCTCTCCGTGCATTACAGCACAGAGAACACGGTTCGCCTCAAACCTCGGTATGCCGATTTCGATTTGCTCAATTCGCAAGAGACGATGTCTGTATATCGCGAGATGGAAGACAAAGGTTACTTCAATTCCAGCAGTGCTTTATACGGAAGACGCGGAGGCGTGTTTCACCAGTACTACAAAGCGGCCAACACCTACGACCTTTCGACCGGAACCTACGAACAAGCCAACACCGCTGCGGCACGTCGCGACTTTTTGCGCCGAGCAGAATATGCCAACACCGATTGGTTTGACCTCCTCTTCACGCTTTCGCCCACGACACAGCACACGTTGTCGCTGTCGGGCGGGGGAAAAAACACCGCCACCTACGCTTCTGTCGGTTTTCTCCACGATGGCGGCTGGACGCTCCCCGAAAAGGTCGATCGCCTCACAGCCAATCTCAAAAACACCTTCTTTGTCTCGCCGCGCCTCACAGCCACGCTCTCTGCACAGGGAAGTTTGCGCTCACAGTCCGCACCCGGCACCTTGCCTCAGCGCAAAAACCACACGCAGGGCGTATTCGAGCGCGATTTTGACATCAATCCTTTCTCGTATGCCTTGGGAACGAGCCGCACACTTACGCCTTACGACGCAAACGGCCGACTTTCCTTCTACCGCAACAACTGGGCGCCCTTCAATATCCTCAACGAGTATGCCAACAACACCTTGGATCTCGAGGTGATCGACTTCAAACTACAGGGCGAAGCCACCTATCAGTTGCGCGAAGGCCTTTCGCTCAAAGCCCTTGTGGCCGCTCGGCGTGCGCACACCTCCTCTACGCACAAAGTCACCGAGAACAGCAATCTCGTCCAAGCCTTTCGTGCCAACGAGACCCCGCTTGTGGCCAAAGAGAACGTCTATTTGGTACACGACAAGGATCATCCCGACCAACAGCCCCAAATCGGCATTCC
>QWCZ01002021.1_pt1 | contig 11233 bp, 12 predicted proteins | sample 1972651 | NCBI WGS metagenome assembly QWCZ01 (sample SAMN09866695, study PRJNA288562) | Human oral metagenome isolate pre1_saliva, whole genome shotgun sequencing... | isolation source: mouth | host: Homo sapiens | place: USA: California
GATAATCATGGCTAAACGTATTCGTACAATCAACACTGAATCTCTACAAAAAACTGCTAAAACTGGTGGTTGTGGTGAATGCCAAACTTCTTGCCAATCTGCTTGTAAAACAAGCTGCACAGTAGGCAACCAAGTTTGCAAACAAAAATAATAAAAAGAGAGCCGATGGCTCTCTTTTTTGTTATGACTACATTACATAATGTATATGGTATATATTTATGAACACTTTCAGCACGATATACTAAAAATGTGGTACAATTATCTAGAAAGTTCTATATAGTTTAGTTCTTTCACATACACACAATTTGGAGGTACCATGTTAGAATTAAAACCAATGATCCATAAGTTTCGGATGAAAGATAGCTACTATTGTTTAGATGTAAATAGTGGTATCATTCACGTTATTGATGAACTCATTGATAAAGTATTAGATATATATGATGGCACGAATCGCGATGCGGTTCATGCTACTTTAGATAGCTCTCAAGATCCTGTAGAATTGAATGAAATCATGGATGAATTAGATGAGTTAATCGCTGCAGAGCAGTTATTTGCGCCTATGAGTACAGAGTTTAAACTTGTAGTTGGTGAGAAGCCAATTGTTAAAGCTTTATGTTTAAATATTGCACATGATTGTAATTTAGCTTGTAAATATTGTTTTGCTAGCCAAGGTGATTACGGTGGTGTAAAACGAGAATTGATGAGCTTTGATGTAGCTAAACGGGCTGTTGATTTTCTTATCCAAATGAGTGGCTCTCGTCAGCATTGTGAAATTGATTTCTTTGGTGGTGAACCTCTTCTTAATTGGGAAGTAGTAAAACAAACAGTAGAGTATATCGAACAAGAAGCTCCAAAATATAACAAGATTTTTAAATTGACATTAACTACGAATGGTATGTTATTGAATCAAGAGAAAATCGATTATGTAAACGAACATAAAATGAGCTTAGTATTGTCTTTAGATGGTCGTGAAGATGTACATAATGCAATGCGCCCAGTAGCTGGTAGTGGTGCTAATTCTTATGAATATATTGCTAAAAATCTTGTAAATGCCGTAAAACAGCGCCATGGCTTGGAGTATTATGTACGTGGTACCTATACTCATAAAAATCTTGATTTTACTAAGGATGTTATGGCTATGTCTGATTTAGGTTTTGAACATTTATCCATGGAACCTGTGGTAGGTGAAGATGGTGATTATGTACTTCGTGAAGAAGATTGGCCAGCTCTTGAAAAGGAATATGAAAAGTTAGCAGAAATATACTTAGAACGTCAAAAAGAGGGGTGGGGTGAGAAATTTAATTTCTTCCACTTCCGTATGGACTTATACCGAGGACCATGTATGGCAAAACGTTTACGTGGTTGTGGTGCTGGTCATGAATATATGGCGGTAGTACCAAATGGGGATATTTATCCATGTCACCAATTTGTAGGTAAAGAGGCTTATATTCTTGGTAATGTATATGAAGGTTTGCAAAATACAGAAATTCCAAAGGACTTCCGTAATACACATGTATTTACAAAACCTACATGTGCTGAGTGTTGGGCTAAATTCTTCTGTTCTGGTGGTTGTCACGCCAATAATATTACATTAGGTGGCGATTTAGAGACACCTTATGAATTTGGCTGTCGTCTACAAAAGAAACGCATTGAATGTGCTATCATGATTCAAGCTGAACTTGAGCAAGCTGGCATTGATGGTAGTATTCCTGTAGCTTTAGGATAAATAAGTTATAAATATTGTTATACTTTGTGTAATAGGAGCCACTATGAACACTAGATTGGAAGACAAACAAACTAATGAACGGTGGGGAATTCGATTTACAGGTATCGTACAAGGGGTCGGATTTCGACCCCTTGTTTCTATGTTGGCCCATCAATTAGGTATTAATGGATTTGTATTTAATGATGGTTCCGGTGTATATGTTGAGGCTCAAGCTGATAAAGATACATTACAATTATTTGTGGATATGATTCAAGATGAACAACCGCGATTATGTCGTATAACCCATGTCGGTATTACACCTTTGGAACCTACTGACGTAGAATGTAATGAAAAGGATGCTTTTGTCATTGCACCATCTCCTCTTGGAGGGACCGTTAACACTTTCATTAGTGCTGATACATCTCCTTGTGATAAGTGTTTAACAGAGATGAAAGAGCAGGGGCGCCGTCATGACTATCCATTTATCAATTGTACAAACTGTGGACCTCGATATTCTCTTATCAAATCTATGCCTTATGATAGAGAACGAACTACAATGGCTGATTTTACTATGTGTGAATCTTGCCATACTGAGTATGTAGATGTAATGGGGCGTAGATATCATGCGGAACCCAATGCATGTGCAAATTGTGGTCCCAGTTATCGTTTGTTAGACCGTAACGGTCAGCTGTGTGCTGTGGACAATTGTTTTGATAAAGCGAGAGAATTAATCGCCAGTGGTGCGATTATAGCGCTAAAAGGCATTGGGGGCTATCATTTGGTGTGTGATGCTACAAATGATGAGGCCGTAAAAACCTTGCGTGAACGAAAACAAAGAAAAGATAAACCTCTTGCTGTTATGGCGGGCTCCATTGATATTGTAGAGGACTTTGCTGTTGTTAGTGATGGCGACTTAGATGCGCTGGCAAATATGGCAAGACCTATCGTGCTGTTAGAGAAAAGAGATAGATCGACATTATCAATTAGTAAATTTGTAGCGCCAGATAATCATATGATAGGCGTAATGTTACCTTATGCACCTATTCATTATGTATTGGTGCCCTCAGATGCGGTATGGGTAATGACAAGTGGCAATGCTAGTGGCGATTCTGTAATTTATAAAGATGAACATGCACTTTCTAAATTACAAGGGATTGCAGACTATTATTTGATTCATAATCGTCAAATTTTTGCACCTGTAGATGATTCGATTATATCAGTTGTGGAGGACAAACCTCTTTTGATTCGTCGCAGTCGTGGGTTTGTACCTGAGCCTATTCATTGTGAATCGTTGTCTAATAAATCTGTATTAGCAATGGGGAGTGATTTAAAAAATACTTTTGCCATGAATAAGGGGCAAGAGGTTTTAATGGGCCCGCATATTGGTGATTTAGCGAGTCAGTCCACGCATGACACCTATGAGTGGACCATAGAACGGTATGAGCAGCTATTTGATGTAAAACCAGAGGCTATAGTTATGGATAAACATCCTTCTTTTTTCTCATCCAATTATGGTCGAATCTTAAGTGAAAGGCTCAATATTCCAACTATAGAAGTACAACATCATCATAGCCATATTGCATCGGTTATGGCCGAATATGATTTGAAATATCCCGTTTTGGGGATATGTTTTGATGGTACTGGTTATGGCGATGATGATACTATATGGGGCGGCGAGTTTATGTTGTGTTATGGTGCTGAATACATGCGCGTAGCACATATTCACGGGGCACCACTTCCAGGTGGTGAGAAGGCTGTCTTAGAACCGTGGCGCCAAGCTTTGTGGTATATACGAAATTATTATGGTAAGGATATACCAGAGGTTTATAAAGAGTGGACTGGTAATCTGCCTGTGGGATGGGAAATTCTTGATAAAGCACTACAGTCTGATATGCCGATGATGATGACCACTAGTGTAGGCAGGCTATTTGATGCGATTGGTTCTTTATTGGGATTGGGGAATATTCACACCTTTGATGCACAAATCGCCATCGCTTTAGAGTCTAAATGCGGCGACGAAAAAGGCCAATTATTAGATTTTAATTATGATGGGCAAGTTTTGGATTTGATGCCTACCGTACAACAGATTATGGATGGCTATGTGCATGGTGAAAGTGTATCCTCCTTGGCTGCAAGCTTTCATAAGACGCTAGCTATTGCAATATGTGAAGTAGGTGCTGATTTATGTGAGCGCTATGGCATTGATGATGTATGTATCAGTGGTGGTGTATTCCAAAATCGTAAATTATTGAATTTGTTACAACATAAATGGCATCATGGCAATTTATATGTTAATAAAAAGGTTCCCTGTAATGATGGGGGGCTATCATTAGGTCAATTATGGATTGCTCATCATACATAATATAAAGTGTTCTAGGTTACAGAAATTCATCTTCTAATTGTGATACAATAACTATATTGAAAATATTCAAATTAATGATAACAAATATAAGTTTAATTTTTATTAACTAGAGGAGGGTATATGTGTTTAGCAGTACCAGCACAGTTAATCTCTATTAATGATGCCATTGGCACCGTAGAGTTAACCGGTGCAACGCGCGATTGTAGTTTGCTTCTTGTGCCAGATGCAAAGGTGGGGGACTGGCTGTTAGTTCATGCCGGTTTTGCCGTTCAAATTGTAGATGAAGAAGAAGCGAAGGCAACGCTAGATGCCTTCCGGGAGTTGGAAGAACTTGAAGAAGCTTACTTTGCAGGAAAAACAGAAAACAGCTGATGCCTTATTGCATCGCATTAATGAACTTCATACACCTGGTGAACGGGTGAGAATTATGGAGGTCTGTGGTACACATACAGTATCCATTTTTAGAGAAGGATTGCGTCAATTATTACCAGCAGGTATTGAATTGGTGAGTGGACCTGGATGTCCTGTATGTGTAACAGATCAAGTTTACATGGATAAGGCTTTAGAATATGCCAAACGCGATGATGTCATCATTGCTACCTTTGGTGATATGTTAAAGGTACCAGGTAGTTATAGTAGTCTTAGTGAGGCACAGACACAGGGCGCACATATTCATATTATCTATACACCTTTAGAGGTATTAGAATTAAGTAAACAGAATCCTGATAAGCATATTGTGTTTCTAGCTATCGGCTTTGAAACGACGATTGCCGTAATCGGAGCTACTGTGAAAGCCGTAGCTCAGGCAGATGTGAAAAACGTATTCTTTTTGGTTTCTCATAAATTAGTACCGCCTGCATTGCGTGCCTTATTAGATCGACATATAGGGCAAATTGATGGTTTTATCTTGCCAGGGCACGTAAGTGTTATTATTGGGGAAAAACCATATGAATTTTTGCCAAATGAATATAAAATACCTTCCTGCATTGCTGGATTTGATGGAGTAGAAATACTTTCAGCTATCGTCAATATTTTGGAACAACGACAAAGTGGGCAGTTTAAAGTAGGCAATACTTATCATTCGGTGGTTATGAAGGAGGGTAATCCGGTTGCTGTGTGTGTGATGAACGAAGTGTATGATGTATGTGATGACACATGGCGCGGAATTGGTGTAATTCCAAGTTCAGGACTAACATTGAATGAGGCGTATTCCTTTTTGGATGCAGAAAAGGTCTTGCCTGTTCAGTTAGAAAAACCTTCTATGGATCCAAAGGGATGTCAATGTGGTAGTGTATTACAAGGCTTAATCAAGCCTAATGAATGTCCATTGTTTGGTAAGGCTTGTACACCTGATCATGCGGTAGGTGCCTGTATGGTGTCCGTAGAAGGTAGCTGTGCAGCTTGGTATAAATATGGTTTTTCCAGCGGTGGATTAGCCTGGGAGGATTAGATGGAACGAGTTCGTTTAGTTCATGGCAATGGTGGCCGTTTTAGTCACGAATTGACAGAACGATTTATATTAAAATATTTTACCAATGATTTGTTGGCACCTTTACATGATGGAGCTCAATTTTCTGTTCCTTCTGGTCGTATGGCTTTTACTACTGATTCCTATGTAGTACAACCTACCTTTTTCCCTGGTGGTAATATAGGTAAGCTTGCTGTATGTGGTACGGTTAATGACTTAGCTATGAATGGGGCTATTCCGCAATACCTTAGTTGTGGGCTTATTATAGAAGAAGGGCTACCTTTTGATGAATTAGAGCTAATTCTCAGTACCATGGCTGATATGGCTAAGGCTGCTAATGTACAAATCGTTACAGGTGATACAAAAGTTGTTAAAAAGGGCGAAGTAGATAAAATTTATATTAATACCTCTGGTATTGGAATGATTCCTGAAGGGATTAATATAGGGCCTAATCGGGTGAAACCTAATATGGATATCATAGTATCAGGTTCCCTTGGAGACCATTCCATAGCCGTCATGGGTGAACGTTTTGGCCTTGAATTATCAGATACGATTCAGACGGATTGTGCACCGCTAAACCATATGGTTCATGCTGTCCTTCAACAGGTGGGTTCACAAGTTGCATTGTTGCGTGATCCTACGAGAGGTGGTTTAGGTACTGTATTAAAAGAGATTGCAGAACAAAGCCAAGTCGGCATTAAGGTAAACGAATCTCAACTTGTTATTCATGATGAGGTTCAGTCTGTTTGTGATATTCTTGGCTATGATCCGTTATATTTAGCTAATGAAGGTAAATGTATTTTTGTGGTGGAGCCAACGGTGACGAATCAAGTATTAGAGATACTACATAGTTATCCTGAAGGTCGTGAAGCCACTCATATAGGAAAAACTATGGATAAGAATATTGGTAAAGTTGGTTTACAAACATCCATAGGTGGTGTTCGGCTTGTAGATTTGTTAGGCGAAGATCAAGTGCCAAGAATCTGTTGATTGCTTTATTTTAGTGATTAGTGTATAATTTTTTAAAAATACATAGTTAAAAATTAAATTGTGTAAAACTCACAATAAACTCATTGTACTTTTATATAATTTTATTATCTTTAAGTATAAGTATTTATACTTATACTAGAAACTATGTATAGAATTTGTTAAAATATAAGTATCTATTAGGAGGCTTATCATGAAAAAGAAAATTATGACTGCTGTACTAGGGATTTGTTTGACTACGACTGCATTTGGTGGTGTTTTAACCACTCAAGCTGGTGGCTTGAGCAGTATTCTTGGTGGCGCTGCTAAAATTGGTGGTGTCGGCATTTTAGTAAGCAAATTTGGTCCACAAATTGACTCTTTCCTAAATAAATTACTAAAACAAAATAATTTAAGTACTGAATATACTACAAAGGTTGTTCCTATTGTAAGTATTGGTACTAAAGGTTATATTGGTGCTGCGCAAGTAACTGGCCCTGCATCTAGTATTGAACAAGTTAAAGCTGTTGCTCAAATCGAAGGTAGCTTTAATGGTATGGTTCGCGTTAAAGGTTTAGTACCTGTAGATAGTACAAATCCAGTTGGCGCTTCCCGTGTTCAAGGTGTAGGTGTATCTGCGCTTATTGATTTGAAAATTTAATGGCCACTGAGATACTTCGTTAGAGGTACTCAGAAAATAAGCACGGTCTTAGGCCCGTGCTTATTGTGCTGTTTAACGTATACGTCCTATAGGGGATTAGTTTTGGAGGATTATATGAAGAAGCAAGTACTTACACTTTTGATGGCATCTTTGTTGACAGGCACAGCGTTTGCTGCACCTGGTACAGTAACGGAAAAAACACAAGTATTGGAAACCACTGTATATGGTGCACCTCAAGATGGTGCCGTAGTAGATCGCATTAACCAATTAGATGAAACAGTGTATGGTAACGGATTCTCTGGAAATAGTGCGACATTAAGTAAACGTGTGGATTCTTTATATGATTCTGTAGAAGGTAGTGGTACTAGTATTTCCTTACGTGAAGAAATGGATGCTCTTGAATATACTTATCAAAATAGCATTAACGACGGATCTCTTGTAGAACGTGTTGAAAAAATGGAACGTAGCGTTAATGGTAGAATTGCAAATGGTCCATTGAAAAAGCGTATTATCAGTTTGAAAACAAAGGTGTATGGTAGCAATGTAACGCTTACAAATCAAGTCGGTACATTAGCATCTGACCATGTGTTCAAAGTAATCCTCAATGATGCAGTATCTACAAAAACAAGCCATGAAGGCGATGTAATTAAATTTACTGTTGCTGAAAATGTAATGGATGGCAATGTTTTACTCGTTCCAGCTGGTACTGTTGGATCTGCAACGATTACTACTTTGAAAAAAGCACGCTCCTTTGGTCGCAATGGCGCACTAGATATTACTTTTGACTCTGTTCCTGCTATTGATGGCACAGAATTTACTGCTATCCAAGGCGATGAAGCAAAAGAAAAGACAAAGGGTGAGATTAAGGCTGCTGGTGCATCTATTGCTGGTGCTGTACTATTAGGCCCTGTTGGTCTTGTAGGTGGTGCTTTTATTAAAGGGAAAAATATTGATTACCCAGCAGGATCTACTGTATTCATTCAACCGCAAGATTCTGTCTCCATTCAAGGTCTTGTTATTGGTGGTGATGGTTTAGCTCATAGTGATGATGAGTTAGCTGATGCGGTTACTGTACCATCTACAAATACAAATGAAAGCATAGTAGATGATTCTGCAGATAGCCCTAATAATGATGTAGTTGGAAATGATGTCGATGCAGAAGATACTTCAGAGGAAGACGTGGAAGATACAAATGATACGGTCGAAAATGTATCCCAACCAATCGTTGTAGTAAAACGTAACTAATAGAGGAGTTTAGTGACCATGAGGAAACAAAGAATACAATGGCTCGTGGCAGCATGCTTGCTTTGTCTAGCCCAGCCAGCATGGGCTGCTTCAGAATCAATTACATATCAAGATAGTTTGGATAGTATATCTGAATCTTATGCAGGTGAAATTCAACAGCCGTCTACACCTGAACGCAGCAATATTCGTGTTGTTCGTCGTGGTGCTTCACCGATTACTGCACCGACAGAAAAGTTACCAACTCGTGTAGATGCAGATAAGATGGCATTACTGGTAATACTAAGACTACAGAGTATAGGACTGCAGATGGACCATATCGCTATTTGGAAGATGGTGGTAAAACAAAAGACCTTACTGGTGATGTTATGACCTATCGTACTAGCGATCAACATTTTGATGCAGGTCATACACAAGGCTGGTCTGATCCATATTATGTGAAGGGTCAAAACTTATCTTATGATGGACAAACTGGTTCCATAGAGAAGGGTATGATTACGTCTAAGCATGCGATGGCATTTAAGCATACACCTGATTACCGTATTGAAGGTGAAGACATTAAAATCTATCCTGGCGATAAGGTAGTAATTCAACATCCAAGTTTTTACATCAAGAATTTTAAACTTTTTAGCTTGAAATCTTATACAAAATCTATACGTGGAGATAAACAAGGTAAAGTAAGTGCATTTTCTATTATGCCTCGTCCTATTTATAATAGTGATGATGGGGTACTTTGCGATTCTTCGGCGGTTATCAACGCGATTATTATGGCTATGATAAGTCGATACGTAGCATGCCGTACTGGGGCGCTCAATTCCGTACAGCTGTAGGACCTAGAGTTAATGCGTGGGTATCGTATAATCAACGCAATATTAACTATAATAACTCGCCATATCGCTTTGATAGTACAGAGCTTCCTAAGGAGCTCATCTATGGTGGTTCCTTTAAATTGACACGTCTCGATGATATTTCGGTGAGTGTTAAACAAAATATGATGAGTGGCGATGTGGATTCTATCTATTACACATACCATCGTGATTTGCACTCCTTTGATATGTATTTAACATATAAAGATTCTCATAAAAATAACAATAACCAATGGAAAATCAAATTCGTTGGTAAAGATTTCTAAGGAGCATACACATGAAGTCTATTCGTAAGGCTGTCATTCCAGCAGCTGGTTTAACAGGTCGTAGCAAACGTGCTATAGAAGATCATTTTGATAGTAGTGTTGAGCTCGAAGAGTTATTGCAAAAACAAGGTAAAAACAAACAGTTAGCTATGGTAAAGGACTTGGCGGATATTAAGGTTCATTTTATCCGTCAAAAAGCACCTCGTGGTTTAGGTGATGCCGTACTATGTGCTAAGGCATTTATTGGTGATGAACCATTTGCAGTATTGTTGGGTGATGACATTGTTTATAATCCAGAAAAACCATGTTTACAACAATTAATGGAGTGTTATGAGACACATCCAGGGATTATACTTGGTGCTCAATTTGTGCCTAATGATAAGGTAAGTTCTTATGGTATTGTTTCAGGAGAACCATTAGCTGATAATTTATATCGCGTAAATGGTTTAGTAGAAAAGCCAAGCGTTGATAAAGCACCTTCTAATTTAGCTGTTCTTGGACGCTATATTTTGACACCGGATATTTTTGATATTCTAGAAAATACAAAACCAGGCGTTGGTAATGAAGTACAGTTGACAGATGCTTTAGCCGCATCAAAAACAGATACTTATGCATTAGCTTATGAAGGTATTCGCTATGATACAGGCGATAAATTAGGATATCTAAAAGCTACTGTAGAATATGCCCTTCGCAATGAAGAATTAGGCGCTGCATTCAAAGAGTATTTGAAAGGTTTGAATTTATAATATATATTATATTTTATAAATCTAGCTTTACAGTGTAAGCCACCATTGATTATCAATGGTGGTTTTTGTTGTTAACTAGTCAAAATTAATTGGTTGACGATGGTTTGCTGGTTGATTATAATTTAATAGTAATAATTATAATATATAGAGAGGTAAAATATGGAAGCAAGACGTTTAACTAAAATGGCTTTACTAACGGCCTTATTATGTGTTTCAGCATGGATTTCTTTTCCATTACCATTTAGCCCTGTTCCAGTGATAGCACTAACTTTAGTGGCTACACTAACAGGATTAATGTTGGAGCCGAAGGACGCATTAATGGTATTCTTAGTATATATTTTATTAGGCCTTATAGGGGTTCCCGTATTTGCTGGTGGTACTTCTGGATTAACTAAATTATGGGGGCCTACAGGTGGCTTTATTGTTTCTTGGCCAATAGCATATACATTGTTGAGTGTTTGTAAAGGTAAGTCTCGAAGCTTTTTCTCTTATGCTTGGCGTTCTATTGCTATAACAATTCCTGTAGTATATATTTTTGGTGTTGCTGGATTTATGCTTGTTACAGGAACTCCACTTTGGGCTGCATTAACCGCTGCAATGTTCCCTTATATTCCTGGAGATATTGTAAAATGCTTAGTTGCTGCTTGGTTAGCCACTAAAATTAAAATCTAATACTATAACAAGGGAGGTGTTAACAGGCACCTCCTTTGTTGTATTAAGAGGATATATAATTACTTTCTCTTAATTTATGAACATAAATATAGGTGTTTAAATTATGTCTAATTATTGATCATTCAAAAATAGACAAAGAATTGCTAAAAGAATGGTATAATAAAGAGTAATATTTTTATTCTTTAGGAGTTATCATGCAAATTAATAAAGCAGCCTTAGAGATTTTTGATTTTACATCATCTTTAGCGGTCTATTCTGAACATGAATTAAAAATAGGTG
>QWCZ01001245.1_pt1 | contig 11230 bp, 8 predicted proteins | sample 1972651 | NCBI WGS metagenome assembly QWCZ01 (sample SAMN09866695, study PRJNA288562) | Human oral metagenome isolate pre1_saliva, whole genome shotgun sequencing... | isolation source: mouth | host: Homo sapiens | place: USA: California
CAAGAGAAGTGGGTAAGTCCAAAATGAAGGCAAAAGTTGGACTTACTTTGGCGTGCCTGAATATCAAAAAATTGGTAAAAGTGATGGCGGGGAAGCCTTTTTATTTTTCTCTGAAAACTATTTTGATAAAGATTTCAGCCTATTTTGAGAATAGTAACGCTGAAGATATAAAAAAGACAAACATTAAAACGATGTTTGTCTTCAATCTGAAACAACGGCAAATCCGTTGTTTTTTTGGAGATAAGGGACTATTGTCCCAGACTCTTTTTAATTATATTTTTATAAAGAAATTATTTTTTCTCCTTTGTTAACCAGTAGGTAATTCCAGCTGATGTAATTCCAGAAACAACAACAGCAACAATTATCCATAATCTGTTATTTTCTACAGAAATAGGCGTAGCATAAGTTTCTTTTTTGGTTTCTATAGGATTTGATAAGAAACTCATAACATTTTGGTTAGTGGTTCCTCCATCACGGATATTTTTCATAACAGTTTTGAAGGAATCTGCATAATTTCTATTTCCTTGAATAACATTTGCTTCAGTAGTAATCAATTCGTTTGTTGTTGAAATAGTGCGGTCAATATTATCTTTAATCGTTTTAACTTGGCTATTAAATTGAGTGAATTGATCTTTCATTGTTCCAACAGCTTCATGATTCTTGTTAGTTATTTTTGAACTATCAGAAGTGATAGTAACTAGTGATTGAATAGATTGATACAGTTGCTCAGGTGTCTCAATTTTAACTTTTAATTGATTGTTGTTTGATTCAGAAGTTGAATTTGTAATTTCAAGTTGTTTTTCTTTTGTTTCTTTCCATATGCCATATTCTTCTGATAAAGATTTAATTGATGTATTATACCAATTTGTTAAATCTGTGATTTCCACTTTGAAATAATCATTTGGTAAATCTGTTTCATTCAATTTTGGTATTTCACTTGTTATTTTTCTTAACGAATTTGAAGTCCTTTGAATTTCGTCGAGTAATTCAAGACCAGATTGTTTAAATTGTGTGATTTGTTTATTTGAAAGTTGCGATTCAATATCTTCACGATTGATATTACCATACATATTATAAACTGAATCAGGTGATAAAGCAGAAAAGTTTATAGAGCTACTGTTTGGATTTCCATAGATTGCTTTAATCATTCCTGCAGCTTGATTAATTCTACTTAATTTATCAAAAATATGTGTTAAATCCTTTTTAACAAGTACATCTGATTCCTCTTTATCACTACGATAGATGGTTTGTTTTATAGGGATTATTGTGTCTCCGATGTGTATCTCAAAAGATATATCATTTTTTCCATAATGTGGCTCAAAAGTATAGGAAATGGTCAATTTATAGGTCTTATCATCAGCAATAACCTGTTCACCATTTACTAATTTAGCATCTCCAGTAACTGAAATTTTAGCCTTAGGTGATATGTATTTTGTTTCAGTTGATGTTTTTGTTTCGGCTGATGTTTTTGTTTCAGTTGATGCATTAGAGATTTCAGGTTTTGATTCTACATTTAAAGAGGAAGCATCACTTGGGGTAGTTGAAATAGGGGAAGAAATCTCTGTTGTAGCAGTTTCTTGCCCTGCTTGAGGAAGTTTAACTGTGATAGGGATTTCTTCGGTAATCTTGTCTAATTTATCATTTTCTGTTGTTAAAAATTCAAAACTAGGCAAGCCGGTTATAGGTGTAAATTTTTTATCAAATTGAGAATAGTTCTCAATTAAAGTTAGTTTTGAAGTATATTCATTAACTTGATCAGGGGTTAAGACTTTTAATTTCTGTAATTTAGCAAATAATTCTTTGTAGTCAGACATTTGGATACTAGTTTCTGATAGTGTTGAACGAATCATATCTTGATAAGTGTCAGGTAAAGAATTTTTTACTTGTAGGCTATTGTTTATTTGTGCTGCAAGCGTTGCTTTGGATTCAGAAGTTAAATCCGATTTAGTATCCACTCCTTCTTTTCCAAAGTAAAATAACTCTACTTTTTTCTTCTCTTTTTCTAATTCAGTTTGGAGCTTCTCTAATTCAGTCTTTTTATCATTTGTTTTATCTCGATAATCAGAAATAATTTTATGGTAATTAGAAATCAAATCTTCAAATTTACTAATTTCTGATTTTTGAGTATCATTATTATTTCCAAATTGAGATAATGATTTTGATGCAGAATCATTTATCTTTTCTACAAATTTAGCAGTTTCTTCATATTGATCTTTTAAAATCGTATTTGTTGTAGAGACATTTTGTTTTGAATTTTCTATTTCTCTATCAAAATTACCTTTAACCTCTTGAAGTTTTGTTTGTAAGTCATTACCCGTACTATTTAAAAGTTTTATAACTGATTCGGAGAAATTTTTTTGAAGTTCTTCGAAGGAAGAGTTGTTTTTTTCTAAACCAGAAACTAAATCCATAGTACTAGTAATAGATTGGCTAGCTTGATTGGATGGTGTATAGATATACTGAGAAATTTTAGAGTGTGTTCCTGATTGCTCATTGACAATGTTTTCAACATTTCTTTTCGCATCGTCTAAGTTGTTAATGACACTCGAAAAGTACATTTTGATAACGTTTTGATTGATTGTATTCAGATGTTCTCCGACACGTAACTCTACATTTTTAGATTTGACAGGATCTAGATTCGATTTTGTTTTATATGCTATCTTTGCTCGGTCTGGGTTAAAGCTTTCCAGCTGAGCTATTTTCTCTGAAAATTGTTGTTCTATGTATACAATGACGTCAACAGAACCATTCTCAAATCGATTTTCAGCGACATTGCGAGTCATAACTGTCCATTGGTTTGAGCTATCTTTGGATAATAATGTTGTAAAATCATTCCCTAAATTATACGTGTTCCCATTTAAAGATCCACCAGTGTCTTCATTTACTAAAGCAATATTTAATTTACGGTCATTTACTTTATTAGTTATTGAAACTTCTTGATTTTTTAAGTAAACAAAAGCAGCACCAGAACCGACCAATAATGTTACAAAAATGCTACCACCTATGATTATTTTTTTCATACATAAACCCTTTCATTTATAGTTTATTATATCACTAATGTGAATCTGAAACAAGGGGGCGATTTGAACTATTAAGTTTTAAATTTTTTGGGGTAATAATGGAATATAGTGTAATAAAATGATAGACAAATAATAAAATATATGATAAAATAATAAAAATAAAAATTAAAGGAGAATACTAATGTCAGTAATTAGTTTAACCCCAGAACAGTTACAATCTCAGGCGGCAATTTATCTTAGTGCTAAAGAACAAATTGAACAGGCAGTACAAACTGTTAATCGAACAAATGGCGAAATGGCATCACAATGGAAAGGTCAAGCATTTAATGCTTACCTTGAGCAATACAACCAGTTGTATACACATGTTCAAAAATTTGAGGAGCTTCTAGTGAGCATCAACCAACAATTGAACAACTATGCTCAAACAGTAGCTGAACGTGACCAACAAGATGCACAAAGCTTTGGTTTGTAGTTAATTTTGAGGAGCGTCAGGGGAACTTGACGCTTATTTTTATTTTATGATGAAGAACATTAAAAAGTACCTATTAATTCTTTGTATAGTATTTCCTGTGTTAGTCTATGCAGACGATGGTAGCTTAAAACTTGATACAGATATCATTACAAATAGTACACAGGAAACGGTCAAAAATAGGATAGAATCCAAATATGCTCCAAATTTATTTTTAAATCGTACCCAAAAGGTTGTGGACCAGAAAACTCAAACAACCAAAGAACTTATACAGGGAGCAGAACAGACTATATTTACTGATGGTGAAAATCACTCTATTTATCGTCTAGAAACTACTGTTGTCCAAACATCATTGTTTAATCAATACACTATAGAGGAGAAATCCTCTTTTAAACAAAGGAATTATTCAATTTTTAAGGATTGGATGGGAAATGTATTTACCAGTTTTTTCTTACTGTTTATGGTTTTGTTGGGAGTCTATTTAGGAAGGAAATGGCATGGATTACGAAAAAATAAAGTTAACTCTAGACTATAGAGCAAAACAAATAGATATTCTAGTTTCAAAATCTCTAACTTGGTTAAGATTAGAAGAATTACTAAAAGATACCAAAGTTAGAGAACAGTTGAATTTACCTCTAAATAGTTCGTTTTGTTTCAAGCTTAGAAACAAACAAATCCATATCGAACCAATGGATATCTTGGCTGTTTATCCAGTTAGCGATGGAGATTATATAGAGATTGAGGATGTATCATAGGAGGAAAAAATGTTTGAAGCAGATCGACTAGAATTTGTGAGAGAAGACAATCAAATATCAGTTCAAATTTCTTCATCAGGTTATCGTAGAGAGCAACTTGAATTGATTCAAGAATATTGTCCAGTAGAAATAGTACAGAAAGACGGAGTTCTTTCTTTGCAGTATAAGATTCCTGAGTATTTTAAAACTGTTAAAGAAGAAATTTTAGAAAGAACTACGGAACTTGAACGTTTTAGTTTGGCACAAAGTATGTCTGTATTAGTTCGTTCTGAAAATGATTATAAAATTCCGTACATTCATCCTGAAAATATCATTATTTTTGGAAGTAATGTACAAATGTTACACTATGGAATTGAAAAATTACTTGCACCTCAACAGTATAGTTCTGAATTTTATCTAGAATCTTATAAAGCTTTAATGATTTCTATTTTACTACCTAAGATAGATTTTGAACTAGCCATCCATGGGATTGATGCAATAAAGGAAAAGGTGGCACAAGATATTATTCCCTTAGAGAGTGTAGCTGATGTCAATAATTATATTGCAGAAAAGTATGCCAAATTATCAGAAGAGAGTTCAAAAGCAAATTTGTTGGTTAACAAGAAAAAATGGAAGACTTTGTTAATAGGGGGAGCTTTACTTGCTACAACCACACTTGTCTTAAGCTTTGCAACTTACAAATCTATGTTTAAAGATGGGCCACTAAAATCATCAGTCATTATGGCACAATCAAATTTCATGCGAAAAGATTACTCTGAAACAGTTGAATCATTAAAAAATTATGGTACAGAATCATTGCCCAAGGAGGCCAAGTATATCTTAGCAGCAAGTTATGTCCGTTTAGATAGTTTGAGTGATAAGCAAAAGGAAGTTATTTTAAATACGATTACAGAATCAACAGATGATACAATTTTTTCTTATTGGATTTATCTTGGACGTGGAAAATTTGAAAAAGCTCTAGATGTGGCACAAAATATCGGGGACACGCAATTGATTTTACATGCTTATACAAATCTATACGAGTCAGTTAAGGCAGACATCAATATGAATGGTTCTGAAAAACAAAAGAAACTTGAAGAATATGAAAAGAAAATAAAGGAACTTTCTGCTGAGATTGGAGAAGCTACGACAAATAGTAGTGATACAAAAGCATCTACTGAAACAACAACTCCTAAAGACAACCGAACAAAAGAAAAGAGTGAACGATAAATGAAGGCAAAAAAGCTAGAATATGATCATCAGCTGGGAGACCAATTAGGAGAGCTTCATAAACCTCTTTATACCTTGTTGATTGAACAAGATAATCTAGAGAAAATAGATTTGTTTGAAGGACAAAAGGTGAAGGTCGGTACTAACGAGTATACAGTAGAAGGTAGAATAGTCTATCGAAATGGTAAGACTTTAGAAAGAGGAAAATCTACTTTTGATAAAGAAATTGTAACCTTGTTGGTTCCTGAGGAAGATATTTTTATCAGTTATATTTTCCCACCACAGCGATTTATTTGTAGCAAGAAAGAATCAGCTGATATTAGTTGGAAAATTTCGAACCAACTTATTTTTTCAAATAATCAAGTACAGGTGACACTTGGGGAATCTCCGATTTATTTAAATGACCGTCTAGTCAAAGAGGGAGGACTTTATCCGTTTGAATTAGGGAACCGAATGAAGGTTTCTAATTATTTTATAGAAAAAAGAAAGAATCAATGGAAGATTGGATGTCTCTTCGAAGAACCGCAATTAAATAGGAATCAAATTCTGATACAAGAAAAAAATAATGAGTATCCGATGGATTTTCCAGAGTATAGAAGGAGTCCCAGAGTTAACCCTATTATCCATAGCGGAAAAATCATTATCAATCAACCTCCTCAACCGATTAGACTCCCCAAAAACTCGCTCATTAGAGCAATTGTTCCAGCTTTAGGAATGTTTACTTTAACTGCATTAAGTTCAATTTGGACAAAAGGTAATCCTGTAATGATGCTAGGGATGGGGGGCTTTAGTCTCCTGACAGCAGCGACAACTATGAGTCAGTATTTTGAAGAGAAAAAGGATACCAAGGAACAAGAAAAAAATCGAATTCAAGATTATGAGGCATATTTATTAAAACAAGTATCTGACTTAGAAAAATACTACAAAGAAGAAACTAATATTTTACATTATAATCAACCGTCAATCTCAACCATTACTGAACTGATTGCAAAGTATGATTCAAGAATTTATGAGAGAATGGACTATAATGAAGATTTCTTACAGGTGTCTTTAGGTTTAGGAGATAGGTTAAGCCAGCTAGAGCTGCAAACAAATTTTGATGAGCAAAGTAAAGATGAAATATCACAGTTTGCTCGCACAGTCTTGCAAGACTACAGTTTGCAAAAGAAGGTTCCAATTACTGTTAATATTTTTGAAGCGACAGTTGGTCTTGTTGGAAATAGTGAAGTAACTAGGACAGCTGTATATAACATGCTTTTACAGATGGCAATGTTTCACAGCTACTTAGATGTTAATTTTATCAATCTTGTTCAAGAACAGAGATATGAGAAAGATTGGTCTGAGTGGCGCTTTCTCCCACACTTTAATATGCAGGAACGAAATATTCGTGGTTTTGTCCATGATGCCAGAAGTCGTGATGCCGTTCTAAATTCGCTTTACCGTATCATTCAAAAACGTTCTCAAATCAAACGTGAAATGGGGGAAAAAGATGCGCGCTTTAAACCCCATTATGTCTTAACGATTATGGATGACTCCCATTTACTTGGCCATAGTTTGAATGAGTATCTAGCCAAAGATTTGACAGAGTTGGGTGTAACAGTCATTTGGGTGAAAGAGGCACGTCGTCTTTTGCCAGAAACTATCACAACTCTAATTGAATATAAGAATCAAAATTTAGGTCAAATCATTAATGATGAGGGTGCCTATAGTGCTCAAACCTTTATTCCCCACCCGCTGTTGGATTGCTATGAAGATTCTATTCGTACTTTAGCAAATCTAAAACACATGGAAGTAGAGAAGAACACGATTCCTAAATCCGTTACCTTTTTGGAACTCTACCAAGTCAGAGAAGTTGAAGAGTTACAGGTTGCGACTAGATGGTCCAAAGCGGATACTTTTAAAACGTTAGCTGTGCCATTGGGATTGCGTGGGAAGGATGACCAGGTGGAACTCAACTTACATGAACGTGCACATGGGCCACATGGTCTTGTAGCAGGAACTACTGGTTCAGGTAAATCTGAGATTCTTCAGTCTTATATATTATCCATGGCTGTAAACTTTAGTCCAGAGGATGTTGGATTTCTTACGATTGACTTCAAAGGTGGAGGGATGGCGAATCTTTTCAAAGATTTACCACATATGCTTGGGTCTATTACTAACTTAGATGGAGCTGCTAGTGCGCGTGCCCTAGCTTCTATCAAAGCAGAGTTACAAAAACGCCAACGTCTCTTTAATCAATTTGGTGTTAATCATATCAATGGATATACTAAATTATATAAGGAAGGCCAAAAAGCTACTGACAAATCAGGTTATCCAGAAAAACCATTACCTCATCTGTTCCTTATTAGTGATGAGTTTGCTGAATTAAAAGAACATGAACCAGAATTTATGACAGAGCTGGTTTCGACAGCCCGTATCGGACGTTCGCTTGGAGTCCATCTAATTCTTGCTACACAAAAACCATCAGGGGTCGTCAATGATCAAATATGGTCAAACTCTCGTTTCAAACTAGCTTTGAAAGTGTCAGATGAGTCTGATTCCAATGAAATAATCAAAACACCAGATGCGGCGAGTATTACTGAACCTGGTCGTGCTTACCTACAAGTAGGAAATAACGAAATCTATGAATTATTCCAGTCTGCTTGGAGTGGTGCGCAGTATGCCCCACAAACAGAGGGAGTTCAAGAAGTTGTTGATGAACGAATTTGGTTGATAAATGACCTGGGACAATATGAATTGTTGTCTGATGACCTATCTAAGGATGAAAATTATATTGCTGATCAGACGGAAGAAATCACGGAACTCTCAGCGGTTGTAAACTATATAGCAAGAGTGAGTGAGACTGTTCCTTTCAATCTGCCAGATAAACCGTGGTTAGAACCTTTAGAGACAGCCATCATATCCCCTCAAACAGATATTCACTGGACCGATGAAAAAGTATTGGCCGTTCCCTTTGCTCGAATGGATATTCCGACAGAACAACGTCAGAAGGATTATCATTTTGATTTGGAAAAAATGGGGCATACAGTTTTCTATGGTTCACCTGGTTTTGGGAAATCCCTAGCTCTTCAAACTCTAGTGCTAAATCTCGCTCGCTTGAATACTCCAGAGCAAGTACAAATCAATCTATTTGACTTCGGAACCAATGGACTCTTGCCACTAAAAGATTTACCTCATGTAGTTGATTTAACAAGGTTTGATGAAGAAGAAAAACTGGTTAAGTTTTTAAAACGTATTGACCAAGAGTTGAAGATTCGTAAGGAGAAGTTTGCCATCTATAATGTAGCAAGTCTTTCTCAATACGAACAAAAATCAGGTGAGAAACTCCCTGCTATTCTTACTATTTTTGACGGGTTTGATACTATAAAAGACACAGCGCTAGAAGAAGCTATTGAAAGTATGATTAACCGCCTCCTACGTGAGGGAGCGAGTCTTGGATGCTATGTGATTTTGACAGCACTCCGCTCAAATAGCCTTAAAATCAGTATGTCAAGCAATATTACCTCGCGCTTGGCCTTTTACCTAGTTGATGAAGGAGCTTCTAAGGAAATTATAGGACGTGATGCTTTAATTCAGCAAGAAATTTTTGGCCGTGCCCAGTTGAAAGAAGATATTCCGTATGCCATTCAGGTTTATCTCCCGATAAGTGGAGAAGGCGATATTGAGCGCCTATATAACTTGGAGGAAGAAGTTAAGCTGATTGCAAGAAGCTGGACAGGAGTTTGCCCAGAACCAATTCCGATGTTGCCAAATGAAGTGACGCTTGATGAGTTTAAACAATCAGCTACAGTTCAAGAGATGATGCAACAAGGTCAAATCCCAATAGGATTTGATAAAGAAACGACTAAGGTAGTAAGCTTTAATCCGAAAGAACATGGCTATTTTGTCATTATGGATGACACACCACAGCAAACAGAACTACTGGAATCAGTTTTATTAATGGCATTTGAAAATTTGAATGGGCAAGTTCAACGTATTCTTTTTGATATTGACGGACGTCTTGCAAATCCAGATAGTTTTGATTCAATCATCTTGTTAAATAATTTTAGTACGGCATTAACAGATCTTGTCAGTGAAATTGAACGAAGACTACAAGGTGGTGATAATCAAATGATGTTTGTTTACATGCCAGACATTCATACCGTAAATGAAAAAATGTTACTTTCTGCAAATGTGTTAGAAACGATTATCAAAAATGCCTCTAAAGCGGGAGTTTACTTTATTTTCCATGGCTATCAGAAAAATATTGAAAGTAAATTTGATGAGTTTAGTAAGCGATTGCGTGCAAATATGCCTGCAGGTATATTTGGTACTAGATTTATGGATCAAGGAATGATTAAAGGTAAATCAGATTACAAAGAAACTCTTTTAGAAGTCGATGAAACTCACTTCTTTGTTGGAAGAGAAGTTTGCAGAATTAAATTACCAAGATAATCTCAGCAACCCTTCACACTTGAACTTGCTAAGAGCCATTCCCCAAAAGTTAGCTATAGGAGTTTTCACTTTTGGGGAATGATTCAAAGGGTGTAAGTTTAATCTTAAGAATATCTATACGGGGTGTTGATTCTACGCAAAATATGTTAAAATGAATTATATATTATAAAAAGGAGAAGGGAAATGGGGTCGTATTATAAACAAATTGCGGCTAGATTTCGTCGACAAGCTGCTGAAGCTCGAATAGAAAAAAGTTTAGTTGATGGGAAAATATCTAGATTAAGAAAAGCTAGCAGTGCTTTAGCAAGTGAGATACAGTCTATCGATAATCGTGCAAGATCTTTAGGTCAGATTCTTCCTTTAGATTCCTCTAGTTTTAAGGGGAGTCGTCAGCAAGATTTTGAAGGTCATTTTTATAATTTAGGAACCGATATAACTAATTTTCGAGATGGCCACAACAATAATAAAACGACTATAGAGGACAAGATACGAAGTCTGGAAACTCAATCAAGTGAACTACAGTCTGCAATAGCATCTTATTATCATCAGGCTCGTATCTATGAATATATGGAGGATTAGGGAGAAAATGGTAGATACAGGTGTAAATCAATCCAGTTGGAACACTATTACAAGAGGTGTTTCTACTTCAACTACAGGAATCGGTAAACTAAGTGATATGGGGTTTAGTCACACAGATCTTACCCCTTTTACCACTTTTAATGACGTTTTGGAGCACTTTAACAAGTCTATTGTTACTTTAAAAAAATTCACCAGATCAGACGCGCTAAAAATGGAACAAGCAGGTCAGAATAAGCTAGATGATGACGCGCATGGAGCAGGAGTTATTGCATCAGGAGGTCTTCGACCATGAAGGAAGAACAAATGATTTTATTCGACCGAGCTTTGTCTAGATGTAACCTATCTGAAAAGGAGCAGGAAGTATTGACAGCGGTAGCGATGACCTTATCAGGACATCCGGATGTTTTTCGGGCGTGTTATATAGCTTTTATGAATGACGAACCAAGTTATCATTATCATCCAATGATAGGGGCGCCGTTGGAATTTTTCTATGAAAAAGATCTCGTGCGGATTCGGCGTCTTCAAGAAGAAGTCACCTTACCTCGTTCGCTTTTTATCCAGTATGCTTCCTATGTGGATCTCTGCTTAAGTCGTATCTATCCTTTGGGTAGTGTTGTCGAACTTGATCGTGAGCTTCTTCCTAAGGACTTGGTTGAGTCATTTGAAAGCGAACAGATGGACTTTTTTGTAGTCATTTCAGGTCGCCGAGTTGATTTGGATAATGGTCATTATATGGACTACATCGGTCATGGCTATCCATTTGG
>QWCZ01001458.1_pt1 | contig 11220 bp, 9 predicted proteins | sample 1972651 | NCBI WGS metagenome assembly QWCZ01 (sample SAMN09866695, study PRJNA288562) | Human oral metagenome isolate pre1_saliva, whole genome shotgun sequencing... | isolation source: mouth | host: Homo sapiens | place: USA: California
TAGGTTGGATGGAACATTTCCAGCTCTTCCAAGCCATTGACATCAAGGCCGTCATAGGTAATGTAGTCTCCCTCAGACTTCCCTTTTTCGCGGCTGGTAATACGCCAAACCTGCTTCTTGCCTGGAGTCGAAACTTTTTCGGCATTATTGGACAGTTTGATGGTATTGCGCAAAACCCCACTCTCATCTTCAATAGCAACAATCTTATAAACTGCTCCTAAAGCCGGCTGGTCGTAGGCTGTAATCAACTTGGTTCCCACGCCCCAGACATCTATCTTAGCCTTTTGCATTTTCAAGTTGAGAATGGTATTTTCATCCAGATCATTGGACGCATAAATCTTAGCATCAGGGAAGCCAGCTTCATCTAATTGCTGCCGAACTTTCTTAGAAATATAAGCAAGGTCTCCCGAATCAATGCGGACGCCCAGAAACTTAATCTTGTCTCCTAGCTCACGCGCCACCCGAATAGCTGCCGGAACACCCAAACGCAATGTATCGTAGGTATCTACTAGGAAAACACAGTTATGATGAGTCTCAGCGTAAGCTTTAAAGGCTTCATAATCATTCCCATAGACTTGAACGAGGGCATGAGCATGCGTTCCCAAGACTGGAATACCAAAGAGCTTGCCAGCCCGGACATTGCTGGTTCCGTTAGCTCCGCCAATCACCGCTGCCCTAGTCCCCCAAATAGCAGCATCCATTTCCTGGGCCCGGCGCGTACCGAACTCCATCAGAGGCTCATCCTCGATAACAGAGCGGATACGAGCTGCCTTGGTGGCAATCAGGGTCTGAAAATTAACGATATTGAGCAGAGCAGTCTCAACCAGCTGACACTGAGCTAGAGGACCTTCCACCTGCACGATTGGCTCATTGGCAAAAACCAAATCACCTTCCTGAACAGACCTTACGGTCAGGCTCATCTTGAGATTTCGCAAATAATCCAGAAACTCTCCGTGATAGCCCAAGGATTGCAAATAATCTAAATCACTCTGGCTAAATGTCAGATTATTGAGATAGGAAATAATTCTTTCCAAGCCTGCAAAGACTGCGTAGCCGTTATTAAAAGGATTTTTACGGAAAAAAACTTCAAAAACTGCACGCTTGTTGTGAATATTTTGCTTGAAATAAACCTGCATCATGTTGATTTGGTACAAATCAGTGTGCAGCGTTAAACTATCATCTGGGTACATCTTCTTGCTCCTTTATGCTAGATACCTTTTATTATATCATAATTCCAAAAAAGCTAAGCAAATCCTGTCAACTCACTTGAATAGACACGCTTGCTTAGCTTATATTTTTATGCTTGCTCTGTAAGATATTTGTAGGCTTCCTGACTGGCAATGGCACCATCGCCAACAGCCGTCGTAATCTGGCGCAGGTCTTTCTGGCGAACATCACCAACAGCGTAAATCCCTGCTACTGACGTTTTCATCTGATGGTCCGTCAGAATCCAGCCAGCCTCATCTGTGATGCCCAAGTCCGCAGCAAATTCGCTAACTGGATCTAAGCCAACATAAATGAAGATACCACCAAACTCTGCCTGACTAATCTCACCTGTCTTGACATTCTTGAAGGTTACGCCTGTCAGTTTACGCTCATCACCATGGATGCTTTCCACTACAGAATCCCAGACAAAACGAATCTTTTCATTGGCAAAGGCGCGATCCTGCAGCACCTTTTGTGCTCGTAGCTCATCACGACGGTGAACAATGGTCACACTTTTTGCAAAGCGCGTCAGGAAAATAGCTTCCTCTACCGCTGAGTCGCCACCACCGACAACCAGCAGGTCTTCATCACGGAAGAAGGCACCATCACAGACCGCACAGTAGGAAACGCCGCGGCTGTTGTAGTCTTCCTCACCAGGAACCCCCAGATGACGATGATTAGCACCAGAAGCAATGATGACTGTTTTAGCTTCAAAATGCTCATCTTCTGTGATGATTTCCTTAAAATCACCTCGGTCTTCAATTTTTTCTACTAGGCCAAATAAATGTTCAACACCCAGGTTCTCCAGAGGTTCAAACATTTTCTCTGCTAGCTCAGGACCGCTGATATTGGCATAGCCTGGATAGTTTTCAATGTCAGCAGTATTATTCATCTGACCACCAGGAATACCACGCTCCAGCAGGGCAACTTTTAGGTTGCTGCGGGCTGCATAGAGGGCAGCTGTCATGCCGGCAGGTCCAGCTCCAATAATAATTGTATCGTACATAACTCTTCTTTCTCCTTGTTGTAACTAGAATTATTCTAACAACTTTTCTACAGTTTTACAAGCATTTAAGCTTTTAGGACAATGAGCAGGCCCAACGTCGCAAAAGACAGGACTGGAATCGTCATAATGACAATCAAAAGGACATCATACAGATGGCTCTGGCGCTCCTTAGCTGTCTTGTCCTTGCGGCGAATCATCCGCAGCCCAATCCATAAACCCGCAATGATCCCTACACCGACTGCTGTATAAAGCAGGCTCTCGATATAAAGTGCAAATATTTGATCTAACATGTCAACTCCTCAAAGGTCAATCAGCCTCATAGTACAAAGAAAGGGAACAAATCCAAATCTAGCCGTCACCATAAAACACCCACTAGACAAGAAAGTCTGCTCCAGAGTATGCTAAGACTGAAAACAAACTCAGCTGGTCTAGCCAACTGAGCCTTCACTGTCTCTATTATATCAAATATAGGTCCGTTTGTAACTAGCAAAAAATTCCTTGGTTCTTTCTTCCTTTGGATGATGGATAATTTCATCTGGTGTCCCAGACTCTATGATTTTCCCCTTGTCCAAAAAGAGTACTCTATCAGCTACCTGAGCGACAAAGGACATATCATGACTGACCAGAATCATGGTCTGGCCAGACTTAGCTGCATCAGCGATTGATTTCTCTACTTCTCCGACCAACTCGGGATCCAAGGCTGAGGTCGGCTCGTCTAGCAAAAGAACATCTGGATTCATAGCCAAAGCCCTTGCTAAGGCAACCCGCTGCTTCTGACCGCCTGACAAATGTCTAGGATAGTGATTTTCTCGGTCTGACAAGCCAACTTTTGCTAATTCTTCCTTGGCTATCTTAGTCGCTTCTTGGTCTGACAGTTTCTTAACTACCAGCAGACCTTCCTTGACATTTTCCAGAGCTGTCCGGCGGGAAAAGAGATTAAACTGCTGAAAGACCATGGCTAGCTTGCGGCGCAGTAGCAAAATCTCATCTTTGGAAATTCTTGAAAAATCCACTTTGAAGCCGTCAATAGTAATCTTTCCGCTATCAGGCTGTTCCAGATAGTTGAGGCTGCGGAGGAAGGTTGACTTCCCAGCACCTGAAGAGCCAATCAAAGCCACTACTTCACCTTTTTGAATGTCCAAACTGAGATCATCCAGAACCTTTTGACCTGAAAAAGTCTTACTTAAATGTGAAATATTAATCATCAGATTCCTTCTCCTTCTGCTTGCTGAAGCGATTCAAATTTATCCGGCTGTTTGATATCCATCATCTTTTCGATCCATCGGCCAAACTGCTCAATGAGAATATTGACTGCCCAATAAATCAGCGACACCGAGATAAAACGCTCAAAGTAACGGTAGTCTGCCCCCGCGATAGCCTGCGCCTTGGCAAAAATTTCCACTACGCCGGCACTAAAGGCCAGAGAAGTCCCCTTGGTCAAGCCAATCAGGGAATTAATCAGACTAGGAGTCGCGACTACTGCTGCATTGGGGATAATGACACGCATATAAACCTGCTTGTTGGTCATTCCTAAGCTGCGAGCAGCCTCAATTTCTCCCGGATCCACAGACAAGATTGCAGCCCGGATGGTCTCACTGGCATAAGCCGCTTCGTTGAAAGCAAAGGCAACAATCGCAAAGACAGACGCTGGAATATCATTGATATTAAAACTTGTGCCATACTGCTGATTTATGGCCTTCAGCAATAAAGGAATCCCAAAATAGGTCAGCATGAGCTGGACCAGAAGCGGTGTTCCTCTCAGAAAGCTGACAAAGAAAGCCTGAATCGGATACAGGACTTTAACACGATTAATCTTGACGACAGCAAAAACCATGGCAAGCATAATACCAAAGACTGCACCACCCGCTGTCAAAAGAAGGGTGATTGGCAGATTTTGCAAAATGCCGGGAATAGCCTCAAAAACAGCCCTTAAACTAAATAATTTACCATCTGGAATGAACTTGAGGAACTCCTCATACCAACCAGTTGTCAGAAGATAAGTTGTAACCACTATTATTACTTCCTTTTCTTGATAATGAAATATTTTAACACAATTCTGGAACAAAACAAAGAATTTGCTTCGCTTTTACTGTCTTTTTAGCAGTCAAAACGTGAGTAGCTAGTGCAAATCTCGTGTTCCTAAATATAAAATAAGCCACACTAAACCCAATATAAAAATAGACTAGTTTCACTAGTCTATCATATCTATCTCATAAAGACTAATATATTTTTCTTATCACAGCGATAAGAAAAGTATATCACTAAAAGGTTTGGCGCTTAGCCTTACGCTCTGCCCGGCCACGTGCACGATTCTCTGCTCGCTTGGTCTTGCGGCGCTTTTCGTTAACAGCCCACTGAATTTTTTTCTTGTAGCCTGGCTTGATTTTTTTCTTTTTCTTCTTGACCAGCCCCAGCATTTCCGTATCCAGCTTCTCCCGACTCTTTTCCCGATTGGCACGACGGTCTCGGTCGTAGGTATCCTGGAACTCGTCATCTTTTATCATCTTGGGAATGAACTTAATCCCCATCTTTTCCAACTCCCGAATATCTGAGTCGTCACTCGGCTGGTAGAGAGTAATGGCTGTGCCGGGAAGACCATTACGGCCGGTCCGGCCTACCCGGTGGACAAAGAAAGACAAGTCCTGAGGAATGGCATCGTTAATAACATGGCTGACACCTTCGATATCAATCCCCCGCGCTGCCAAGTCAGTAGCAACAATATACTCAAAATCCAAATTCTTGACCTGATTCATGATACGCTTGCGCTCCCGCGGAGCAATATCGCCATGAATTTTAGCAACTTTGAGCCCCTGAGCTGTCAGATAGCTGTGCAGCTCATCTGCCCTCGTCTTGGTATTGACAAAAATCATAGCCAGATAAGGCTGCAGAAGCTGACTGATTTGATAAATCTGGGCATTCTTGTCTCGTCCCTTGGTTGACAAGAGCCAGTTTTCAATGGTGTCCGCAATGACCGTCTTGGCCTTAATCTGCTCAATAACTGGATTAGACAGGTATTTTTTCAAAAAAGGTTGGAGCTTCTGTGGAATAGTCGCTGAAAAAACGAGAAACTGCAGGTCTTTTGGCAGCCGGCCTGCAATCTTATCAACCGTCGCCAAAAAGCCCATGTCCAGTGTCATATCTGCCTCGTCAACGACAAAGGTCTTGGCCTTGTGAATAGCCAAATCACCTGACTCTACCAAGTCATAAATCCGACCAGGCGTTCCAATGACGATATGAGGCTGACTGGACTCTAACTTCCCAATCTGACGGGCCTTGTCTGTCCCACCGACATAGTTGGCTACTCGAATCTCCTTGTCAGAAAAGCTGGCCAACTGACGAGCCGCCTGATAAATCTGTGCTGCCAGCTCTCGACTTGGGGCTGTAATGACAGCCTGCACACTGTCTGCCTCCTCATCCATCATTTGAAAGATTGGCAGCAAAAACGTGTGGGTCTTACCAGAGCCTGTCTTGGACTCCCCGACCAAATCCCGACCAGACAATACCACCGGAATCAGCTTCTCTTGGACTGGAGTCGCTTCAACGAAGTTCAGATCCCTGAGCGCTTCCTGAATATAATCTTTAAACTTAAATTCTGTAAATTTCATCTTGTCCTCTATTCTATTATCCTAACTATTATACCAAAAAATTGACCATCCTGCTTATCCTCAAATCTAAGAAGCAGAAAAGCGAGCCAGAGACTCGCTTCTTGCTATAGATATAGGATAGCTAGGGTCAAAAGACTGCCCACGATACCGATTCCCCAGAAGAAGAAATCGACCTTCCACTCGCTCCACTCCTTGCCGTGGCCAGTTAGGCCTCCCAGCTCAAAGTGGTGATGAACCGGAGTCATCCGGAAAATCCGCTTGCCGCCGGTCAGCTTGAAGTAAGTCACCTGCATCATGACAGAGGTTGTCTCAAACACATAGACGATACCAATCAAGAGCAGGGTCCACTCTTGATGAAGGGAAATGGAGATAGCAGCCAGCATACCGCCCAAAGCCAGACTTCCTACATCGCCCATGAAGATTTTAGCAGGCTTATGGTTGAAAACAAAGAAGCCTAGCAAGCCACCAATCATACTGATGATGACAATCAAAATATCAAAACGCTTCTGCTCAACAGCAATTACAGCATAGGCCACCAAGCTAATGACCACCGAGATACTGGCCAAACCATCAATTCCATCCGTCAGATTGACAGCATTGGAAAAGCCAATCAGCCAAAAAAGGACGAAAAAGACATAGAGGAAGCCTATCTGGACAGGAACGGTGAAGACATTCAGCTGGTCACCTGCACCGTGCTGATTATAAAAGAAGTAAAAGACAACTCCGCCGACCAGTTGCAAAAACAGTTTCTGCTTGGGATTTAGACCCTCGTTGATCTTACGAAACACCTTGAGGAAGTCGTCCAAAAAGCCGACAACGCCATACAGGACCAAGATAAAAAGAATCATGATCAAGCCGTTGGACAGCTGATGCGAAATCAAACCGATAACAAAGCTGGCCAGAACGGATGTCAAGAGAAAGACTGTACCACCCATGGTTGGCGTTCCAGCCTTGGCCTGATGCTGCTTAACATCTTCGTGCATCTGTTGGCCTGTGATACGAGCCTTATGGTAAAAACGAATAAAGGCAGGAATGCCGATGATAGTTAGGATAAAAGTTACGATTCCTGCAATAAGAGCAATAAGCATATTAGTCTCCCATTGTAATTGTTATTTTCTTGAGATTTTTCAGCGAAGTATTGGTCTTCTCGCTCTGCTTGACGACCTTGGAGCCCTCTCCTTTGAAAGTGACTTCGATGTCCTGCCACTTGGCAAAACGTTCGACATTGGCCTTGGTCCAGCCGTACATATCAGGCAGACTTTCTAAATCATCTGACAAGATCAAAACCTGCTGGTTGGCCTTAATATTTTTGCCCTCTTTGACAGATACTTTTTTAATCTTGCCACCTGTTCCCAGCACAATTGGCTGGACTAAGTTGCGGCGCAATTCATCTGCCAGACCGCCAGGACTGATTTGATTTTTCAGACCTAGTTGCTTGGTCAGTTCTTCCAGTGATGGCATTTTATAACTGGTTTCTTCAGTGACTGTTTCAAGAGCCGGAGTCGCTTCCGTTGTCAGATTAAGGCTGTCTTTGAGAGCGACTGCTTCTTCCAAGACCGGATTGACCACTTCCTGCCAGAATATTGGCTGGAATTTTTCCTCAGGCTGCTGAACGGTCACATACATGATAAATTCAGGATTTTCTGCCGGCGTCATGGCAACAACTGAATAGATATAGTCGTTCTCACCCTCTAGATAACCATTTTCAGAAGCGATCTGAGCGGTCCCTGACTTAACAGCTACATTCTGACCAGCCACTTGAATGACGGGTTCTCCACCGACATTCAGGGTTCCATGGTAGGAGTCCGTTCCGACCTGAACCATATAATCCCGAGTGGTTTGAGCTGCTTTTTCTGAGACAGGATTTCCGATAATTTCCGTCGCAGTCTTACGAGCTGTATTGGTTTTAGGATCATGGATAGCATTGATAAACTTAGGCTCCACCATGACACCATCATTGGCTACGGATGAGAAGGCACGAAGCATCTGCACCTGGGTCACACCAATCCCTTGACCGAAAGAACTCATGGCAATAGTAACATAGTTATCACCTGGCAGGGAGCCATAGGTTTCATTGCCCATACCAAAGCGGGTCGGCAGACCAAACTTAAACTTACTCAAGTAGTCTAGCCACTTGTCATTGCCCATCTTCTGCTCTAGAATAGTCATACCGACGTTACTGGAATAGGTAAATCCTTGGGCAAAGGTCAGGGTTTCCCCTTCTGAAATCCCCATGTTGACGTTCCAGTCTCGAATGGTCGCATCCATAACCTTGTACTCTCTACTGTCATAAGTATCATGAGGATTAAAGCTGCCATTATCAATAGCTGAAGCCAGGGTCATGACCTTCATGGTAGATCCAGGCTCGTACTGGCCTTGATAGAGCATGGTGTTCCAGTTGCCTAGATTTTTCTCGTTCAAGCCTTCCTTGGTATCTGCATTATAGGTCGGCCTTTGAGAAGTGGCTAGGATTTCGCCAGTTTTGGCACTGACCAAGGTTGCATTGACAAACTTGCCTTTGACCTTTTCCTGGAAGGCATTCATCCGTGTTTCTAGGTAGGTTTGCAAATCCGCTGACAGCGTTGTATAGACGTCCTTGCCGTCCTCTGCTTGTACAGAGACCTTTTCTGATCCAGGAACTACATTACCATTCCGGTCTTTTTCATAGGTCACAATCCCATTCTGACCAGCAAGAATCCTATCCAGTGCCTGCTCCATGCCAGAGGTCCCTTTCAGCGTCTTATTGCCTTCCTTATCTTCCTGCAGCTGAGCAAGACCGATAAACTGGGAAGCAAACACACCGTTATTATAACTGCGGTTAGGACTGGTAGTAAAGTCAATCCCTTCAATACCAGCAGCTTCAAAGGCTTCCCGCATGGCATTCATATTACTGTAGGTAATGCCATTACCCTGTGCCCCGAAGGAAACCTGCTTGAGATTTTTCTGCGACAGCTGGGTTTTGACGTAGTCCTTATCCAACTCTAGGTATTGATTGAAAATCTCTGCCACCTTATCATACTGGGATTCTTCCACATAGAGAATCTTGCCGGTAGCTGACTTGTAACTCTTGTCAATAATGGCATAGACATTATAAGTCGTGGCATCCTCCGCAATGGGAACTCCATTTCGGTCATAGATAGTTCCCCGCCGGGCAGCGACTGTGACCGTCTTTTGATGGACAACTTCTGCACCTTTTGATAGATTAACACCGAACTTCTGGTCTGTTCCGATAATAATGGCAAAATTAATCAAGAAAACGAAAAAGAGAAAGATAGCTAAGATGCTCATGCTCTTTCCCACTTGCCGCCGATTGTATTCAGGGGTTTGCCTATTTTTCAGGGCGTATTTTTTAATTTTTTCAAAAATTTTATTCTTCATCCGTTGAACTCACTGTTTTACGATTTCCCTTCTGGAGTTTCATATCCTGAGAGCTGGCCAGCTGGGACAGCCTTTCATAGCGAGTCAGTTCATTGACTTCCTGCTTGATGTCGGCTAGCTCTGTCTGCTCTGCTTCAATCTGTGTATTGACTTCCGTCAAATCCCGATCCACCTGCAATAGCTTGGTCTGCATAAAGACGATGCTGACCGCTAAAATAATCGCAGTCAAAACGATGGAGCCGTAAAAGGCCTTCTCAACTCGGGAAAATTTTCTCATCTGATCTTGAAGCGGGTTTGGTCTTTTTTCTGACATTTCTTCCTCACTTGTATATCTTGCGGGCCACGCGCAGCTTAGCGGAATGAGCCCGGTTATTGCTTTCTAATTCTTCTTTGCTTGGTAAAATTGGTTTACGGCTGACCAGCTCCAGCTTAGGCTGCAGTTCATCTGGGATGAAGGGCAGGCCCTTGGGAACATCCACTGTTGACGCCTCTTTGAAAAGCTGCGAATCAGCATGCCGCCCTCCTTCGGCACGGACATCCTGGAGCGAATTACACTCTACGAGATACTGCTCTTAGTCTGCAGCCGCATCCGTTCCACCAAGAAGGAGCACGGCACCTCGAACCAGGACTATAACCGCGTGCAGCCGATACTCGATTATCTTAGGAAGAACTGCACCGAGCACCTGTCGCTCGACGAGCTCGCCGATCACTTCATGCTGAGCAAACACTATCTCTGCCACATTTTTAAAAAGGGAACCGGCTTTTCGGTCATGGAGTATGTGATTCAGCTCCGCATCATCACCGCCCAGCAACTTCTGCGCCAGGGCGCGAATGTCCAGGAGGCAAGCGAAAAATCCGGTTTCCAGACCTACTCCCACTTCATTCGGACCTTCAACAGCTATGTCGGCGTCTCGCCGAAGAAATACGCAAAGCTCTACCGCCAGGGCGACCGCTACGCGGTCAATGCCGAAATCCACGGCGTGCGCAAGATGCGCGCCACCATGCCGGACTAAACAACGCAAAAAGAACGAACCGCAACTGCGGTTCGTTCTTTTTCGTTTTTATATTGATCCGGTTCGTTGATTCGGGCTCAGCGGACAAATAGAGTCGGTCCGCATTTATGTCAACCTTCGCAGCGTCTCGCAACCGAAGCTCCCCGTTCTGCGTCAATCGCAATTCTCCTCTCCGCTGCTGCCGCAGGAGCGTCTCCGGCATCCTGCGGGAATTTTTCCGATTGCTCCTCGCCGGCGCGTAAGAATACTGTCCCTCACTCACGCGTTGCGTAGGAACGAAGTCAGCGTTGCGATCATCGCCCATAGGAGGATAGTGCCCGCAAGGTAGATCACCCACTTCAGCACTTGTTTGATGCGCGCATCCCTCACCGCGGAAAAGGCGAAGTAGAGCAAAGAGATTGGGGTCAGCGCGTAGCCGCCCAGCATCCCGAAATACCAGAGCCACGGGAGAAAGTGCGGAACTCCGATGCCGCGCGGCGCAGTCAAATTCATCCAGACGGTCGAGAGCGCACAGCAACAAAGGAGCCCCGCGGTCAGCGCATAGAGCTTACGAAACCGCAGTTCCCGCTGCCGCTTGTACAGCCAAAGCATGAGAAGCGCGAGTCCCAGCGGTAAAACCACATTTGGAAATATGGGCACGAATACCTCCTTCCATCCGCCAAAGCATCTCATTGCGGAGTGAATCAGTTCGGTCAGGACATAGTAAAACCATGCGAGCCCGGCCGCCGAAAGCAGCGCAGCGCTCAGGCTTATCAGTTGCAACAGGGCCGCGGGACAGCGCTGTGCATTCCCCGCCGCATCGAAAAAGTGCAGAAACGAAAGCAGGGCCAAAATATAGCCGAGGTAGAGCGTCCAAACTCGGACGGAATATGCCGACGCATACGCGACGGAGCCGTACGGAAACACATAGCTGTGTGCAATATAAGCGAATATCCCGCAGCCGAATAAGAGCACCGTGAGGCTGTAAAGATGCCGATTCCAAATCAGCGCTCGGTGCAGCCTGCGCATGCGG
>QWCZ01001248.1_pt1 | contig 11208 bp, 5 predicted proteins | sample 1972651 | NCBI WGS metagenome assembly QWCZ01 (sample SAMN09866695, study PRJNA288562) | Human oral metagenome isolate pre1_saliva, whole genome shotgun sequencing... | isolation source: mouth | host: Homo sapiens | place: USA: California
AAAAAAAAGAGAATTTTCAAGTTTTTATTCTCAAAAATTCTCTTAATTATGCTAAGTCATAGTCTAAACTTTTTCATCAACACTATTTGACAAATAGCCAAAAAACCGACAATAAATTATCGGTTTTTTTTATTTTTAAAATACATATCCTGCTTTTATACCAATTTTAACATTGTTTTCTTTTGAATTTGTGATATATGTTCCTTCTAAACCATAGTTATATCCAGATTCTTCTTGAACATTATAATCCAAATTAATTTTTACTGCATCTTTTTTTACTTTATCTCCTTTTATGTCAAATGAAGAAGTACTTCCATCTACTTTAGCATTCATATTTTTATTGTTATAACCAAATACTCCTACAACTCCATAAGCTCCAGCTGATATACTACTCTTTATATCATCACCATAGAATATTTTATTGAAACTTACTCCAGCTTCTCCATCTACGTATTGATAAATATTTGATTTAATATTTAATGGTAAATCTCCACTTTCATTTACCTTACTTTGTTTTATTGCACTATAACTTAGAAGTCCTTTAAATTGTAAATATACATCTTCTTGAATAGGATAAGTCATAACAAGTCCTGAATATGTGTTAAGTCCATATGTGTTTACTTTTCCTTTAGAATCTAAAGTTTGGTAATTATTCTTCATATTTCTTTTAACATCATATTTTCCATATTGAGCTCCAACACCAGTAAGCCAATTTAAATTATGAGCAAGTTCTTTATTATAGTAAGTTCCTAAATAAGCAGAAACTCCTTTTATTTCAGATTCTGTAGCAACAGTAGCTAGAGTTCTCTTATAAACTTCTGTATGGTTTGTATTTGCTCCACCTATCATCAATCCCCATTTATTATTAGAAGATATCCCTTTTTCAAATAAACCATAGGCTGTATAAATATTTCCTTTAAAATTCTCTTGAACAGTTCTGTTAGAAATAAATCCACCTCTAGCTAAATTTTTATTTTCACTTAGAGCATGAGTAACTTCAAATGGAATACTTGTATAAGTTGAAAGTTCATTTTTAGAGATTTTATTTAATTTAGAATAAATATTTCTATCACTCATTTGATTAAGCATATTTTTCAATTCAGATAAAACTTCTTCTTCTCTCATAGTATAGAATATTTTAGATTTTAATCTATGATAATCTGCATAACGAGGTTGTTCTATACTTGCATCGTTTTCTTCTAATGCTTTTTCAATACTTTCTTTTTCTTTTAATTGTAAAGAAATATCTGAAATTAACTTTTTATAGTTATCTATAAGAGATAATAAATCTGTAATATTTTCAGTATTTTTCCTTAACATTGATATCAAAGTCTCTTCTATATCAGATAATTTTGAATTTGGATACTTAAGTTTTAAAACTTTAATAAGCTCTAAGCTTTCGTTTAATCTTTTATCTAAAGAAAGTTTATTTGTTTTTAATTCATTTTTTAGAGAAAAATCTTCTGATTTTTCCATAAATTGTAAGGTTTTTTTAACAATCTCAAATTCATCTGCCCTTTTTAATTCAAGATTTAAAATATCCTCTATTTGTCTATCATTTATACCAGCTTTATAAAGTGAAGAAATTATTTCATTTGATAAGTTTTCAAAAAATTTTGTTTCATTTTTAGAAAAAGATTCAAAATCAAGTTTTTGGTAATCAACATCTCTTTCTAATTTACTTACTTCATCTAATTTTGATTTTAATTCTTTTTCTTTAGTAAGAATAGCTTTGAAATCCTTACTTTCTTTTAAGTTTTTAATTAATTCTAAAGCATCTTTCTTTTCTATTTCACTTAAATTAAATTGTGATAGATCATTTACTAACTCTTCATCAGTTTTAGTTTTTAAATAAGTTAATAAATCTTTCTTTTTCTTCGCTTCCTTTTCTTGATCAACAGTATTAAAAGTAGTCTTTTTATTTGTTGTTGTAAGAGTAGGAGAAAGAATAGCTAATTTCTTTGCATTTCTAATACTTCTATATACAGCATTTTCATCACTATTTAATCTTCTTAATTCTTCTCTTGCTTTTAATTCTAAAAGTGAAGTTCCATTTTTAGATAATTTTTTATTATTAATTAATTGATGGACTATTGAATCTGATACAAATGGAATAGTCATATCATAGTCTGTTCCAGTTTTCATATCATGCCAAGTATAGTCTATTTTTCTTCCCATATCAATAATAGCTTCATTCTCACTAATTTTACTTGTCAATAATTCAATCATAAAATCATTTCTACTATCCATATTAGTTGTTCCATATTTTATAAATCTTATGTTTGGATCAGAATCTTTTAAAGCATGTTGGTAATAATGCCCTTCACTATTCTTTTTAGTGCCATCTATATCCATTGTTAAAGAAGTTCTCCCAGATATAGAAGCTTTTGAATTATCAACTCCTAATGCCCCTCCGACTTCAATAAGATCTATATTTTTTAATTTGGCATAAGCTCCTAATACTATATTAGTACCATATTGTCCTGTTTTTTGTTCAGCTATTGTTAACTTATTTTTCCCCTCTCCTAAATCAACTGTCCCTTCTATTCTTCCTATTCCTCTAAATTCAATATTTTTTCCAGCAATACTTCTAGTTAAATCTAAATCTTGTATAAACATATCTTTCAATAGTACATACTTTTTTTGTTCAGGAGTAGCAGCAGGATTATCCCAGAATCCATGTTTTTTAGCTATATTATCTTTATAAGCAGTCCCAACACCACCTAAATCAGCAAATTCTTTATTAGCATTTTCACTAATTTTATAATATTTAAAATGTTCTCTAACCAATCTTTTTTGTTCTTCTGTTTTAATTTCAGGTTTTGAATTAATTAATGCTTCTAATTCTTCATCAGTCAAAAATGGATTTTGTGTTAAACCTCCTTGTCTAAATTCCCAATAATTTATTGAAGCTGTTGGATAATTTGGATTTTGTGTTATTGAATCTATCATATCAATAGAATTTTTCAATTCTTTTTCAACTTTATCTCTTTTAGCAGTAACTTCCATTAATTCTTTTTCATAATTTGCTTTTACTTTTTTATATTCATCATTTTGGAAAGGTTTAATCCATTTATTTTCAAAATCTTCTTTTGATAAATTCTTTTTGTCATAAAAATATTGATCAAATTGATTACGAGGAGCTTCTCCTTTTTCTACTCTTTCCTTAGCTGTTGTGATAAAATCATTTAAAGATTTTGTTATATCCTTTTTAACTTTTACAGTTTCTTGGACTTCTTTATCAAATTTTTCTTCTGTTCCTGTGTAACCCTTAAAATTTTTTATATTTTCTTTATCATTTTCATCAAATTCTTTAACTACCTTAGTAATTTTACTTACATAATATACTTCATTAAAATCATCATCCTCACCATGTTCTATATGATATTTATTAGGATCAGAAAATTCATTTTTTCTAGTTTCATATTCAGCTGGGCTTAACTGAGCTACAAATTCTTCATCTTTTTTTGTAACTCTGACCATTTTCTTTATTTTAGTTTCAACTTTATTTTCAGTTTCGGTAAGTTTTAAACTTACATCATTCGTATATCTATTTTTATCTTGTGCATGAATACTTCCATCTTTTGTATATAATAATTTTCCTCTATTATCAATAGCTGATTTATCATCAAAAGGACTGTAGTAATGAATTGTTGTAAAAACAGAATCTTTATATTCATCTTTACTTCCACTTTCAACAGATACAGGCTCTAGAGTCCAATCAACTTCCCATTTTCTACCTTTATCATCAACTGTGTATAAATTTTCTCCCTCTTGAATTACATTTTTTATATTTTTTTGTTCCATTTTTTCTTTTAAAAAAGTAGAAATTTCAGCTTTAGATTTTCCTTCTATTCTAGTTCTATATTCTTTCATAGTTATATCTAAGGGATTTACATCTTTTTCTGCTCCAAAACTTTTAGATCTTTCATCTTCAGTAGCATTAGTTGTTACAAGTTTATATTCACCTTCTATATAGTATTTATCATTTTTATTATTTTGATTTTTATTTATTTCAGATGAAAATTTATCTTTATCTAAGAATATGATATCATTTACAGTGTTCCCAGCACCAAAATAAAATCTCTTTTCATAGAATTGATCACTATTTTTATAAGCTAATTCAGAATAATCTTCTTTAGTAAAAGCTCCAATACCTTTTTCAGCTAAATCTGCAATAGTGTGAGAACTTTTTCTAATCTTTGAACTTGAATTTGGCTCTTCTCTTGAATCTGAAGAAGCATTTTTGGAAACCACATGAGCAATAGGGACTAAATCCACTCCATTATGTGTTCTTTGAGCTTTTACATTTCCTTTTTCCCAATAATTTGATTTTATCCCATTCATTTTATTTTGAGTATCAACTACTCTTAAAAATCCTTCATAAGCTGTTTGTTCTATGGGCTGTATAACCTCTTTACTTTCATGAATTATTCTATAATTATTTTTAGGACCTATTCCATCTCCTATTTTCTCAATTTCTTTATTTATTTTCGGTAATATTTCTGGGATATTAAGACGACTTAAACCAGGTTCATTTAAATCTTTTTTTATAACTCCTAATACTTGTTCTTTAATAGTTTCTATTCTACTTTCTTTTAAATAAGGATTCGTTTTATCTTTTTTTATTGCTTCCATTATTCTAGTATCTATTATTTCATTAATTTTTTTAATAGTATCTACCCTTTCATCTGTATAAGAAGTTGTAGCTGCTACTATCAATAATATCATTGTTAATTTGTTAACTTTCATTATTATATACTCCTTTTTGTAAAAAATTAGAATCTAACATTTAACTGTAAGTAATAATTTCTTTCAGGCGCTGGTAAAGCCTCTTGACTAGTTTCTCTCAAATTGTATTTTTTAGATAAAATATTCTTCGCACCGATTTTTATTTCAGAATAATTGTCTGGTTTGAATGCTACTCCACCTTCTAATGTTCCATGAGCTGGAATAGTGTATTTTTCAACAATGTCATCTTTTGATATATCTGGATTTTCTTTAAGTTCTCTACTCTCTTGTTTAGCTAAATATACATAATTCAAATATCCTGATAATCTTTGTGTGAAATCAACTTTTACTCCTAAAGTAGCTTTTAATCTTGGAACCATAGGAACTCTATCCCCTCTTTCGATTCTCGCCTCTTCATTTGCAATTAAAACTTTTGTTTTAACATAACTTAAAGATTGATTAAATCTAAATTTTCCATAGTGTTGTTCTGCTTCAAATTCTAATCCCATCCTTCTTGTTTTTCCTATATTTCTATATTTCCATCTATTGACCGCTGGATTAGTTACTCCTGAGCTTATAAGAGTTATTTCGTCTTTAGTATCAGTTAAGAAAAGAGATGTACTTACGGTTGATCCTAAAATATAATCTCTAAACCCAATTTCAAAAGTATTTGTTTCTTCTGACTTCAAATTATTAGCAACATATTTAGAAGCAACATTTACACTTGGAGGAACAATAATTCCAGATTCTTTGTTTTTTAATTCAGTATCATGGATTTTATCAGTAAGTTGATTTCCAAACGGAGTTACAAACCCTTTTTCGTATCTAGTAAAAATTCTACCTGTATCGTTATATTTAAATAAAAATCCAACTTCTCCTGCATAATTATTCAATTTTTCATCAGTTTCAATTCTTTTCTTTTCAGGAGAAACATAAGGCATAACATTAGGTCCATTTTCTCTATATCCGTTATACTTTGTTTTTTCAATTCTTCCACCAAGAGTTACATCTAGCCAATTAGCTAATCCCCATTTATTAAAAATATATACACCTTCCGATTTCTTTTTCATTTTCATATCGACTCTATTTATAATAGGCAATCTTTCTCCAATTCCTAATGTATCAAAACCTCCAATTGAACTATCATAATATGATTTTAAAGTTTCAGATTTTACAAAAGAGTCTCTTGTATTTGTTGATGTTTGATAATCAAAACCAACTATAGTTTCACTTGGATTATCTTCTACTAAATTATAGTCATATTTCGCTTTCAATTTGAATCCTTTTTTCTCTTCTTCAAATTTTGCTTGCATTTCAGACTTAACATCATAAAAAATCTTTTCTTGTGTTACATGTGAAAATCTTCTGTTTGAAGCAATAATCTTTATATCATCAATACTTTCTGTACTTATATTTCTATCTTGTTTTTGTTTATACAAACTAGTTGATAAAACTAAGTTATCTAACGGTCTAGCTTCATAATCAAAAGTATAGCTTCTATCTTTTGTGTTTAAGTCTAAACTAAGTCCTGGTTGCTTTCTATTATTTTCTAATTCTTTAATAGCAATTTGGTTAGTTCCATCTTGTTTTATATCACTAAATCTAGTCTGTAATCTAAATCTATTTTTAGGATTTATTTTATAATCAAAACCTAATAAATAAATCTTATTTTCTTTTTCTTCGTGTTCTCTATAATCTTCACTATTAAGATAACTAAACCCATAGTTTACATATAAATTTTTATTAAAATTGTATCCTCCAGCAAAACCAAAGTTTCTATTATCAAAAGATCCATAATTTAAATCCATAAAGAAATTATCTCTTGTAACATTTGAATTTGTTGAGATATTAATTACTCCTCCAACAGATCCACTACCATATAGAGTAGCTCCTCCACCTGGTATAATTTCTATTTTCTTTATTGTTTCAACAGGAATTGCATTTATAGGTAAGCTTGCCATTGTTTCTTCTGTTGGATTAATACTAATTCCATCAACTAAAACTTTGACTCTACTTAAAGATTTTTCTCCACTACCTCTCATATCTATTCTAGGTCCAAAAGCAGTGTTTTGAACTATTACTCCTGGAGAATCTCTCAATATTTCTTCTACATTCTTATAATTTTTTTCTCTTATTTTTTCTTGAGTAATAGTAAAAGTATTTTTAATCTCTTTTGGAATTAAAGTGTAATTTGAACTTTTCCCATTCCCTTTTATTACTGATTTTTCTAGTTTTATTGTATCTTCTGCAAGAGTTTGAATTGCTGATAAAATACTTAGTATTATCAATAATTTTTTCATTATTATATCCCCTTTCAAATTTTGTATATTACAATAATTTTAATAATCAAAATAATGATAAATAGAATTATTTTATTTGTCAAGAATTATTTTTTATTTTTTTAAATTTTTATGTTCTATTTTAGAATAAAACCATTCTAAATTAGTTGAGTATTATTTTTATTAGAGCCTATTTATTTTTATATTTTCTTATAAAATAAGTAAAGTCTCTTGATATTCTACGAGCTGAATGAACACAGGCTCTTCAAACTAATACGGACGTCAGAGACTAATTTTTACTTTTATTTTATACTTTCCTATATAATAAAATAACTCTTTGCTAAATAAATTTTGTCTAAAAATCTATTTAGCAAAGAGTTATTTATAAATTCTAATCAATTCAATTTTTTTTACATCTTTTAGCTAATAATCTCATCTAAAATAGCAAGAGCTGTTATAGCCTCTACAACAGGTAGAACTCTTGGCACTATACAAGAATCATGTCTTCCTTTTATCTCTATACTATCTTCTTTCATTGTTTTTATATTTACAGTTTTTTGAATTTTAGAAATTGATGATGTTGGTTTTACAACAACTGTAAAATTCAAAGGCATTCCTGTTGACAAACCTCCTAAAATTCCACCATTATTATTCGTTTCAGTTTTTATTTCTTTTTTTTCATTCAAATAATATAAGTCATTAGCTTTTGAACCTAAAATATCTGAAAATTCAAATCCTAAACCAAAAGCTATTCCTTTTATAGCAGGTATAGAGAAGGCTAAATGTGAAATTTTACTTTCTAAACTATCAAAAAAAGGACTTCCTAGACCAGTAGGAAGATTTAAACAAGTACATTCTATTTCTCCTCCAACAGAATCTCCCATTTGGCTTATTTTTTCTAATAATTCTTTAGCTTCATTTTCTTTTTTTTCATCTATAAAAGGTAAATCTTTTTCTTTTAAATTTTTAAATTTATTTAAAATATCATCTTCAGAAAATTCTAAAAAACTTTTATCCTTGATATCCAGTATTTTTTTTATATGAGAATATATTTTAATATTTTTTCTCTCTAAAATATCTATTGCAATAGCTCCTGCAAAAGCTAAAGCCAAAGTTATTCTTCCAGAAAAATGTCCTCCCCCGCTTACATCATTATATCTATTAAATTTTACTCCAGCTGGATAATCAGAATGCCCAGGTCTTAATAGATATTTTAAATTATCATAATCTTTTCCTATTGTATTTGAATTTTCAAAAATTGTACATAAAGGTGCTCCAGTTGTATAGCCATCTTTATATCCACTTAATATTATAAATTCATCTTTTTCTTTTCTTGAAGTAGTATACTTATTTTTCCCTGCTTTTCTTCTTTCTAAAAAAAGATTTATTTTTTGAAAATCTAGTTCTATTCCAGCTGGTAAACCATCTATAGTAATCCCTATGGCTTTTCCATGAGATTCTCCAAATATAGATAATTTTATTCTATTTCCCCAAATATTCATTCAACTTTACCCCCCAAGCTAAGAAAAACTTCCCAAAAATTTGGATAAGATTTTTTTACACAATCTAAATTATCTAATTTTATTTTTTTTCTATAATAAAAAGTAGTTATAGCTAACATCATTGCTATTCTGTGATCCGAATGTGAAGATACTTCAATTATTTCTTTATCTATATTTTCTAAATTATTACCTATTTTAGAATTAATGATTATACTCTCTTCTTTTTCTATCAAATCATACCCTAGTTTTGACAATTCTGTAACTACTGCTCTCAATCTATCACTTTCTTTTATTCTTAATCTTCCAATATTAATTATCTCTATTTCTTTTTTTGAAGCAATAGCTTTTAAGGTTAAAATTGGAATTATATCAGGAGTATCTCCTCCGTCTATAATAAGTCTTTCATCTCTATTCCATTCATCTATAGTTGAAATTAGCTGAATTATTTTTTTATCTCCTTGAAGAGAATTTAAATTCAAATTTTTTATTTTTATATTTGCTCCAATAGAATTGGCAATTATAAAAAAAGCGGCTTGTGAATAATCTGCTTCTATACTATGAGATATTTTTTTATATTCTTGTCCACCTTTAATTAAAAACTCTTCATAATTTTTATTTTCAATTTTTACCCCAAAATCTTTAAGACAATCTAATGTCATATCCACATAAGATTTAGATTCTAAATTTCCTTCAATTAGAATTTTAGAATCTTTTTTTAATAAAGGTAAGGAAAATAAAAGTCCTGTTACAAATTGAGAGCTTATATTTCCAGCAATTTTATATACTCCATTTTTTAAATTTCCTTTAAAGCTTATAGTATTTTCACTTTCATATTCATAAGTTATTTCTTTTTCTTTAAAATTAAAAAAATAAGGCTCTAATGGTCTTTTTAAAAGTTTTCCTTTTCCTTTAAAAATAACTTCATTTCCATTTATTAAAGAAATAGGTATTAAAAATCTCAATGTTGAGCCTGATTCATTACAATCTATTATTATTTTTTTATTTTTTTCTAAATTTAAAAATGTACTAGTTCCGTCAATTAAAAGACTATTTTCTTCTTCTATTATTTTTGCTCCTAGTTCTTTCATAGCAATTATCGTTGCCTTAATATCATCAGAGTAAGCTACATTTTCAATTTTAGATATACCTTTTGCTAGAGAAGCTCCAATTATATACCTATGTAATATACTTTTAGAGGGTGGGGGAATAACTTCCCCCTGCAATTTACTAGCACTTATAAATTTATTTTCCATAAGTTTCCTCTCAATTTTTACTTTATTATTTGAAATTTATCCCCTAAAATGCTTTTTACAAGAAGTATAAATCTTTCTATTCTATTCATATATAAAGGGATTATAACTTGTTTTTTATCTTTAGTTATCATATCAATAACTGTAATAATCTTTTTCCCAAACTTCATTTCTTTTAATTCAGCACTTTCAACATTTTCAAATAATAAGTCTAATTTTCCACTTTTTATCCTAGCAATTTCAGTATCAATCGATATAGAATAAGAAAATATATTTTTAAATTGTTTAAAGCCTATAAATGAAAATATAATAGCAAAAATCAACAAATACCACTTATGAAAAAGCGTATACGAGTATGCTTGAAAAATTCCTATTGCTATCAACGGCAAAGCTATACCATATCCAGATATTTTTTTTGACATATTTAAGGTAAATTTTTCTACCTTTTTTATATCTGTTAAATTTTGACTTTCTATTTTTTTTATTAATTCTTCATAGAATAACATTCAATTCTCCTATTTTACTAAATGACTTATTTTTTCATCTTTAAAATCTAAATTATGTATAGAGTTAATATATCTAACAGTCTTTGACAATCCTCTTACAACTAAAGTTTGAGTTCTAGCAATATTTCCTTTTCTTTTTACCCCTTCTAATAAATCTCCACCTGTTATACCAGTCGCTGAGAAAATTATTTCATCATCTTTTGCTAAATCATCAAGTTTTAAAATATCTCCAACATGAAGTCCTTGTTCTTCACATCTTAATTTTTCAAATTTAGATATTTTATCATTTTCTATAGAGTTTCCTTTAACTTCATTTCTTAATTTTAATCTAGCTTGCATATCTCCACCTAATGCTCTTATAACAGCAGCAGAAATAACTCCTTCTGGAGCTCCTCCTATCCCATAAAGCATATCAACATCTGAGTCTATCATACAAGTTAAAATTGAACCTGCTACATCTCCATCAGGTAATGCATATACTTTAACTCCCATTTCTTGTAAATCTTTTATTAATTCTTTATGTCTTGGTTTATCTAAAATAACTATCATTAGATCTTTTAAATCTTTTTTTAATGCTTTAGCTACTGCATGAATATTATCTTCCAAAGGTTTTGATAAATCAATAACTCCTTTAGCTTCAGGACCAACAATTAATTTTTCCATATACATATCTGGAGCTTTCAAAAAATTTCCTTTTTTCCCAACTGCTAAAACTGTTATAGCATTAGGTTGCCCTTGAGCAGTCATTCTTGTTCCCTCAACTGGATCTACTGCTATATCAACTGGGTCTACTTGTGTAACATTGTCTTTTTCTTCTGGATTATATATCATTCCAACTTTTTCTCCTATATATAGCATAGGAGCTTCATCTATTTCTCCTTCTCCAATGACAATTTCTCCATCAATAGCAAGTCTATTAAGCATAGTTCTCATAGCATCA
>QWCZ01003078.1_pt1 | contig 11196 bp, 6 predicted proteins | sample 1972651 | NCBI WGS metagenome assembly QWCZ01 (sample SAMN09866695, study PRJNA288562) | Human oral metagenome isolate pre1_saliva, whole genome shotgun sequencing... | isolation source: mouth | host: Homo sapiens | place: USA: California
GTTACCAGCAATCCCACGCCCGATGGCGAGCAGATACCGGACACGAGCGGCCTGCCCAACCTGTCCGGGGTGGACGCCGACGCTTTGGCGGCCGAGGGGCTCCCCGAGCGCGACGTGATGGCCCCCTGGGGCGAGGCTGGCCCTCCAGGACTCCAGTGGCGCGCCGATATCCTGGGTGAGGGCTACGAGTCGCGCACGATTGAGCTGCTCGACGACGCGGAGGGACCCTGCGTCGCGACCCTCGTGCGCGCGACCCCGCCCGAGAGCGCCCACGTGACGGTCCTGTACCTGCACGGGCGCAACGATTACTTCTTCCAGACGGAGATGGCGGATCGTCTGCGGGAGGCGGGTGCCGCGTTCTACGCGCTCGACATGCGCAAGTACGGGCGCTCCCTGCGTCCCCACCAGACCATCGGATACGCGGACGACCTGTCGGTGTACGACGAGGAGATCGGCGAGGCCATCGAGCTGATCCGTTCCGAGCGCGACGACGAGCCGCTCATCCTCATGGGGCACTCGACGGGTGGTCTGGTTGCGACCCTGTGGGCGCACCGCCACCCGGGCGTGTTGGCCGGTCTGATCCTGAACTCGGCGTGGCTGGAGATGCAGTCGATGGCGTCCTGGCGCGGGGCGATGGCCCCCGTCATCGGGCGCATCGCGGCACGCAGCCCCATGTGGGAGGTCCCCACGGGAGGCGCGGGCCACTACGGGCGTTCGCTCGCGGGGCGTGCCTCCTCGGGCCTGCCGATCCCTGAGGGGCTCTCGCCTGAGGATCCGTCGGTTGTCGGGTGGCCCATCGCTCACGAGTGGAAGCGCCCCGAGTCCTACCCGGTGCCCGCCTCGTGGCTGGAAGCGATCATGGCGGGGCACGAGACGGTCGAGAAGGACGTGCACCTGGAATGCCCGGTCCTGTCGATGGTGTCCACGTCTGCATATTTCGACGAGGCGTGGTGCGAGCGCGCCTTCACCTCCGATACCGTGCTGGATCCGGTCGTGATCGCGCAGCGCAGCCTCGGCCTGTCCGACCTGGTGACGATCGCGCGTTTCCCTGGCAAGCATGACCTCGTCTTGTCGGACGCGCCCGTGCGCGAGGCCGTGTACGCCACGATGCGCGGCTGGCTCGAGGCGTTCGTCGACTAGCGCTCGCGCACCCGTCGCCCACGCGCAACGAGGCCGTGGCCGGGTCACGAGGCCGTGGCTGAGCGGCGGGTCGGCGCGGGGGGCACAGAAGCGGTGTTACTGCACACAACGAGGGGGAGGCTCGGGATCATCTGATCCCGAGCCTCCCCCGACAGTCGGTGCGTCAGTGCTTGGCGACGCGACGCCCGCGCGGCACGTTCGCGTATTCGCGAACGATCTCGCGGTTAACCTCGTCGAGGGCCTCGGCCAGCGTCGGCCCCAGGCGGTCGCCGATACGGACGAAGGACCACACGTCGATGTGGCCCATGCCGCGCGCGGTCAGCATCGTCTCGAGGGACGGATAAGTCAGGCCGGCGCATGAAATCGCACCGCTGGCCGCGAGCACCAGGTCACCAGGAAGGCCGAGTTCGCCGCGCGCTACGAGGGGAGTATCCTCGCCGAGGATCTGCGCGAGCGTGCGCAGACCAGCCTCGTCGCGTCCGAGGACGGGAACGCCCCCTTCGCGGGCCGCGATGACCTCGGGGGATTCTTCCTCGTGGTCGACGGACGAGGCCATGGCCGCGTCGGTTGCTCCGCCGTCGTTGAGGTCCTCGGCGGACTCGACGTGGGCGCGTCGCGAGGCGCGACTACCGAGGTGTGCCGGGCGCTCCCATCGTTGTTCGCCGGTCTCGCCCTGCTCGTTGCCATCCAGCTCGTCACCCACGTGCACCTCCGGGTGACCGTATTCGGCGTCGACATTGTCGTCCGCGGCGGCCTCGTCAGCGGCGTCGCCTGCGGCGGAGTCGTCATGATCAGCGTCACCTGCGGCGGACTCGCCGCGGTCGCGTTCCTCGTCGTCGCTTTCCGCGTCGAGAGTCTCGACCTGCTCGTGCTCGTCGCCACCGTCGATTTCACCCTCGGACTCGATGCGTTCCTCGGCGTCGTCGAAGGCTTCCGTGGCGTGCGCATCAGCCGCGTCGTAATCCTCCCCTGCTCCTCGGGGGAATCCTTGGACTCCCAGGGGGCCGGAGGTTCTTCATCGACCGAGTAGTGGAAGGCGTCGCGTAGGTGGGGAGCAACCTTCGGGGTGGGGCGAGTCGTCGGAGTCTCGGACTCGGTCGCATCCCCAGCGTCGCCGTCCCCATCCGCCTCAGCATCAGCATCGGTGACTGGAAGAACGGGCGGCTCTGGGATCGCCTGGGCTGCATCGTCCAGATTCTCCTCAGCGGCAGCCTCGAGTTCCTCGGAGTCGACAGGCGCCTCGGGCACGGCCGGGGCGGGTCCCGCGGCAATCGCGGATGCGGCGGCCACACTCCCAAGAAGCTGCGGGGCATGCCCATACAGGCGCGGGCCGACAGCGTTGACGTCCAGGAAGAGACGACCGTTGGACATCTGGCGCAGGTTCATGAGATGCACCTCGACACCGGAGGTAGCCAGGATCGACAGGGCGGGGCGCACCGACGGGTCGATCTCACCGGCAACCATGATCAGACGGGGACCCGGGCCGACAGCTGGGGGCATCGAATCGCGGAACTGCGCCCAGCCAGCGCGGAAACCCTCGGATCCCGTCGGATACTCACCCGCCAGGTCAGACCAGGACAGGGAAGCGACGATGGCCAGACGTGACAGCGACGTAATCAGGGTCTCGGAATCCAGGAGCTTGAGGATCTCAACGGAGACTATCTGCCCCGTCACGTCGAGCGCCGTCAGGCGCGGCGTCTCCTCATCATCTTGTCCCGTCATGTCACGCCATGTCACCGGGAACAGCGGACGCGACACAATCTGCAGGACCTGCTGGCAGATAGCGTCGACCAGTTCGGGACCCAGATCATACGAAACCGGGTACCCGAATTGAGCAGGCACGAGGTGTCCATCCTCGAACTCAAACAGGGCCATCGATCTATCCTTCACGTGTATGGAGCGCTCGTGGCCATTGTTTCATACGTTCCAAAAAAAACGCAGAAGACACAGAGACATTGCAATAGATACCGTGTAAATGTTAGTCTTATGTCGACAGCCCACCATCCTCTTGCTCTTTATCTATAAGACACTCTTTTAACACTTACCTCGCGGACAGAATTTATAAAATGGCCCCACAAAAGCACCACTGCATTTCCTCTCCTTTGGGCCATAGGGAGCGGTTTTTGACCATTCGACCTCCTTTTTGTCTGACATGTGTCGAATAACTGTTTGTGACGCATGACAGGGCATGATTCATCTCGTGTAGAATTAGGTTTGACGCGCGCAAACCAGATTCGACACCATCTTCCATCTGGTTAAACCATCGTGCAGCAGGCAGTACACAACAGGCAAGGCGGGTAGCAATGGGCAGAAAATTCCTGCGTCTCATTGAATACTCGGCGCCAGAACCCCGAGTTCCAGCGTCCGAGGAGACGCGCGATGAACTATCTCCATATTGTGTTAGTAATAAGACACTGCCTCCACGCTACCCGAATACTTCTCAACCGGTCAGTCCACATATGCCGCCGATCGAACGCATGCCCGTCCCTGTGACACCCTTCCCAAAACTCATTATCGACGACCCGGAACCCGCCTGAGTCCACGTTGTGAGCAACAGGCGTCTCGCGGCAGCGCCGTCGGCCCCTCCTACGCACTCCACACGCGCTCCGCGCGTGACCACTCTCGCTCCACGGCCTCGCCAATTCTGACGCGACCATCCGCACAGCGGGACATTCCACCCCGCGCGACGCGCGCGTGACACACTGGGATCATGAGCGAGAGCTTCCTGACGGACCTGCGTACACTCATCGACGTCGACTCCTCTGTCGGCACGCGAGCACGCTACTCCTCCGACGCCGGCCTCACGCGCATCCCGCCCCTGGCCGTCGCCTTCCCGCGCACGCCCGAGCAGGCGGCCGCCGCCTTCCACCTCGCACGCGCCCACGGCATCCCCCTCACCGCCCGAGGCGGCGGCACCTCGTGCGCGTCCAACGCAATAGGCCCCGGCCTCGTCCTCGATTTCTCGCGGTACATGAACCGCGTCATCTCCATCGACCCTGAGGCCCGCACCGCCACCGTCGAACCCGGCTGCGTCGGCTCGACCCTGCAGGCTGCGGCGGCCGAGTACGGCCTGCGCTTCGGCCCCGACCCCTCCTCCCAGAACCGCGCGACAATCGCCGGCATGGTCGCCAACAACGCGTGCGGCCCGCACGCAACCGCCTGGGGGCGCACCTCCGACAACATCGTCTCCCTCGAGTGCATCGATGGGCAGGGACGCCGCTTCACGGCCACGACCTCGCACGATTCGGCGCTGCACGACGTGCCAGGGCTGGCCTCCCTCATTGACACCAACCTGGCCCCCATCCGCACGCAGCTCGGCCGCTTCAAGCGCCAAGTCTCCGGCTACTCCCTCGAACACCTCACCCCCGAAGGCGGGCGCAACCTCGCCGCCATGCTCACCGGCACCGAGGGTACCCTCGTCCTGATTCTCTCCGTCACCGTGCGCCTCGTACCCCTGCCCGACGCACCCGTGCTCGCGGCCCTCGGCTACCGGTCCATGATCGAGGCCGCCGACGACGTGCCCGCGCTGCTGGCCCACTCCCCACTCGCCGTGGAAGGCATGGACCGCCGCCTCGTCGACGTCGTACGCGCCCACAAAGGCCCCGGTGCCGTGCCCGCCCTACCCGAAGGCGAAGGCTGGCTCCTCGTCGAAGTCGGCGCCCCCGGCGAAGACGTCACCGCCTCCCTGGAGCGCGCCCGCGCCCTGTGCGCCGACTCAGTTGCCATCGACACGGTCGTCTACCCGCCAGGGGATCAGGCCTCGGCCCTGTGGAAGATCCGCGCCGACGGTGCGGGCCTGGGCGGACGCACCCCGCCGGACGGCGCGGGCGGCGGCGACCAGCAGGCATGGCCCGGCTTCGAGGACGCGGCCGTCCCACCCGAGAAGCTTGGTGCCTACCTGCGCGACTTCACCGCCCTCATGGAGGAGTTCGACATCGACGGCCTCCTGTACGGGCACTTCGGCGACGGCTGCGTGCACGTGCGCCTCGCCATGCCGCTCGAGACCCCGGAAGGCGTCGCTCACTCGCGCGCGTTCCTCCAGTCCGCGGCCCGCATCTGCGCCGCCCACGGCGGCTCCGTCTCCGGCGAGCACGGCGACGGACGCGCCCGCGGCGAACTCCTGCGCTTCATGTACTCCCCCGAGATACTCGACCTGTTCGCGCGCGTCAAGCACGTCTTCGACCCCGACAACCTCCTCAACCCCGGGGTGCTCGCCGCCCCCATGGACGAGGCCGAGGCCGCCTCGCGCGCCCGGGCGCGGGTTCTTGCGGCGCACAGCGGGGGTCCTGACGGGCTGGCGGCAAACGGCGCGCCTGGCACCGCCCTGACCGATCATGACGACGCGCACGCCACCCGCCCCGGCCTCGCCCCTGCCGATGACGCACTCCAGCCCAACGATGGGGCCGCCATCGACTCCTCGCCGTCGCCTGACGTGTCTGGCGCTGCTGGCGGCACCGGCCTCGCCCCTGCCGATGACGCGCTCGAGCTACAGCCCGGCGTCGACCCGCTCGACGCCAACCTGCGGCGCGTCGCCGCGCACCCCATGCCCGCCGACGGCGGTTTCGCGTTCACCCACGACGGCGGCGACTTCACAGCCGCCGTCCACCGCTGCACCGGCGTGGGCAAGTGCCGCGCCGGAGTCTCCGGGACCTTCATGTGCCCCTCCTACCTGGCCACACGCGATGAGAAAGACGTGACCCGCGGACGCGCCCGCATCCTCCAGGAAGCCGCGAACTCGCAGCTCGTAAAGGCCATTGACTCCCCCGAAGTCCTCGAAGCCCTCGATCTGTGCCTGGCTTGCAAGGCCTGCTCCGCCGACTGCCCCGCAGGCGTCGACATGGCACGCTACCGTTCCGAAGCTCTCTTCCGCACCTACCGGGGACGCATGCGCCCCCTCAGCCACTACACGCTCGGCTGGCTGCCGCGCCTCACCCGCGTCACCGCGCGCGTGCCCGGCCTGGCACGCATCGCGAACGTCGTCATGTCGGTCGCTCCCCTGCGGTCGCTTGCCTTCCGCATCATCGGCCTCGATCCCCGCCGAGGCATGCCCGCCCTCCAGTCCGGCACCTTCACCGCGTGGGCTCGCCGTCGCAACCTGCTGGCAGGTAACGTTCCTGCGTCTGCTTCATCGGTTCCCATTTCTGAGGCCCGCGAGCGCGATGCAGCCCCGGCCTCGTCTGACTCTGCTCGTGAGCGCGAAGGGGCCACGGCCTCGTCGATGTCGGGTTCCACCGTCCTGAACGGCCCACGCGACCCGGGCGGGCGGCCGTATGCGCTCGTGTGGGCGGACTCGTTTAGCCAGACCCTGGACGACACGGGGGCGCGCGCGGTCGTCGACGTGCTCGAGGCGAACGGGTTTGCGCCCATCGTCGCTCCGGACGCGTGCTGCGGACTCACGTGGATTACGACGGGTCAGCTGACGGGCGCGAAGAAACACTTGACGTCGTTGCTCAGTGTGCTCTCTCCCTTCGCGGCGTCAGGAATCCCAATTGTCGGCGTTGAGCCTTCGTGCACGGCGGTACTGCGCGACGACCTGCTCGACCTGTTGCCCGAGGATCCGCGCTCGGCGCTCGTGTCGGGCGCGACGCGAACGCTCGCCGAGGTTCTGTCGGCCGTGCCAGCGTCCGCGCGTCGCCTGCCGAGCCTGGAGGGCGTCGAGATCGTCGCGCAGCCGCACTGCCACCACTACTCAGTCATGGGGTGGGACACCGACCAGGCGCTGCTCGAGTCGCTGGGGGCGCGCGTGACCCGACTCGAAGGCTGCTGCGGCCTAGCCGGTAACTTCGGCATGGAGGCGGGCCACTACGACTTGTCAGTCGCGGTCGCATCGCATTCGCTGCTGCCCACGCTTCATGCTCAGCCGGACGCGGTGTATCTGGCGGACGGCTTCTCGTGCCGCACCCAGGCAGCCCAGCTCGCGGGCCGCGGGGGCGTCCACCTGGCGACGCTGCTGGCTGGGTATTCTGGCTGATTGCCGACGGTGGTGTGTGGTTCCACGGGTGCTCCGGGCACCGTCGCACCTTACTGTGGGGCCGGGCTGCTTGGCATGCCGGCGGGCGGCAGCCCGCCCGCGAGCCGTCCGCGCCGCGAGCTTCGCTCGGCGCGTCGTCTCGAAGCCCGGCCAGGCCCTGCCACCGCCCACCGGCACCGCAGCCAGGCCCCGCATGATTTCTGGTATTGCTACGTTGCCCCACGGATGTTCCAGGCCCCTCCGGCGCCCTCCACACCAGCGGCGCTCGGCATGCTGACGTACGGTTTAGCGCATCGTCCCGCTGCGGCATCTGATCGGGCACATATCCACGCATTCACTTGTTACCGATGAGGCGTTACACCCGATCCGTAGGCATTACACCCCTTCTGTTCGGGTGCAGCGCCACGTAACGGGTGCAGCGCCTCCGATCATGTGTATGACCCTTGCGACCGCCGTCGGGATGCCCCTGTGTGAAACCGCCGATTCGGTCCGTCGCAGGCCTGTGTTGGAACCGCCCACAAGCGCTGTGCCGATGCGGGGATCGATGCTTGGTATGGCGCTAATAACTCAGTCACCCAGGCTCTCAGTCGCACTAAGTCTTCATAATCCGGCCAGGACACCCGATAGATCGTCCAACCAGCGCTGCGCAGATCATTTTCACGTTGAATCCATTCACGTTTCGCCTGAGCAAAGTCAGCTTCATTCTTTCCGAGCTTTCCGATCCCATCGAACTCGAAAATGATCATGAGACCAGGAATCGCAATGTCTGCAAAGTACCGTCGCCCATTGACAACGATTTCATACTGGGTCACCACTTCGAACGCACAAACGGACTTCACAACCCATAGCAAGGCGGCCTCGGCAGGATTATCACACCCCGGATCAGCGGCTCGGATGAGGGCTTCTGCCCGGCGCGCCGGTATGTTGTCGTTATGTTGGTGCCACTCCGTGAGCCTCACGAGCATCTCTGACCGAACCCCCTGTGCCTGATCGCGACACTCTTCCTGCGAAAAGAGGTCAAAGGACGACTGCCTATTCAGCACCATGCAGATCCCCACAAATGCGCTCAGGGACTCAGACCAACAAGCCATACGAACCGCCGCATCGATGACGCCTTCAGCCAGGACGCCACCAACAGTCTGTAGCTCTCTCTCGAGAGGTGACACAACAGACCATCGCACCGAGACCCCGGGTACGAGAACCCCTGCTGCGCGAACCGCGCGGAGAGGCTTACTCCCACGCCGAGTAGGAGCCCAGACGTATACGTCCGGATTCGCCTCCCACAGAGGAATACCTCGAGAAGCAAGTGAACTTGCACCAACGAATACTCGATCCCCGCTCCCCAACGCATGGACGGCGAGGAGACGAGCTCGCGCCACTGTTATCCAAGTGTGCCACGGAGTGTCAAGAAGACGCGTGTCTTCGACTCGAACGTAGCATCCTCGCATCACGTGTAAGAAAGCGCCTGATTCTTTTTCCTCATGCGCCATGCGACACGCCTCCGAGGAACGAATGACTGTCAATTGGTGGCTGCTCATATGTGGATTCTCGCAGCCCCACGAGTTGAGATCATCAAGGCGATCAACCCCTGTGGATAACCAGCGACACGAACAAGGGACTGTGGATAGAGTGCGAGGCAGCCACACCCCTTCTGTTCGGGTGCAGCGCCACATAACGGGTGCAGCGCCGGTGGCTCGCCCCCTGCACACCAGTCCACACGCAACGGCGATAACACGGAAGTATTCCTGAAGCACGTCGGCAATTATCGAGGCCAACCTCAACAACGATCCCGTGCCTCACACCGCCCAGCTGACGGTCATCACAGTTGCCTCAGTACTTTCTCAACGGGTGATCGATCACAGGGGCATCGGACAACACACGGTTGGCTCCAGCACTCATGGCTTCCGCCGCATAGAGGTCGTCAGCCGAGCGACAGCTGGAACGAACACGCCCTTCGAACCTTCGGTTGCGAGTCTCGGCAGTGTCACATCACGCCTGGCGGGTAGACCACCTGAGCCACGCCCCCTCGCACCGCAGGCACCGACCTGGCCGGACCGCGCCTGGACCTCACCCTTGCTCTGCCCGCGCCAGGCCAACGACCTGCGCCGAGGCCGGGGTGCCCGTCACGCGAGCCCAGCGCGCCACGACCGCGTCAACATCCAGCGACGGGTCAACGAGGAGCGCCGTCGACAGCGCTTCTGCCAGCACCCCCGACGTCGCCACCACGCTCACCTGGCGCACCCCCGCACGCGCCGGATAGCCTGTGCGCGGGTCGATAATGTGGTGATCGAGCAGGCGCGAGGAGGGTGCCGCCCCATCGACGTGAGAGGACGCGGTAGCATCGGTCGCGTACACGGGTGTTTCACGAGTTGTTTCACGCAGGGACGAGGCCTGCCCTCCCCCGGTGGGCGCGCCCGGCTCGACAGCAATAACAGTGGCATGAGTACGGCCATTAGTGCGAGCCTCAGCAATCACACCATCAGAGCCAGCGCCACCCGCGACGGACCCCTCGCCCGACACGCCACCGCTGGCATCACCACCGGCACAGTCCCCACCACCCTGCGCACCGCCATGCACACAGCCACCCACACCTGTTTCACGCGACGTTTCACGCGCGGCAGCGTTTACTGCGACGCTGCTACCAGCCCCGCCGCTACCATCGACGGGACGAGCGGCATCGCAGTGCTCGGGTGCGTACTCGCGAGCATGATCATCAGCAGAATCAGCAATCCCACGCTCGCCGTCGCGCGCGGTGCCAAGGCCGCCCAGCGGCCCCAAGTTGTCGCCGGACGTTGACAGGGATGCCATATCGCCCACGGGAAGTTCAACGACGCCAGAGACGGCCGTGGGCGCGCCGCGAGGGTCCCGCATGCCAACCCGCCACGCAGAACCGTCGGCGCGAGTCCCAAACACGGACACCGACGACGTCCCCACCGACACGAGGACGCCGCGCGCCCCCATAGACACCGCGAGATCGCGGCATGCATCGGCCGTGTATCCTTTCGCAATCCCGCCGAGGTCCACGCGCGGACTCAGCGCGTCACGCCCCTGATCGCCTGGAAGCACAGCCGCGCCCGTATCCGTCTCGCAGCCCACCAGCGCACGCGCGCCCGAGGCATCAACGCGTGCCGCGTCTTGAGCACCGCTGGAACGAGCACCGCTGGAACGAGCACCGCCGGAAGGAGCACCGCCGGAACGAGCGGCACCGGCCCTTCCCCGCCCTAACGCGCCTTCACGCTGCTTATCGCGGGTACCGTCGCCTGGCACGCAGGGCAGCGCCCACTGCCTCTCGCCGACGCGCCATAACGAGCGCCACGACGAGGCATGCACCGCCGCCTCGACGACACGAGCAGACGGCGCGGGAGGTAACGGCGCACCCGCGACGAAGGCGGCCCGCATGGCCCGCACGTCCCACGCGGCAACGAGCGGCCCGACCAGCGGATTGAACGCTCCCCCGGTCGCCTCCGCGAGCGTCAGCGCGTCGCGCAGCAGCCGGTCGGTTTCTTCGCTGACGACGAGGCCTGGGCTGACCCCCGCATTAGAGGTTCCTTCGCGGGATGGTTGCGGGCGGTGACAGGAGGCATGCGGTGCATCAGAATTCTTGGTTGTGTCGGAGGACGTAGTGGACGCTCCAGCGGCTGTCGCAGCGTCTGTCGGGCCGATGCTCCCATGCGTGCCCCTGATCGCGAAAGTCCCTGAATCTGGCACGCACGAGGTATCAACGCGGAACGCAGCGTTGAGCCGCGATATCTCCGAGGAGGGCCGGAACACGCTCCACAGATCTTCGTGACGCGCCACGACCTCGATGAGAGCGTTCACGATAGCCATGCCCTCGCCGCCCCACCCGATGATGTCGACACGGGTGCCCATCGCTGGGAAGGAAGAGCGCCACATCGGTGGGACGGAGGGAACCGCAGCCCCCTCATGAGCAGCGACACCGGTGTGCGATTCCTCTGCGGTGCCCGGCGCGCCGGAGACGCCGCGAGAATCGGTGGCCGCATCGCCGCACGTCTCAGCCGCAGTATGCGACGCACCCGCCGCGCGAGCAGACCCCGGGAACATAGCCACGGCCTCGTCCCCCGAGC
>QWCZ01003200.1_pt1 | contig 11166 bp, 10 predicted proteins | sample 1972651 | NCBI WGS metagenome assembly QWCZ01 (sample SAMN09866695, study PRJNA288562) | Human oral metagenome isolate pre1_saliva, whole genome shotgun sequencing... | isolation source: mouth | host: Homo sapiens | place: USA: California
GAGGACGACGCCAACCTCGTGCCCCGGCCCCCGGTGGTCACGGTCATGGGACACGTCGACCACGGTAAGACCAAGCTGCTGGACGCCATCCGCTCCACCGACGTCGTCGCCGGTGAGGCCGCTCATGTCCCACTCTTCTGCGTCGCTGCCCGCGAGCGCGAAGCCGCTGTTGGTGTCTTCCGACTCGAAGGCTTGGGGGCAGACGTGACGGAATAGGGTGACGGACTGCGGGTCGTACTCGTAACCCTGGAAGACGTTGTAGATGTCCTCGACGGAGGCAATCCACTGCGGACGCAGGTCGGACACCCATTCTTGCCAGGTGCCCTCGTAGCCGAGTTTGCGGACGGTGAGGTTCGCTGCGTCAGAGAGTTTCTGGAGGGTGGCCGCGGCTTGCTCGCGGGTGACTCCGGCTTTCGCGAGGTAGCCCTCGAAGCCGAGGGATGGGTCGAGCTCGCCAGTGTCGGTGGATACGTCGCGTCGGACTGCTTCTACGTCTACACCTGCGCTCTTCATGTAGGAGATGGAGTTGTTCCAGCAGTAGCCGTCTTCGCTGCCGTCGGCGAACAGGAGGCCGGGGCGCAGGTAGGTGGCGGTGCGCGCGACGGATTCGTCACCGTTCATGATCTTGTGGATGTTGTCGCCGCTGAATCCGGGAAGGTAGGCGAAGCATCGCATGGTGGAGGATAGTTTGTCGGAGGCGTAGGAGCCGGGGGTGAGCTGGTTCAGGTAGTTGCGTCCAGGGTGATGGCCGATGAGCACGTCAGTCTTGCCGATGGATGCGTAGCTGTAGATGAAGTTGTCGGCCTCCTTGAAGGGGATCGAGATGTTCTTCGTGCTGGCGTTGAGCGGTTTGCCTGCGGGGAAGAACTGGCCGATGTCAGTGACGGGGTTGACGGGATCCTGGCCGATCATGAAGACGCGGGAACGTTTGGCTTCGGCGTTGTTGAAGCCTGCGTTGCGCAGTTGGGATAGTTTCTCGAAGGAGCGGCGCATCATGAAGTACATGCTGGTGAACCACAGTTCGCCTGGGTTCACGTCCTGCTTAGGCTTCTTCTTCGGGTCTTCGCCGGACTGCTGCCAAGCGTCCCACTCGGACTCGTAGTTTGTGTAGCACATGTGGCCTTGCATGTTGGACTGGAAGAACGTCTGGATCTGCTGGTTCGTGTTACTGATTTCGTCAAAAACGATGCAAATGCCGTCTTTTCCGCCCAGTTGTTCAGCGATTTCGGGGCTGATTGTGCGGGCTGCGAGCATTCCGAGCGCAAGGATCATGTAACGCAGGTAGACGACGGTGCCGAGGGTGCCTGTGTAGCCGGGTGCCCACGCGAGGTTGTTCTTGTTCAGGTACTCGGGGATGTGGGCGCGGGCTTCGAGTTCGGCGACCTTCGCTGCCGTGTACTGCATGAACATGTCCGTGCCCTCTTCGGGGTTGGATGCGATGTTCGAGCCGTTGATGACGAAAGCGTCGGGGTTGATCGACAGGAGGAGGGAGGCCATGTCGGGCTTGTTGTCCCCCAGGCCGGGGGCGATGCCGGCGATGAGGTGCATCGCGAGGATCTGCTGCGTGGTCAGGCCCTTACCGGATCGGGAGCCCGCGAAGATGCCGTGGCTAGTGTGATCGTTGAACTGCTTGATCTCCTTGCCGGTGGTCACTACGTCATCATCGAGGCCGATACCGAGGATCATGTTGCTGGCACTGGGCTTGCGTCCCTGGCGTAGCATCGCGTCGAGGATCTTGCCTGCCCACACGGGGGAGGCGGTGGCGAGCACCTTGTCCATATCGTGCCGGAACTCCCAGAAGCTCCCGTCGTGAATGGGCTTGTAGTTCTGGGCTGTGGTGCCACCTGCGAAGCCGAGGGCTTCGACGATGGCGCGTTCGACGACGTTATCACTCTCGTTGAAGCCTTCATAGGGGGTGAGGACTCGGACCTTGACCTTGACGGGGATGTTGCTCGGGGAGTTGTCGTAGGCGGAGACAAGGACGCACGTCGTCATTGCCTTGTAGATGCTTTCGAGTGCGCCGACGACCTTGGTCATCATGGAGGGGTCGTGGTAGGCGAGGCCGTTGTCAGCTTCGCTCTTGAGGAGGGCGCGGACGACGGCGGTGAGCATGGCTTGCAGGCTCTTCTTGACTTCGCGCTCGCGGTAGGTGTCCCAGGAGGATGCGTCGCTGTGTCGGGGGTAGAGGTCTTGCGCGCCGTCGTTGGACTCGCGTCCAAAGGCGTACTCGAGCATCTTGTAGGGGAAGTAGAAGCGTGTGCCGTTGGGGTAGGTGTTGCCCTGGCGGTCTTTCCCGTTAATCAGGATCTCGGCGATCTCGTTGATGTTTCTCGTCGGCATGGGGGTCAAGTGCTGCGCTGCTTGGACCTGTTCCCAGAGGCGCAGGAGGACGAGGTTGTGGGTGCGCTGGTAGGCGCGCCCGTCGGAGGAGAGAGCCATGAGTCTGCCCTGGCCGTCTTCGTCGCAGGTGAGGACACCGGCGGGCTGGAGGACGCTGTAGCCGGACTTGAAGATGCGGTCGTACTCGTCGAGGATGCTTTCGGCGCGGGCGACGATCTGGCCTTGGTAGAAGGTCATGGCTTCTTCGGGTACGCCGTCGGTTTCGCCGTTGAGGGCTGCGAGCACCTTGTCGATGGTGATGTCGCGGGTGATCTTCGCAAAGCCCAGGCCCTCGCGTGTGTCCTTGGGGAGGGATGCGAGGTAGAGGGCGGCTGAGCGCTCGTCGCTGGCTGCGTCGAGGAGGACGCCGCGGCTGTTGGAGTTGACCTTGGAGGCGAGGGCCTTGTGGTTGGCGAGGGTCGGCCACCATCCTGGCTGCGCGTCGAGGGCAGTGAGGTCGCGGCACTGGGAGGCCATAGCCGCCGTGTAGGGTTCGCCTTTTTCGAGGCTGGCTTTGAGGAGGGTCAGGATCTTGGTGTGGTGGGGGCTGGCCTCGAAGTCGCGGAGACGATCAGCGAGGTCGTCGTCGGGGGTGTCTTCGTCGGGCGTGGGGATGCGGGCGGGCGCGTCCGTGTCAGTGTCGTCGCGCATCTGCTCGCGCTTGGGGGCTTTGAGGGAGGACAGGTAGGTCTCGAGGGTGCCGCCGATCTGGTCGGAGGCGTACACGTTAGGGGCGAGCTGGTAGGACTCGACGACCTGCGCGAAGGGGCGCAGTTGCGTGTAGTGGCCGTGGCTGGCGAAGTCGGTGGACAGAGCGAGGCGCGCACCTTCGGGCGCGTCGGGGATGAGGGGGCGTGGGTCGGCTTTCACGTTGGGGTGGCCCGACAGGTAGGCTTCGCGTTCGAGGCGCAGGCTCCGCGCGATCTCCTCAATGGGTGGCATGATGTCGTCGGGGATCTGGTAGTAGCCGCCCAGGCGCACGCCTTCACTGAACATGGCTTCGACGTTGACTCCCTCGAACATTTTGGCGGGGGCGACGATGGTTTCGAGCGCGCCGAACTGCTTGTGGGAGAGTGCCCGCAGGGGTGACTTCGACGTGGAGGACGGTTTCGTGGCGGCGCGCGTGAGCTCGCCCTTCGTCTTCCCGTGGCGCTCAACGTACACACCGTCGTTGGCGATGATGAGGGTCTTGACGGTGTTGGGGGTCCATGTCCCGTAGTCCGTGCCGTCGCCGTCGGTGATGTAGTGGCCTCCGAGGGCTTTGATCGTGTCGTCGTAGGTGGTCACGAGTGACCCCTTCCCTTTCCGTTGTGGTCGCAGGTGTTCAGTGTGTGAGTGTTAGTGCTGACGAGATGGTGCCCGTAATACACGGGCACCCCCACCCATCGAGCGCTTGTCCCGCTGGTTGTGTCACCTGGTGGCAATAGGTGGCGTTCCCAGCGAGGGGCGTATCGGGGTGGGGGTGCGGCCTGTGGGGGACTGGGGTCACCAGTCGGAGCCACCTCCAGCTGAAGCGGAAGCGGTAGCGATGTCGCCACGACCTTCGGCGCGGATGCGGTTGCGCTCGAAAGCGCGACCGGCGAAGAAGCCGATGAGGAAGCACGCTGCTACCCCGAGGAACAAGGCTGCGAATGTGAAAAAGACCTGCATGGGTTTTCCTTCTTGGTTGGGTTAGGCGGCGACGAGTGCCGCGGCCTTCTCGATGCGGTCGGGGCGGAAGCCACCCCAGGACTCCAGAATAGCGCCGTCCCCACCTCGGACTGCGACGACAGGCGCTTGCTGGTAGCCGAGTCCCTTGATGAGGTTGAGGGAGTCCTCATCCTGGGTGACATCAACGGACTCGTGTGCCACTCCCAACTTCTTGAGCTTCCTGTAGGTCGCGTCGCACTGGGGGCAGCGGGGCTTGGAGTAGACGGTGATCGACATGAGTGGTTCCTTCCTACCCCCACGTTGGGGGCGTGGGTTTGGTCTTCTGGGTTCTGAGTATCCACCGAGGGGAGCGCCAGGAGTGTAGCGGCGCACCCAGGAGTGGACATGTGCTCATCATGCCACACAAACCCGGACGCGCACGAACCAGACAGGCCATTCACGGCGTAAATGTGCGAGATGCCTAGACGTTCTGTGCTGTTAGGTTCAGATATGTCGCCTCAGAGGTGGGGGGGTAGTCCAAGTTTTGGATGACGTTCATGCTGCTCCGGCAGGGGAGTTTTCGTGGGGGGGTAGCTTCGCGCACGCGAGCGAGAGACGCACGTAGTTGAATTGCACGCAAAGGGAGGTGTGTGTACACTGACGATCACCAGAAAGGAAGGAGCAACATGCTTACCACCGACCCCGTTATCCAGGCAGGCGTACTCGCCACGCGCGAGTGCATGATCCCCGGAAGATCCCGCATCAAGCACTCTGTCCAGTGCTTCCTCCGAGAACTCATGAGGGAATGGCCTACTGACGAGAGTGAAGATCTCACCTTCAGCATCACCGTCGCTTCCAAGCGCGTTGGCCTCGACCGCTCCGTCCTGTATGTCGGACGGCGCAACCTCGTCGCTGACGACGCGATACGTTTCCGCCAGCGCGAAGACGGCAGCATCGTCTACTACGTGGACTGGACCAAGATCGTCAACGCTTACGGTATGAAGCGTCTTGGCGTTCAGGCTCACGGCGAGCCTCACTCGTTCGAGTCTGCGGGGTGCCCCAAGGAGCCCTGCACCCCGGAACAGGACCCGAAACAGCACAAGCGCTCATCCAAGAAGGGAGAATGAGCGATGTCCAGCTTCGAAGAGTGCAACGCCCAACTCGCAGCGCCCAAGCGCACAGGGGAAGATAGCCCCCTGTATGGGATGGGAGCCGTGTCTCACCCAGCCATTGCTGTGATCCATTTTGACCCGCTGCTGGAGCACAAACTCACGCGCAAGGAGAGGGCCTTCATGGTCTGGTTCTTTACGCGCTGGAACGATCCCTACATCGAGTACGACGTTGAGGGGATCATGAAGCTGACGAATATGAAGCGCGATGAAGTGCACATGACTCTCTACAACCTGTGCGCGCGCGACATCATCCGCATGAAGGCCATGCAGCGGAAGGACGACGAGACAAAGGTCGCAGTCTTCCTGTACTTCGAGCCTTCCCACCTCTTCGTGCCCGAAGCCGTGAACCTGGCCGGTTGCTTCAATGGATGCGTCCACTCGTTCTCCGAGTGGGTTGATCCAGCTCGTCCTGTGACTCTCGAAGAAATCGAAGCATCACTGCCGAACTATGAGTGGATCAATCCGCGCAACATGAAGTGGCTTCAAGCGCAATACGAGAAGGGGAGTAACCAGACGCGAACGCAGAAACGTCTTGCTTTCGAGGCTCAGGCCAAGAAGGCCGATACCGGGGCGGAAACCCGGACGCAGAAGTAAAAGCAAGAGGGGGAACCCCTTGAGGCTCCCCCTCTCTCGTAGAAAGATAGCTATATTGTATCAGCTTTTTGACGGAATGCACGTATCTGCACTCCACGCTGCCGTCAACTTCCGCAAGCACCTCAAGGTGGACCTGAGTCGCAGGGAAGTTCTGACACTCATGGCACTGTTCACCTTCTGGCAGTGCAAGATCATCAGCCCCTCCTACAACCTCCTCCTCGAGCGTTGCGTCGGAGCGAAGCGCTCCACGATGTTCACTGCCATGAAGTCCCTCGAGGACCGCAGCCTCCTCATCCGACGCTCGTTCCTGGACCGCAAGGACGGGTCACGCCACGTCGTGTTCTTCCTGGATCTTCCAGGGATCTTCACTGACGAATGCTGCGCGCAGCTCGACTCCGACCCCAAAGCGCCGATCACGACCCGGCACACTATCGAGGTGGGGCGAACTGCCAGCACTGAGGAAATCCTCGCCATGGTCACATTCGCGGACGTGTCCCAGTGGCAGGAAATCAGCTGCAAGCCAACCCGTAAGAAGCTGCCACTCGACAACTTCGACAACCTGAGCGACTTCCTCCTGCCTTGCCCGGACAACATTCCTGCGCACACAGAGGAAGAACCAAAGCCGGACCTGCGCGTCGCAGTCAGCGACAACCAGGGCGATCTCTTCGACATGCTGCACGATACGGAGACGCAGGAAGCCGGCAACAAGGCCAAGGCGACGCATGGCATGGAAGACGACGGCGCATATGGCACGTCGTGGCCTGCTGCCGCCACCATCCCCGGCGGCTCAACATGGGCCCCTACCGACGTGGAGGACACGTCCATGGGGTCCGATGCCCCCGCGTCGCGTGAGAGCGTCCAGGAGCGCGCTGAGCGCATCGTCCGCGACCATGCTGGCGACGACGTGATCGACGCTGAGATCATCGACGTGGAGATCGTCGAAGACGAGACCCCCTCGGACACGCTGATCGACGTTCCCGCGTCTCAGGAGCTCGCCATCGCCACCCCCAAGGCTCCCATGAAGGCCAAGAAGTCCAAGAAGCGGAACGACTACCCCGACGACTTCGAGGAGTTCTGGCGCACCTACCCGCGCCACGAGGACAAGAAGAAGGCGTTCTCAGTGTGGCAAAAAGCGCTCAAGGGCGGCGCAACCGCCGACGAGATCATCGCGGGAGCGGCCCGCTACGCCAAGTACCGCGCAGGCGAACCCGAGCAATACACCAAGCACCCCTCCACCTGGCTCAACGGAGACTGCTGGGAGAATGAGTACTCGACCGCTGGCATGGGCTACGGGAGCGGTCAGTACGGTTCGCGCCTCTCACCCGAAGAAGCTGCACTCAACCGTGAGGCCATTGCTTCTACGTTCGCTGATCGCCTCCGCGAGTGGGGCTACAGCTCTGTTGAAGAGTACCGGGAGCATACTGAAGGACTCTCAAGGATGTACCGCGAGGATGCAGAAGAGCAACGCGCTCAGGAACTCGCCATCCTCAACGCCTTCTAAGCCCAACGAAAGGAACATGCCATGGTTGCCTACAACATGAACGTCCTCCAGAAGGAAATCACGACAGCCCTCAACGCGGGCAAGATCATCCGAGGAATTGGCACCACACAGGAGCAGATCGCAGCGTGGGCCACATACCTCATCCCCATCGCCACCGACAGCAACATCGTCGAAGCCTTCCGCCTCTGCATGAGCGGCGGCACAGAAGTCTACGGAAAAGTAGACGTAGCCGACATCAACAAGGCCATCAAGATCGTCCGCTCCCAGCGTGTCAACGACTGGGAACAGCGCAACGAAATCGGCATCGAGTTCGACGGCCCGCCAGCACGAGGCTTCGTCTACAAGCGCGTCTTCATGAGCTGCATCGCCGGCGGCATGAGCGACACAAAAGCCGACCAGCACGGCAGACAAGCACTCCAACGCGCCGAGTCATACCTCCAGCAGAACCCACAAGCACAGTGGAGCGACGCGCTCGACATGACAACGCGGATGCTTGAAAAGGGGAACTTCATCCGCTCCGACATGGAGCTCCCATCGTCACGGGCCAAGGACAAGTACCTGCTCCCTCGAGGTAGTGCCGCAACCATCCGCGAGGCTGAGAACAATCTGCCCCAGCTCCCCTCCGGCCAAACGTGCACCCAGGATGAGCCTGTGGAACGCCCCCGCGCTGTCCAGGCAGCTATCGAAGCAGCCCGACGCAAGATGAGCCGCCATGCAGAAGAGGAACGCCGCAAGCAGGAACGCCTGCGCCAACAACGTGACGGACGCTTCCAGCGCCTCACCGGCATCGACCCGGCCACCATCGGACCTCAACGATAGAAAGACACCGCCGTGAACACCCAGTACCTCCTCCTCTGCGTCATCAGCGGACTGTACGTAAGCCAAATCTGGCATTCCCTACTCACGTCTCCCTCCCTGTGGAGGAAGCGCAAGGGCCTGGACGAAGAGCAGCGCGCTAGGCTGTACTTCTTTCGAGCGATGGCCATCATTGTCTCCCTCGTCATGGCCTACATGTTGGGCACCCTCCTAGAAGGGGCTACAGATGAGCAGGCATTGGCCTATGACTACACGCTTCTCATTACAGGGATGGGCATTGTTCCATGCCTTCTTGGCTCCTGGATGCTCCTAGCGCAGCGGAAGCGCGAAACTCCCGAATACGACGGGCGATCCTTTATCGCCATTGGACTGTTCGCCCTCGTCACAAACTTCCTCATCTCCTGACACGCCCCCGGAAGGACCAGCATGGACACCCAGGAAATAACGCTCACACAGGACAGCAGCGACGGCCTCTACACACAACTCCTCCGAGGCCGCTACGTCACCAGCATCAACGACGACTGCATCACCCTCGACAACGGCCTAGTCCTCACCATCGAAGGCAACGAAGGCTGCATGGCCTGCGCAAACGGCTGGTACCACCTCGAACAGATCTTCAAGCAAGGCAACAGCAACGCGCGCATCATGAGCGCCCACGTGGAGCACAGTCAGGACAACAACTACTCAGCGGGATGCGAGATCTACACAATCTTCGTCATGGTGGACGGCAACCCACATCAACTCCCCCTCGCAACGATCCGAGGTGACGACGGCCCCGGCGGCTACGGAACAGGGTTCACGCTCACCGCCACCGTCCAAAACCCGACCCTAACGTCGCCAGTGGCACTACAGAACGTCCTCAAGGCCGTTGCAGCCGGAAAATCGTGTCCCACAGTCCCCAATATGAGAACCCGCGAGGACTTCCTCAACGCCGTCGCCTACACCCTCTACCAGACGCGCGGCTGCGACTCTCCCCTACGCATCACCGGCCCCGAAGCCCAACTATTCCGCGACACCGCTACTACGAACCGCCAAAACGGCCTGCTCCACCAGACGGGCACCTGGAACTCTCCCCAGAACATGCCCCTGTTCTGGTTCGCTGACGATGACAGCGCATCCCTCGTCCTCCGCGGCTTCACCCACGGAACCAGCGGGTACCTCAAGAAGCTACAGGCGCTCATGGAGCAGATCCACGCACACGACACCGAGATCAAGACCTACGTCACCGGCTACGCTCTGAAAGGAAACACCGCCACCGTCAACGGAACCCGAGTGCCGGCCACCGACCTCCTCCTCTCTGAAATCTGCGGATGGCACAGACTCAACGGCAAGGTGGTCCCCACCTTCCACTACGCAGACACACTCGGCGCGCGCATCATCAAGCACCGTGGAGGCGGACGCGGAGACGTTACACTCATCTCAAGAACCCAGAACGTTTGGGCCATTAACCCACAGGAAGACACCACGCTATGACCAAGAACCCCAGCAAGCACCGTGGCACGCCACGTCGAGGAACCATCCTCCACGGCCTCGCCCGACTCATCCGCCCCCTCCTCGCTATCGTCGGGATCGTCAGCGGAATCATGGCATCGTTCGCGCTCGCGGACGTGAACCGAGCCATCAGCATCAACGACGCTGTACTCGCCTCACACCCCCCACAGGACGCGACCACCACTATCCCCAACCCGCTCCCAGAAGGCACCATCACCGCGCTCGTGTCCTCCCACGCAGGCAGCGCGGGCTACAGCCCCACCGCCGGAGTCCTCATCGAACCGATCTGGCTCTTCCACCCCCGCATGAGCTTCATCCTGGCGCTCATCGCAGTTCTCGCGCTCGCGTCCTGGATCACCAAGTACAGCAGGTGGAACACGCTCCCCTTCGTCCGTAAACTCCACATCGAGGCCCCCAAGCCTCGCTGGTGGTGGGAGTTCACCGGCTACGCCGAAGTCCTCCTCCTCGTCAGCCTCACCGCCACCGTGATCTACACGCTCGGCAGATAGCGCTCGAGCACAACGAAGCGGCCCGGCACCCCAACCACATGGGGAACGCCGGGCCGCTCTCGTATGCGCGGGATCAGTCTCCGATCAGCGAACCATCCGCAGCAACGCGCGCCTTAAGGACGTACTGGCAACCCCACTTGTACTCCTTTTCCTTGTAGCCGAGATCGTGAAGCAACTGCATCCACGACTCGTAACCGCCCTTGATGAGAGCGTCACGGAAATGCTCCAGGTCGTCCTCTGCGAGCTCAGGCGTGACCTTCACGCTCTCAACATGGGGGAGGATGGGCTCGCGCTCCCCAAACGCGCCCAAGAGGTGCGGACGCGCTTCATACACGACCTCCACCTCATGCTCGCCCGAGTCGAGACCAAACTCAGACAGACGCTCCTTCAGCGTGAACCGCTCGCGAGGCTTCCATCCCTCGCACCGGGCCAGGCGCTCGTTCAGGTCGTACACGGCGGCAAGCATCGGGCGTGACGCTGCGATGGCCAGTGTGGCAAGCTGGAGTGGCACGACGAGGCGATCATCTTCCTCTTTGGCAGGCCTGGAGTACTCGAACTCCGCACCGCAGCAGTCGATGCCGATAGGCGCGCTGAATCGCCGCTCCTGCGTAGCGTCAGGGGTCAGGGGAACCCGTAGAACAGCAACAACCTCATTGCCCTCGTTGTACTTGTCGTCGAAAGTCCATGTGAGGACCAGAACGCCACCACACAGGGCAGCTGAAACGCTGCGAAGAGGGCCAGCGCCAAACGTCACGTCAGACTCCTCGTTGAGATCTACCTCAAAGCATTGATCGAAGATCCGTGCAGCGTCCCTGTGAGAATCTGTTGCGATCAAGCAGTCCACAGCGATATGCGCATAGAGCCTAGGGTTCTCTGACTCAATGGCCTGCGCGACATCGTACTTGAGGAAGTTCTCGAACCAATTCCGAGCCTTCACGAAGTCGGGGTGAGCCTTCTCGTAGGCGGAGAAGTACTCCTTCCGAGCGCTTTCAATCGCGTCGTGAGCGTCTTTCAGGGTGGTGGGGATGTAGGTGGACATTGCGGGACTCCTAGCTTTCTGGGGTGGGGGAGAGAG
>QWCZ01002612.1_pt1 | contig 11163 bp, 25 predicted proteins | sample 1972651 | NCBI WGS metagenome assembly QWCZ01 (sample SAMN09866695, study PRJNA288562) | Human oral metagenome isolate pre1_saliva, whole genome shotgun sequencing... | isolation source: mouth | host: Homo sapiens | place: USA: California
TGATTCATTTTTGTTAGGTCTGACATTTAGCAAATAATCCCAATCGGAACGCTTTGCCTTATCTTTTTCAAGATATTTAAACTCAGACTTTGCAAAGATTCGAGCGATAAACTCAGCTGACTTATCAACTGCAAGACTTTTTAAGTAAAGATTACCAAACATTCTTTCCAGTTCTTCAAACTCAAAACCAGGTTCTGGTACTTCGCGCTTAAATAAATTTAGCCATCCCAAGGCACATCCTCCTTTCTTTAATTACTTTGCCTACCGCCCACCCCAAAATTAATAATTCCAATCTGTCAGCACATCGAGAAATTCACTTACATTTGATTCTTGTATCAATTCTCGTTTATAGAGCGCTGCAATCATGGCATGAAATCCATCTGTCTTTCTTCTGACAGGTTCTTTCTTCAAGAATCGTTTATTCCCGTCTTTATCCTCCTTGACATAAGTATTATCTGTATACCAAATCATTGAGTTGTCATTCTCAAATATAAACCTTTCATTTGCGAAACCATCTTCAATGATTGGTGCTACTTTGGATTGAATCGCACCTGGATTTCTCAAAAATTCATATTCAAACCCTGCTTCTTCAAGTAGTGGTTTTAATAAGTCCATTCTAAAACCATCGGCACACACTAGCTCTATTTGATAATCTCTGCTCCATTCGTTTAATTTTTCAACCAATAAGCGAGGGTCAATACTAGGGCCATCCACAATCGTAAATAAACCTTTATCTGCCCACTCTTGAATAGGAGCTTTAAGCTTAAATGCGTTTAAGAATGCTTTTCGAGCAAATGAGTGTTGTTTCCAGATGAAATCATCACCGTTTTTAAATAACAGACCTACACTTGCAAAGTCTCGGATGCTCGCATAGTCAAACCCTGCAACACATGACCGACCTTTCAATTCGACACCTGGTTCACGTAAGCAAGCAACTAATTTCTCACGAGATGTAACATCTTTCTCAAGGTCTGCTTCTGGAAGGTTCATTCGTTTTGTCATAAATTCTTGTCTTCCAGACGGTTCAAGTTCGAGATCATCATAGTCAGCTTTTGTACGAGCAAGTAGTCTTTTTGCGTAAGGTGTTGTTTCATCCAGCATTGGATTTGCTTTTGACCAGTTCTTCATGTCGTCCACTTCTGCTGCATCATCTAGTTTGCAGATAAAAGGGAATAACCTAAAGTCTTCTACTTCTCCATTCAAGATTTGCATAGATTTCTCTATCATCTTGTCATAGAACCCCTCACGAACATGGCCATTTGTACCGTTGTAAAATGTCCGAGCATGAGCAATTTTACCAAGGCCAGACCTTTGAATTTTAACCGCTGAGTCATTTTCAAACTGGTGTATCTCGTCAAATTCTAAACAACCATCACGAGCTGAGTCCATTGTTTTAGGATTGTTTGTCCGAAAAGAAAAGACCGAGTTATTTGCTCGACCTATGATTGACATCTTAGTTAAATAGAAATGGTCTTCTAATCCTCTCCTTTGGATAGTTTCATAAACTTCCTCAAATGAAACTTTACCTTGTTTCTCAGAATTGGCTGTGATGGTTACATCGTAGTCTCTGATTGGATATAAAGGACTGATGAAGAAATTATCCCTCGCTGACATAAAACCATTCTTACCACCCCCACGAGCAAGTGTGTAGAGGTATTCATCAAATTGAGGTTCTCCATCTGATTTTCTAAATAGAAAAATAAACGGAGTTAAGAATAGCTGATATTTAGCAAGAGGAAAAAAGTTCTTTTCTGCAAATCTTATAAACTTATCGATTAATTCATTATCGAAGTATAAATCATCACGAGTGTATATTTTCTCTTTGATGATTTTAAACAGCAACTTTCTTTCACGATTGACAACAATTTTACCTTTCTCTGCCAGTTCGATATATTCATCGACAAGTGGATGAGAAATCATAACAGTTCACTTCCTGGTCCAATTTTCTCAACAGGAGAATTTTCTACCTCAAAATCAAACGAGCGCTCAATGGCTAGTAGCTGATTGCTTGTTGTGTTGATTTCCTTGATAAGAGAATTGGCTTTTTGGAATCTTTGTTGCCCATTGTGTACAGTGATAACTAATCCATCTTGATGAAGACGTTCTTTTAGTTCATACATCAATCTCACGAGATAGAGATAGCGATTCACTTTTTCATATTGGATCGCATCCTTCTTTCTTGGACTAAAATATCCGATTTTAGAAAGTAGCTGATTTTCTAATTCTTTTATATTTTTTTCTGAGTATTCTTCCATTACCCCCCACCCCTTTAATTTTTTGTTTAAAAATTTGGACAGTTGACCCCTCCCACCGGTTCCCAAAACCTTAAAAAGACTCGATTTTTTTGACCGGGGGGTGTTATTCTCCCCAAAATTCATCAGTCCTGAAATTCTTTTCTTGAATTTTTTTTGATTTTCGGAACTGAAAACGTTCGTGTCTCTTATTGTGACACTCCTTACATAATGTTCTAAGGTTATCTACATCAAGAGCGAACTCTGGATAGAACTCTAGCTCCTTGATATGGTCAACCTCAAGGTCTTCATTTGTTACTCTCCCTTGTTCTCTGCACCAAACACATTCATGATGATCTCGTTCAAGTGCTACCTCTCGAAGCTCTCTCCAGTCTCTTGAATTATAAAATTCACTTCTTTCTTTTCGAGTTGAAACATTAATTTTCAAATGCTCCCCCCTCTTGATTTTGTTAAATGAATTTGTAAATTCTTTGCAACTGATTGTAGTTTCTGATAGTGCTTTTAAAAAATCATTAAAAGATTGCTCGCTTAGATAATCAAAAAAATGTTTTTGCTTATCTGTGCCATCTAACCTTTCAGTCCATTCTCTAAGTAAACCTAACATACTTTTGTAAACCTCGCTATTTTTACTCTCTCAATTCCTTGTTTTACATATTCTAGTGAATTCGATACATACAAAATAATTCAGATTTATCAAGCACTTATCTCGTATGTGTGAAATGAAATCATCATAACCTCAAAACAATGAATTGATTATTAAATTAAAAAAATTAAAAGCCTTGAAACTTAGTCATGGCTCTGTCTTGTGAATCTTGGTTCTTGCCAATGTATCGTAAAGAAATGCTTTGACTTGAATGGTTGAGTAAGTCCATAATTAACGCTACATCCTTGGTTTGTTCATACATAAATAAACCAAAGGTCTTTCTCATTGAGTGAGTAGCTATGTTTTCTAAACCAACTTCTTCAGCAGCCTTCTTTATGATCTTGTATGCTGTGTTAGGTTTGATATGTTGATTTTTCCCGTTTCTGCTTGGAAAGAGAAAATCCTCATCCTTCTTGTCTTTGATGTACTGCCTCATAGCATTCTTGAATTTCTTTGGCATTTTTCTTTTAGTTGGTTTATCTGTCTTTTCATCGACAATCTGGACATGCCAACCTTTAACGTGTTTTACTTTCAGTTTAACGATATCACCAATACGAAATCCCAGATTAACACCAGAAAGGAATAGCATGAGGTTACGTTGTCTATCTGACTCCTTGACTGCACTGTGCAACGTAAGCCATTCAATCATAAGCTGAACATCATCTCTGTTTCTAATTGGTTCAACAACTACCACATATCCTCACCTCCTTTTTTAGTGCACAAAAAAAGCAGAGGTTTTCTCTGCCTTTTTTCTTCATGATATTAGTTTACTACTTTCTTTTTGTCAATTCTATATGTTTTTTTGACAACTTTACATAAAGAGTAGACTTGCTAACGCATCTAAAATAACTTCACGTCTTCTATAAATTTGTTTGCTATGTCTATACAGATATCCTGTATCACCACTCTCCATTATGTGCCAAACTTGAATCCAGTCATATCCCGTATGTTCACCCCAACGAAGATAAAAGATTTTTTTGTCATCTGGCTCTAAATTCTCTAGTGTTTTTGTTATAGCATTTTGTAAATTTTCTAATCGTAAAATCATTGGATCACTTGCATATGCTACTGCTAGGTTCTCTGACCTGTTGACAAAAGTTCCACTACCACTACCTCCTGTATCATCAATTCCAGGAACAGTTAGGTGTTTCACTTCATACATTCTTTCTAATTCATGCCTGCGTTGACCGATAAGTTTGTCAATTTTTAAATACTTATCATCTAGTTCAAACTCAAGGTAATCTCTCCGTGCTTTTGCTAAATTCTTTTTTACCAAATTCTACCTCCATTGCTTGAAGTCTTTAGTATTCAATCCAAAGAAATCACATATATCTTTCAGAGTACTGTCAAATGGTTTTGCTAGATTGTTTTCCCAACGATTGACTGAGTACTCGCTATACCCAATTTCATCAGCGAGCTCTTTGCGAGACAATCCAAGTTCAAGTCGTTTCCGACGGATAATTGAACCAAAAGAATTATTGTCTATTTTGAAATCGTAGCCAATCTGCTGACATACAATCAATTTCAAACGGTTTGTTGGACTCGTCTTCTCTGTTTCCCAACAAGAAATCGTCACTCCACAAACTCCGAATAATTCTCCTGCTTGTTTTTGTGTCAAATTATTTTCAACTCTCCACATTCTCAGTTGTTTTGAAAAAGATTTAGTTCCCATTCTCCGTCTCCTCAATCAACCAATCAAGGTTCTTTCTAGCTTTCTTCAAATCTTCAAGACCGTTCTTCTTCTGATGACGTAGTAGATACTTCAAGGCATTCCCAAGATAAAATCCTTTCATTTGTTCAGGTGTCATGAAGTTTCTTAAAGCATCGATGGACTCCATACCGTACCGACCTTGGTAGTGATTTGGTTTGTTTACGTTGTCAATTTGTTCTGGTTTCATTGTTTCTCCTCACTAACTTTCTAATGCACAAATTCGTTGACTAGATCACGGATAAAGAACTTCCAATCAGATTCCCTAAAAGTCAAGAAACGATCTGTAGTAAAATTTCTAAGTCTTTCATAGAAAAGCATCTTTAGTTGGATTGACTCACCAACACTCAGTAAGGTTCCAGGGAAGCGATGTACTGAATGCACTCTATTTCCATACCCAGAAATATCTAAATGTATTATAGTTTCTGGATATAAACGACCAACCTTAGCTTCAACTCCAAAATCAACTTCAACTTCTTCTACAACTGGAACTTCATTTAAAATTGGTCGTGCAGAAAACATTGGTGACAAGGTTTCTTGCCTTTTTCTTTTCCCTGAATATGGATATTTTTTAGGTCTCATTCTTCTACCTCCAAAAGTTCTGGGTTTTCATAAATATTTCCGATGATTTCAAAATGATAATAAGCTAGAAATAGTGGATGCCATTCTGAAACCCTTTCTTGCAGTTCATCTACAAATCTGTAAATGAAACTTGCATAAGAGCCGTGCCATTTAACAACTGCTTTTCTGCCTTTGTAATCAACTATATCCCCCTCAAAGATTTCTTTACCATTCTTATCTTTGAGCCCTGTTGATTGAGTGAAGATAACATCTTCAAAATCAAAGCAGTCAATTTCACAAATTCCACCCCGACACAAAACGATTTCTTTTGCATGATATCGAATTGTCTCAATGTAATCTGCGAAACATTTTTCTTCTTTTATCCACACTCTAAATTTTGGTATCATCCCAAATCCTCCATGCTAACAGTTATAGCTTTTTTGTCTTCTTTGTAGATAAAAATAAGCGCTTCACCTTTTTTTAAGTTTTTTAAATCCATTTTTGTGAGTTTTACTTTATGGACCTCGTAGCTTTTCCCGTTTATTTCAATCATCTGGCAATCCCTCCTTAAATAAACAAACTAGCTAACCAAATTAAAAACATATAAATCAAAATTTTTACAATACTTGTAATTATGGGTTCTAAATAACTTTCTGTATCTTTTTTTTCTTTATAGTAATCAGGAAAAACAAGAGATAATGTAATATCTAAACCAAAAGCTTGCCAAATACTGATTTTGTTAACTGGAATAATTGTTGTAACAATCACATTCCACCCATACTGGAATGCAAACGCTGAAATAATCACACCAACAAATGCCAAAATAAATACACCGAACTTTTTCATTTCAAATCCTCCCATTTCACAAACGAACCATCAATCCAGCGACCTTTACGATCTTTGATTTCTTGATAAGCTAGTTCAAAACATTCATCAAAATCATATCCAAGATTTTTCAGATAACCAATGCAGCGTACTAGGTTGTGTCTGCATAGTTCTTTACTAGTAAATCCTTGTGATAGCTGAAACTCACTAATATTTGCATTAAGTGAGATGAAGCTTTCCATCACGTCTTTTTTACGAATGTTGTCAGACTCTTTAAAAATCTGATTAACATCTTCACCAATTAGTAGTCCTAGACCGACAATCACAACTGCACAATCTCCGATGCTATCCTTGGTTACTTGTTCATTCTTCTTGAGATAACCAGCGCATAGCTCACCGAATTCTTCACTAAGCTTTAGTGACTGTTTATCTAATCGTCCACCGTTTTCTAAGTCACGATCAATAAACCATTGCTTTACATTCTCTAGTGTGTTCATGTTTTTACCCTACATTTCTTCCAAACCAAAATATTCTGTCAGCTCACTCTTCAATTCATCTAGAGTTGAGCATCGTTCAATTAAATCAAGCACATCGTCTTTTGTATCTTCTTTGTTCAAGGTGTTTTCTGCTACTGCATCTGCCACCCATTTTGGATGTGTACCAGGTCGAGAAAATTGATCTTGTGGCAATAGCTCAAGCAATGCTTCATATCGTTCTTCTAGTGAAGTCAAGGCACCAAGCGTATCAATAAATGCAGTATCTGATTTTCTGCTTTCAAAAATTTCTGGGTAATTTTGTTCTGCAATTTCTGCATAGATGGCAGACCATTCTTCGTCTGAAAAATGTGATTTTTCAACTAGTGCACCGTATTCGATTTCTTTTCCATTGATTTTAGTTTTGTAGTTCATAATTTTACCTCTTTTCCAATTTCTGTATTATTGTATTTCTGCTCACTAACCACAAACACGTTACCGCCAACCGTGATAGTGAAAAGACTTCCGATTTTTCGTTTTTCCGTAACCTTGCCAGTGATCTGATATTTGCTATCAGCATGATACACTAGCAAGGGTTTCTGTGCTTCACGCTGCATGAATAACAAGCACGTTGCGACAAGTGACCAAGCTAAAAGAATGCGAATTAGTGTGTCTTTCATTGTTCAACCTCTCGCCCATGTTCTTTCAACCACCTTTCAAAACCCTCGAAAACATTTTCGTTTTTTTTAAGTTTGAATAGTCCACTGTATCTATCATCACAATATTCGCAATAGTCAATGTAATCACCACCATAAAAAGACATCACTCAACCTCCTTTGTTTTAAACGTAAGATTATTTAATAAGTACGGTTCTTTCTGACGGGTTTCATGATTAAATCTATAAAGAACCCGCCACTGACTTCGTGTGTATGGGTATCTTTTTGGTCGTTTCATGTTACCACCTCATATATAAGTATTTTGTATCGATATCTTGTTCTAAAATACAATCTCTCAATGATCTTAAATCCTTGTTTGAAATCCCAATCCATAGCAACCCTGAACATTTTCCCAAGATTGTAAGTTGGAGAACTATTTTCAGGTTCATCTATGCAAATATAATCTCCGCTTTCTATTTTTCCTAAGATTTCCAAATCATAACTCATCACACCACCTCCTCATTTTCTTCAAAGTCTTCAATGGAAAAATAATTGATATTCTTAGGGTTGACAGACAAATTTCTAATCCTCATCAAATTTCCGTTGTTAAACTGGCTAGTAATTTTTGTTAGTTCTTTTTCTGTAAAGTTTATTACTATAAAACTAAGTTCTCCACCATTAGAAAAGTGAATTTTTATTTTTTTATAATTGCTAACTTGCTCACTTTCAGGTTCATAACCAAGCAAGTATCCTACGCTTACTCCAAAATAATCTGCTAACTCCTTTGCTTTGTTAGATTTGATTTGACTTTCTCCGTTTTCCCATTTTTGAAACCCTCTACGAGTAACACCTATTGCTACAGATAATTCCTGCTGAGTCAACCTCTTTTCTTTTCTCAATTGTTTCAGTCTGTTCATCACTCCACCTCCTCAATCTCAATCCCTGGGCAATCGAACACCCAGCCAAAGCCAGCATCTTCTAATTCTTTGCGGGTGAATTTGCTTCTTAATCTGCTTTGTAAAAATCCCAAGAAATTCTCATCTTTAATACTTACAAGATACTGATCTACTGCTTTTAATTTCACCAGATACCTTTTTTCTTTATTGACTTCGTAGCCGTCAAGTATGGCTTTTATCAATCTTTTTCTGTTTTTAGGTAGTCTAACTTCTCTCGTCAAATGTTTTAATTCTGTGCCGTCTTTATCCGTTAAGTGATACCCCCAGCCAGTTCTCGAAACATAATATAAAGCCGTTGTAACATCAAAATCATATCTAAAATCAAACGTTTCAAGGAATTTTGCTTCTTCCTCAGACACTTTGACTTTTTCAGGTTCTAGTTGTTTAATTGTATTGATGATTCTGTTTACATCAATACAATTTATAAATTGATTTTTATTTTCTTTTAAGGCATTACAATAATCAATCAACTCTTTTTTATTCATCTTCCAATTCCTCCATTTCTACTCCTAATTCAGAAAGTTCTTGTTTTAGCATTTCGATTCGCTTCTGGATGGTTTCTGTGATTAGATCAGACAATATCTCATCTGCTTTGATTTCTTTTGAAAGAACTCCATAGGCTGTACGAAGAAAATAATTAGTCTCTAGCCTTGTAATTTTAAGTTCACTCCAGCACTTACGTTTAACTTCTAAGAAATATCTGTACTCTTTAATCAATTGATTGATATCTCTAGCTTTATTTAAATCTTTCAGTTTCATCACTTAACTTCCTCATTTTTTATTATTTTTATTATCTTTAAAGAACTTATAAAAAATTACTGACCAATATGAAGTCCACATAAGGTAGGATAGCGATTGAAGGAATTGTTCTACTGTCATTCCGTTACCTCCTCAACTTCAAACAATGTACTGTCAAACACTTCAGTAAGACTTAACTTTTCGATGTCAGATTTTCTAAAATTACTTCTAAAACTTGGACTGATATGAAGTCCGATGCCATCGTCATCGCAAAGGTATTGATTAGTAGCTTTAAATTTAACCGTATACTTCGGTTCTTCCTCTACCTTGTAGCCGTCAAGATACGCACGAGTGAAGAGTTCCATGTTGTCATCTTCCTCGAACCATTCGTCAATTTCTTTGTTTTTATGACTTCTGATTTCAATCATCGCACCAAGTAAATGATAATCATCATCTTTTTTTTGTTCGATGTATTCAGCAATAATCTGCGGGATTTTGACTTTTTCGGGTTCGATTGATTTGTGGACAAATCTATTATCTATATCCACGATATCTCCGTTTGCTAATTGAATTCGATGCCCTATTTCTTCGAAAGTAGTTTCTTTAAATAAACCAACTATATATCCCTCAATATAAACTTTCTCATTATTCATCTTCCAACTCCTTCAACTGTTCCTTATACCTTTTTATCTTCTTCCGCCAAAAATCTCTTTCAGCAGCTCTCATATGCACCGACGATTTCTGACTTGGTTTCTTCAGTTCTTCAGCTTTAGTTTCTGCCACTTCGATTGAATGTTTCAAAGCTTCAATCATGGCTTGTTTAATTGCGTTCATCTGAATACCTCCTAGAACGGCAAATCATCATCTGAGATATCCAAAGGATTTGTAGCTCCGAAACTTGCTGGCATCTGCTCTTCAATATTTGATTGGTTTGCAGAATTGTCACGTTTTTCTAGTTGTTGAAAAGTCTCAGCAACTACTTCTGTCACATATATACGTTGACCTTGCTGATTATCATAGCTACGAGTTTGGATGCGACCTGTAATTCCTACGAGATTTCCTTTTTTGCACCAGTCTGCAAACAATTCAGCTTGTTTTCTCCAAATCATACAATTGATGAAGTCTGCTTCACGTTCCCCGTTTGCTCCTTTAAAGTTACGATTGACTGCCAGGTTGAAAGTTGCTACTGCGACATTTGAAGTTGTGTGTCTTAACTCTGGATCTCGTGTTAATCGTCCTACAAGTGTTACATTGTTAATCATTTATACCTCCTACTTGACTGCTAGGTAGTAGCAATCTTTTGCGCCATAATCAAATCTGACGCTATCTTTTTTGATGTGCTTTGTGAAGTGTGGTCTAGTTATTCCAGAGCACGCCCATTGATGGTCTTTCATGTCTTCAATAAGGTCATCAACATTGTTGTACTCTCCAATAAATAGCCTGCAATGTCCGTTGTAGACAAAATATAAGGTCAACATCAGTATCTCCTATCCTTCATACTAGATGGATATACAAAACATTTACCTGTTGCTCCTTCAAAAATTCGACTAGATAGAGCACCGTTGCCAAAATCGTCTGAGTAAAGCTCTTTAATTTCTTCACTCGATAAGTTTGTGTTGATAATGGTATTTGTCCGATTATCCAAAATCTTGAATAAAATTTGATGTGCCCATTCGTTTCGCTTTGTATCAGCTTTACGACTTTCTTTTCCAAGATCATCTAAAAATAGGAAATCTACTTCTGATAGCAGCTTAACCATCTTAGCCTCTGAATAGCCATTGTCAAACTCGAAACTTTCACGAATCTTGTCAAACAAGGTCACAACTGACACAAAGAGCACGCTTTTGGGTTCATCATAGGACTTGAATTGTTCATTGATAAAACGAGCAAATCCATAAGTCAGATGGCTCTTGCCGACTCCTGAAGGGCCAGTGATAATTGCATTCCCTGTTCTTCCTTTTGCGTATTCTCTTTCCAAACGCTTTACAAAATTAATTGCTTTTTCGTCAATATCTACACGAATTTCATAATCATGTAATGACTTGCTGGCAAGCTTGCTTGAAACGATGCTATCGCGATAGAATACATCATAGGTATCTGATAACTTGCTTTTAACTTCAGCTTCCATATTCAACTGTTTTTCAAACGATATAAATTATACAATTTGAACCAGAACCAAAACTCAAGCTGTTACAGTTCCAAAGCCTCAGCTTATGAATAATATATGACTGTAATACAGCTTGAAACTTATAATTACCAGCGGAAGTGTGCAAAGGCACGGTTTGCTTCAGCCATTTTGTGAGTATCTTCACGTTTCTTAACTGATGCACCAGTGTTGTTTGCAGCATCCA
>QWCZ01007880.1_pt1 | contig 11157 bp, 6 predicted proteins | sample 1972651 | NCBI WGS metagenome assembly QWCZ01 (sample SAMN09866695, study PRJNA288562) | Human oral metagenome isolate pre1_saliva, whole genome shotgun sequencing... | isolation source: mouth | host: Homo sapiens | place: USA: California
AGGTAGATAAAGATAAAAAAATATTACAAGCTGCTATTAAGTCTTGGAATCGAGCTGGTAATACTATTTCGTTTACTAAGTTTTATAACACTGTAAAATACAATAGTGACAAATCGATTACAGATACAGATTTACGTTCAATGCCTATGCGATTATTTAATACCATTAATGAAGCACGTGCTAATGGGCTGGCAACAATTAAGAATGATGGAAAAAATCGAGTATCCCCATATATTGATAAAGAAATTAGAAGTTATATTACTTGTGTTATCAAAGAGAAAAAAAGATTATCATATATTGAGAAAAATCCGACACAGCAAAAGGAACGAATTCACTCTTTTATCAATAAGGAAACAGAAAAATTGTTCCAGAAATGTGAGAGCTTATTAAATCAATATCATTTCAGCCTTCACGTTCAAGATGAGAAATATGCTGAAAACTATACATTAAAAGAATGGATTGTTTTTCTGAAAGAGATTCTTAAAGATTCACACAAAATACTGTTGTTTAATAATGTGGGCTCATCATTACGTAGAAATATTATTGCTGATACCTTAAATAAAGAAGTGTATCAAAAATATGTCTCTTGTGATCTCGATAGTGGATTGATTACCCTGAAAGATAGTACTGAATTAGCATATAATGCTATATGTGATGCACTATTAGATAATATAACTAATATACATAAAGACAAACAATATAAGAACTTAATTCTTCATCAGTTATCCTTGCAGGATGATACTTCAATCGTATATGCGGAGCAACTTCTTTCACATCGAGGTCGTAATTCAAAGGAAACGGCGCTATTCAATGTTCCTGGTGTATCCATTCCTCATACAGATTTTGAATCTGTTAGAAATACGCTGATTTTTATTGAACAATATTGAGATACTTACCACAAGTGAAACAGCTATCAAATATTTGTTAAAGAAAAAAATAGAGGAGGAGCAAGATGTTGATTTTACTTTAGATCGAATATTCTTGCTTGTTAGTGATACTGTTGCAAAAGAAATTGGTTTTGAATCAGATATTACAAAAAAGCGACCATTATTTGATGTAAATACAACACATTTGGATGTTTTATGTCATCAAATAGATCATTTTTATGAAGCTTATTTTAATAAAAAAATTACGCCTTCATTCTCGGAAATTAAAAAGGTGATTCCTTGTGGAGATAGCTTGGATAATACAAAACAATTAGGGAATAATATTATCAAGCTATGTGAACAAATTATAGAGTATAAATCTGAATTATCATCAGATTCTAAAATTAAATTATATATTGATACTAGTGGTGGATTTAGAAATGCAGCAATGTTATTTTTAATTGTTGGGCGGATAATGTCTTACATGGGAATTGAAGTTGCCAATATATATTATACGAGCTGGGTAGAGGGCGTATGTACTGTTCATGAAATAAAGGATACTTATGACTTACTTGATTTAATTGCTGGATTTGAAGAGTTTTTGATGTTTGGTAGTGCCAAAAAGTTAAATGACCATTATAGAGTTAATGAGTCTAACTTACAAATCACTCAAGAGACTTCTAATCAAAAATCAATAGATGAATTGCTGAAAGCAATGAATCAGTTCTCGGATGTTATTAATATTTCTAGACGAGGTGAGTTTAAAACTGAATTAAGTATTTTAAATCAAAAACTATCTCAAATTCATTTTGATTATGATTCAAGTGTAGAAGGTTTTAATTATCAATTGATAAAGTTGTTGCGTGAACCTATTGAGAAAGAATACACATCATTATTTAAACAAAAATCATTAGATACTATGGATGAGCTATCCTATGTGGAATGGTGTTTAAAACACGACTATATACAACAAGCACTTACCTTATTTAAGGAGTGTGTACCAGATTTTCTCATAAAAAAAGGCGTTATAGTTGTTGATGAAGCAAAATTTTGTAACTATATAAAAAATAAAAAATTAAAAGCAGATATGAATATATTAGAAACTGCATTGAATAAGTGGAACGCGATGCATCCAGAACGTCATAGTAATAATCTATTTAAGCTTGATGAATTCCTTAATGTGTATACTGACGGAGTTGAACCGATAGAGGATGTTCGTGATGATGCAGATCTTGTATTTAATGAAATAAATGAATATCGAACATCATTTATTGCGAAATATACAAATAGAGATGCTCTCTTTAAAAAACTATCAGCTATTGTGAAGGCATATGTCGTGGAGGCTCAAAATAAAGAATTTAGAACTAATAAAGCTTATATAGATATAGAAGAACGTAATAAAGTTTTGGGAGAATTCTTAAAATCTAAGCAAAAAGAGGTCTTGGAATGCATATTTAATGAGATTAAAGCTTATAAATTAGTTCCTGTTAGAGATGAAAGCTCACATGCTCAAAAGATTATATCTTTTATAACTGCCATTACAATGAATGTAATGGCTTTGAGAAACATTAATAACTTACCTTATAACTTAAGAGATATGTTATATAAAGGAAATTCTACAAAACTAAAACCATATGTACCTGATGAAAATCATATTTATTTTGTATTTGATGATGAATCTGCAGATATAGGTAAACTACGTGTTGTTTTGTATAAGGTTTTAAAGAATCATATAAATGATAATGTATTATTTAACGATATTACTAAAGGATTTATTATCAAAGAGTATGATTTTGAACAAGAAGCAAAAGATATTTTTAAAAACTATAATAAGGCATTATATAAAATTCCGGGTGTTAGTATATCTGAAAAATTTGAAGAATCATTAGCAAAGGTAATAGAAGTATTGGCTTATTATTTTGAAATTAAAAAAGCTCGTAATGATACAAATCATGCTAGAATAGAGGAAACTAGTCAGTTTACTACTTCAAGTGAGATTAAAACAGCAATGACTATATGCATTAAGCGCATTAGAGATTTAATTGAATAAAACGAATAATAGAAAACCTATCCTAATATACTGGATAGGTTTTCTAACCTTAGTTTTCTTGAATATTAATAGATTAGGTTTAAGCATATAATGAAGATGTAGCCAATGAGTCATCCTTCAATATATTGGAAATAGGATATGTACTAGAATCTTTTTTTGAGGAAACTCTAAGTTACTGGTATATTTTGTAAATATGGATCGTTGTTGTTATAGAAAGGGGGAATAAATATGAATAAGAATAAGAATTATATTAGGCTATTGTGTTAAGACTTGTAAAAAAATAAGGAGGGGATTATATGTCACCATTAGCAGTGGATGCTGCAGTTGCAGTTTTGATGGCGGTGCTTGATGGCATTGATGATTAAGGAATTATTTAAAATAAATACAAGGAGGTGAGAATATGGATGAATTATTAGACTTGGTTCTAGATGTAGCTGTTGATGCAGCGGTAGATGCTTTGCTTGATGAATTACTTGATTAGCTAGAGGAGGAATTACTATGTTTCCATTATTAGGTGCTGTTGCATGGGGAACTTTCGTAGAAGGTGTAACATTTGGTGTTTCAGTATATCAAGCCGTACGGTCTCGGGACTAATTGTGGTTTGATTATACAAGAAAAGTAGGTGATTAGTTAGTTCATGTATGTGTTGAGGTATAATTTTGAAAGTAATAAGTGAATATAAGAATCGATAGACCTATTCGTATGATGTCATATGGATAGGTCTTTTTCGACGTAATTTCATAAAACCCTTATAATTACTGTATCCTTAGACAAAAGGTTTTCCAAAACTACCTTTTAGAACCGCATAAATACTGGCTTTCTAGACCCTGCTGTTGCAACAGTGTTTACCGCTTGCGGTATTGAAACGGGCTAAACCTTTTCTGGGATACTATGTCGACATTTACGGGTTGCAACAGTGTTTACCGCTTGCGGTATTGAAACCGAATTCAAGCGAAAACTACTTTGTACTCTATTATTGACAGTTGCAACAGTGTTTACCGCTTGCGGTATTGAAACAGAAGAAGTAGCGATCTTAGGTCGTATCACTAAAGGTAGTTGCAACAGTGTTTACCGCTTGCGGTATTGAAACCCAAAGAATTTGGCTACTTTCTCGCCTACGCTGTTGAGTTGTTGCAACAGTACTTACCGCTTGCGGTATTGAAACATTTCTTCGACAGAGCCTTTATATTCAACTTCAATTTTCTCGTTGCAACAGCACTTACCGCTTGCGGTATTGAAACATCATCAAATCTAAAAGATATGTGTTATTGTTTGCGTTGCAACAGTGCTTACCGCTTGCGGTATTGAAACCCCACAGAATTTTTCTAAGTATGTTTTATTGCCAGGAGTTGCAACAGTGCTTACCGCTTGTGGTATTGAAACGTGACACCAATTGGGTCGATGCCTGCCAAAATAGTTTGTTGCAACAGTGCCTACTGCTTGCGGTATGCGACGAAGGGTGCCAGCAGAGGAACGTAGTGACGATGAGGTCCGCACATCTCTAGTCCCTGACCGAAGGGAAGGGAAAACGAAAAGGATAGAGTGAATGTACCTACCGCTTGCGGTATTGAAACATTTCAAGAACAAGGGAAGATTTATTTACATATTTCCCTAGTTGCAACAGTACTTACCGCCTGCGGTATGTATCAATTGAATAGCATTAACCCCCGAGTGAATCATTTTGATTTGCTCGGGGGTTTTGTGTCTTAGTTTTCCTGAATATATTCATAGTTATTTGTTTTGTATACTTAAGATGTAGCCGATGAGTTATGGAAATTTAGATAGAGGATACGTCCTAGTAATATTGATACAGAGATTTCCGACTCTAGGTTTATACTTAGATTAGTACTTATAGTATTTTGTTAAAAGGAGGAATTACTATGTTTCCATTATTAGGTGCTGTTGCATGGGGAGCTTTCGCAGAAGGTGTAACATTAGGTGTTTCAGTATATCAAGCCGTACGGTCTCGGGACTAATTATAGACCTATTCGTATGATGTCATATGGATAGGTCTTTTGTGTCTTAGTTTTATTGAATATATATGTAATTATTTTTCTAATATACTTACATTGTAATCGTGAGCTTTGGAAATCAAGATAGGGGATATGTCCTAGTAATTTTGATATGAAGTTTTCCAAAACTAGAGGTATACTATAATTAGTTGTTTTAGTAGTAAGTGAATATAAGTGTTCAAAAAATGTAATTAATATGTGTTTGTAATTGTATGAGGTGGAATATGGAGAGATATTTCAGGGATGAATTTATTGGTTATAACTTAACCGCAAGCCAAAGGGAATTAGTAACCCAGATTGAAGAATTTTTAAAAAATGATTCAGAGCATGTATTTATTTTGAAAGGCTATGCTGCAACTGGGAAAGAACTGATTTTAAAAGGGTTAGAAAATTATTTACGTAAAATTGAACGTGGTATGAGTTTAGTGACACCGACGAATAAGGCTGCATTTTGGTTGGATCAATCAGTCGATAGACCCGTATCTACAATACATTCTATGATTTATGAATATACGGAAACGAAAGAATCTGAAGATGGGCAACCGCGAGAGGCATCTAAATTTATTTATAAGTTAAGAGGAAATCTTGATTCAGTGGATCATGTGTATGTGATTGGTGAAAGTGGTTTACTGAATGATGAAATTTCAGATTGTAAATATCTTTGCTATGGTACTGGTAAACTACTAGAGGACTTGATGAGCTTTATCAATCCTAACGCAACTGGTTGTAGAAGAAAGGTTATTTTTATTGGTGATGATACCCAAATGGCACCAGTGACAAGTGCATCGTCTGCACTTAGGCCAAGTTATTTTAAAGCTATGTATGGTGATGCATTTCCGGTTAGAATATTTCAGTTAACGGATGTGGTAGACAAACAATTAAAAAACTTAATTCTTAAAAATGCAGTACGTATTCGTCATGCTATAGAGAAGAAACGGTATAATCGATTAGTATTTGAACGAGATACATCTACCATGATAGAGCTAGATGAAAGCCAGTTTTTACCGACCTATATAAAGGCGTATCAAGCGGTAGAAGATAATAAACCTATTATTGTTGCCTCTATGAATCAAACGGCACAATTATATAATGCACAAATTCGCGAGCAACTATTTCCTGGTAAAACTTCAGTTCAGCCTGGTGATTGGATTATGTTCACTAAAAATGTGTGGATAGGGGATTATCGAGCATTTAATGGTGAGTTTGCTAAGGTTTTAGCTGTTAAGGGTTCTGAAAATAAATATATAGACTTTGCAGGCCGTAGTAGAGAGTTAAGATTTAGGTATGTTGATATTGAGATTATCAATCGGTATGGTGAAAAAGAGAAGTTATCATGTAAATTGTTTGAGAACCTGTTAGATGCGTCTGGTTCTGTATTACCAGATGATGAATGGTTAGAACCATTAATAAATACGCTCTATTATCCTGTAGTATATGCTCAATATGGTTATGCAATCACAGTTCATAAGGCTCAAGGAGGTGTGTGGAACACCGTATTCTTTGATACCGAGTTTTATCAAAATATAAAAACTAAGGCTGGATTTAAATGGCTGTATACAGGACTTACACTGGCTAAGGATAGATTGTATTTTACTAATTGGACTGACATGGGATCTAAATTATTGGGAATGATGTCATCGCTTTCTAATACCTCATCTAGTAATACTAAGAATGTAACATGGCCTCAAGGTTCCTCTGCTGTAATTAATGGAAAACCTACCTTGCCATCTATAGTAATACCGGACATTGAAGGATCTACTGCTTATCGAGAGTATGTGCAGGAGGTTAGTGAAGAACTGGCCATAGTTCTGAGCCAATTAAATATTCAAATTGTGAAGATTAATAATATGTATTTTCGTATTCGGTATACTTTCAAACGTGGCAATAGCGATGCTTCTCTAGATGCTATTTATAAACAGAAACAAATTATTACATCGATAGAGAATCATAGAAATCAAGGGGATGATCAAAACTTGGCTAATGAGATTGAGGTAATCATGGAACGACTAGTGGAGTAAATAATCATTACCTAACAAATCAGTTGGAATATCAGCGTTTGTTAGTATATGTTTGTATTGTGTTGTGTTGTAAATAAAAGAGAGGGTATGTATATGGAACATAAAGAACATGTGACAAGCCGTGATGTATTTGATCTACGTCGTGAGGGCAAGTTAGATGAAGCCTATGCAATGGCTAAACGATTAATGGAGAATCCCAATTATAGCGTATGGGATAAGCGTGCATTTGCTTGGTGCTTGCACAAGATGATACAAGTAGAGGCAAAGGAAAAGGTCATTAATTTTGAGCAAATCAAAACTTGTTTAAATGAGGTCTTTACCTTTGGGCTTCACAATGACATCAATTTTATGCGTTACCTTTGGGGACCAATCCTAACCATTAAAGAGGTGGAGCAACATATTCCGTTATATCAATACGCTTTACAGCTAGATTTCGCCAAATTTAAACGAGAGGATTATGAAGTCAAACCGTATAAAGGTTCAGATGGAATGATGCATGATTGGCCGTCTCTCGTTATACGGGTGCTAAGAAAATCCTTAAATAGCCTTGATAAAGCTGCAGATAAGGAATCAATTATTGCTTTACTTGACTTAGCCATAGAGCACATGGCCTACTTGAATGAAAGTACGTATTACTTAAAATGGTCTATTGCAAAGGCCTATGTTATGTTACATGAATTAGATAAGGCACAACAGATGATTCTAGAACTATTACAAGCGAAACCGAATGAGTTCTGGCTTTGGAATGGGTTGGTGAATACCATTGAAAATGATCATCTATTTGCATTGTCTTGCTATTGTAAATCCTTACTGTGCCAAAACAGACTACAATTCAATGGAGCCGCTAAGTTCGGTGTGATTAAAGAGTTAGTTGCATTAGGACAATATGATATGGCTAGTGCCGAACTTCATGAGCTCGTTACATTTAAGATTGATAACCATCAAAAGATTAATGACCAATTGAATGCATATCTTCATGCAGATTGGTATAACCCTGATGCTGAAAGACTTCCTAAGGACTTTTATAGAGAGCATAGTAAAATGGCCGTAGAACTATTGTGTCAGTCCTTATCAAAGACCATTGGCATCGTTAACTATGTTTCCAAAGCACAAAATAGGGCCTTTATTGTTGCTGATGGAGACATATCCTTGATGTATCAATATGATTCAAAAGAACCTTTACATGAAATGGATGTGGTATCTGTTATCTATACTCGTTATGAAAATCAAGATGGCACAGTAAGATACAATGTTGCAGCTTGTAACAAGACAGATGAAGAACCGCCTGCATCCCTTGTAATGAAATTTAAAGAACCCATCAAAGTGATAGATACAGGACTGGCTTTCACAAAAGAAAATAATGTATTTATTGAAAATAGATTGGTTCAGACCCATAACCTTATGAATGGGCACGTCGTTTCTGGCGTTGCAGTTCGCTCCTTTAACAAGAAAAAGAACTGCTGGGGCTGGCAAGCGACCGAAATACTGGCCGTTGATGACGCTAATCATTAAATCGTATAACAGCCTAGATAGATAGATAGGTCTTTTTCTGCATAAAATCAAGGCCAAAAAAGGTTTTCTGCAACCCTAAAATAGCTAAAAATACCAATAAACCCAGATATTATCTGCATTTTGTGAAAAATAGACCTCTTGGAAAACCTCCCCTCATATTGACGTAATTTCAGAAAACCCTTATAATTACTGTATCCTTAGAAAAAAGGTTTTCTACCAGTATTTACCTAGGTTTCTAGACCCTCTAGGACCTAATGAGGCGAAAATTTACCGTTTACGGTTTGAGGTTTTCCAAAACTAGCTTTTGGAACCGCATAAATACTGGCTTTCTAGACCCCGCTGTTGCAACAGTGCTTACCGCTTGCGGTATTGAAACCATTAAGTTGCAACAGTGCTTACCGCTTGCGGTATTGAAACAAACATGGAGAGAAGTATATACAAACAATCTTTGACAATGGTTGCAACAGTGCTTACCGCTTGCGGTATTGAAACTGGAATTGTTTTAACTTTCCTTTGCGCACATAAGCTTCAAGTTGCAACAGTGCTTACCGCTTGCGGTATTGAAACCGGCTGGAACTTGAAGTTCTATACCCGCTACTACCATTGTTGCAACAGTGCTTACCGCTTGCGGTATTGAAACGGCAATTGTTTCGCCGTTTTTGAGAGATCGAACTTGTTGCAACAGTGCTTACCGCTTGCGGTATTGAAACATGGCAGAATCACGAGACGACTCGTGATCCCATACCATGTGTTGCAACAGTGCTTACCGCTTGCGGTATTGAAACTTGCATAAATGCCCTAATAGTTAATATTTCTAATGGGTTGTTGCAACAGTGCTTACCGCTTGCGGTATTGAAACACTTATCTGCATAGCCTCTGATTTGGCTATCTGTTCTAAAAGTTGCAACAGTGCTTACCGCTTGCGGTATTGAAACAAGGTTATGATATTTAAATCATGGCTAACGAGGAAGGTTTGTTGCAACAGTGCTTACCGCTTGCGGTATTGAAACAGAACCATTAATAACTTGCATAACTTGGTCTACTGCTTCATGTTGCAACAGTGCTTACCGCTTGCGGTATTGAAACTTTGTTGTTGCGGAAGTATTTTCTAAACAATTCTTTTGAGGGTTGCAACAGTGCTTACCGCTTGCGGTATTGAAACGCCCAACCATTTTGGTTAGAGCCGAAAGAATAAGACACGTTGCAACAGTGCTTACCGCTTGCGGTATTGAAACCGAATACATCGTAACGGCGGAACAGTGGAGAGTCTTTCAAGTTGCAACAGTGCTTACCGCTTGCGGTATTGAAACATCACAATATAAACGAATTGCTATGTTTTGCTCTGTTGTTGCAACAGTGCTTACCGCTTGCGGTATTGAAACGATGCCATAATCCCCATCAATGATATTGAATTCGCCAGTTGCAACAGTGCTTACCGCTTGCGGTGAAACGCGTAATCAGCCCGATCGGCTTGAATATCAGCCCGTTGCAACAGTGCTTACCGCTTGCGGTATTGAAACGCTTCATAGACTACAGGATGTGGGCAAAGATTTAAAATCTGTTGCAACAGCACTTACCGCTTGCGGTATTGAAACCTTTCTGTGAGATGGTCTAATGGTTGCATAAAGAATGCTTCCAGTTGCAACAGTACCTACCGTTTGCGGTATTGAAACATAGCAAAGGCAATAATACCAATGACTTGACCCACGGGGTGCAACAGCACCTACCGCTTGCGGTATTGAAACCATCGAGCCCAAGTTAAAACAAAGCCACAGAATTCTGGACTGTTGTCACAGTACCTACCGCTTGCGGTATGCGACGAAGGGTGCGAGACAGCAGAGGAGCAAAGCGACGATGAGGTCCGTACATCTCTAGTCCCTGACTGAAAGGAAGGGAAAACAAAGGTGATGAAGTAACAGTGCTTACCGCTTGCGGTATTGAAACTTATCTGCTATATTAAATCCGACATCAGCTTTTAAGTGGTTGCAACAGTACCTACCGCTTGCGGTATTGAAACAATTTAAATAAAGCTGACACAATGTACCATACACCTTTTTGTTGCAACAGTACTTACCGCTTGCAGTATTGAAACATTGTACGAATTAGTGTAGGCACTATATAATATAGGCCGTTGCAACAGTACTTACCGTTTGCGGTATTGAAACTCAAAGTTTCTCACTTTGTACTTAACAGCGTATTCAGTTGCAACAGTACTTACCACTTGCGGTATGCGACGAAGGGTGCGAGGCAGCAGAGGAGCAAAGCGACGATGAGGTCCGCACATCTCTAGTCCCTGACTGAAAGGAAGGGAAAACAAAGGTGATGAAGTAACAGCACTTACCGCTTGCGGTATTGAAACATGAAGCGGTTGCGACATTGCATACAGCCTTTATCCTGTTGCAACAGTACTTACCGCTTGCGGTATTGAAACAAGTCGGTGCTACAGTCTAGCTTTCTTACATCATTTCCGTTGCAACAGTGCTTACCGCTTGCGGTATGCGACGAAGGGTGCGAGGCAGCAGAGGAGCAAAGCGACGATGAGGCCCGCACATCTCTAGTCCCTGACCGAAGGGAAGGGAAAACGAAAAGGATATAGTGAAAGTACCTACCGCTTGCGGTATGAACCGAAAGATATAAAACAGTAGAATCATATTTCTTCAACAATTACATATGAGCCTAACAAAAAAGCCACGGCATTG
>QWCZ01001269.1_pt1 | contig 11128 bp, 9 predicted proteins | sample 1972651 | NCBI WGS metagenome assembly QWCZ01 (sample SAMN09866695, study PRJNA288562) | Human oral metagenome isolate pre1_saliva, whole genome shotgun sequencing... | isolation source: mouth | host: Homo sapiens | place: USA: California
GTATTTTATGAACTAATCTAAACACATGTAGAGAACATAAGTGACAATATGACGGATGTCATTTTCCTGTTCACAAAGATAGGTTAAATTTCTCAAAGATGCTTTCAAGAAAAGCGAAAATCATTCCACTCTAATGTATAAATTATCTTTCTTATCCTTTTTCGTGAGTGTCATTTTATCTTTTCTCGTTAATTTTGTGTATCTTTGTGAACGTTTGAAAAGTCACAAAACAAAGTGTTCAGTAGTGTTCGGCTTGTCTACTTAGCCCTATCTGTCTCTCTTGGCAGACATGATAGGATAGCCTCTAATTGGTTTGCAGACAGTAGACGGTAGAAGATGAACATACCTCAAGCAATAGTGAAAATAATAGAACATATAACACGATAAGCATTGAAAACAGAAAGAAAGATAAGTCCGTGGGCATGGATTCCCTCTCTTTATTTTGCAGAGGGCCTGCCTTATATTGCCGTAACGGTGTTGTCACTTCAAGTCTATATGCAGATGGGGCTGTCAGATGCCGAAGTTACGTTTTACACATCATGGCTTTATCTGCCTTGGGTCATCAAACCCTTGTGGAGTCCCTTCCTTGATTTGATAAAGACAAAGCGATGGTGGATTATCATTATGCAAACGCTTGTGGGAGCAGCCTTTGCCGGAGTAGCTTTTACGGTTAATACGTCTTTATGGCTTCAAGGAACCATCTGTTTCTTCTGGTTACTTGCTTTCAGTAGTGCTACGCATGATGTAGTTGCCGATGGGTTCTATATGATGGGACTCAACCAGCACGACCAAGCCTTTTTCGTTGGTATTCGTTCTACCTTCTATCGTATTTCTATGGTCGTCGGAAAGGGTGGACTGATTGCTCTTGCAGGTTTTCTGCACATGAGCTTTGATATACAATGGACGTGGTCGCTTGTGTTCTATGGCCTGATGGCACTCTTTATGGGTCTTGCTCTCTATCATCGTTTGATACTCCCTTGTCCATCTGAAGACGCAGAGAGAGAACAAGTTTCAGCATGCCATTTGTTACGCAGCTTTGGGCAGACCTTTCTCTCCTTCTTCAAAAAGGAACAAGCACTAACCACTATTTGCTTTCTATTACTCTTTCGTTTGCCAGAGGCATTAATTATACCTATCTCTCAACTTTTCCTACAAGCATCGAAGGCAAAGGGAGGGATAGCACTTTCCGAGATTGAGTATGGTACAGTGAATGGTATAGTTGGTACAGTAGGCCTCTTGATAGGTGGTGTTATTGGAGGAATGATGATTAGTCGTGATGGTTTGAAGCGTTGGATATGGCCGATGACTGCAGCTATCACGTTGCCTAATTTGGCCTACGTTTACCTTGCCTATATGCTTCCAGACAACGTAATAGCCGTTAGTGTAGCCGTATTTATCGAGAATTTCGGTTATGGTTTTGGGTTCAGTGCTTATATGCTCTTTATGATTTATTTCAGTCAGGGTGAACACAAAACCAGTCATTACGCCCTCTGTACGGGTTTTATGGCATTGTCAATGATGGTTCCGGGACTATTTGCGGGAACATTAGCACAGGCTGTGGGTTATCGTTGGTTCTTTGTAATCGTGATGATAGTCTGCATCTTCCCCTTCTTGGTGGCTCATCAGTTACGTATTGATGAGGACTTTGGAAAGAAGTAATGGTTGGGGCTGGGTTTTGAAGAGAAAGGAAAGGAGCGAGAAGGTAGCCATTGCATGGGAAGACTGGCTAAGAGGCTGTGCCTTGTAGAAGTGGACCGTGGAAAAGGAGATGATAGCCAGAAGGCGAGAAGGGAGGATGAAAGGGGAGAGAAGTTTAGGTTGGAATTTCCTTCAGGAGAATTTCGATAAGGCGAGGTAAGGCATATTTCTCAAGGTCTTGCTTGTCTATCCAGACGAAATCGGAGGGCAGCTGTGGTCGTACCTTAGGCTGCCAAAGATAGAAATCAGCAAGTAGAGTTTGGTGAGTAAGAACATGCTTCATCCCTTTTCGTAGTAGTTGTGCTTCTGTTTCCCATCTATCTCCTATGGAAGAATCAAGCAGTTCGGGTTGTGGAAATTCCCATAATCCCTGCCAAATATCGCCAGCACCACGTTGATGGATGGCAATCTCGTCTCCATATTCAATATATAAATAGGTGAGATGGCGTTCCCGTTGTTTCACCTTCTTGCTTTTTATGGGTAGTTCATTAACACGTTGCTCACGGAAAGCGATGCATGTTTCACATAAAGGGCAAGTGTTACAATGAGGAGAAGATGGTGTACACTGAATAGCACCAAAGTCCATTATCGCCTCATTGTAGTCAGCTGGTTCGCTTGTAGGTAAAAGAGATTGAGCCAGTGTTTGAAACTCTTTCTTGCCGTCGGTGCTGTCAATAGGAGTTTCTATGCCATAATAACGAGAGAGGACACGATACACATTGCCATCCACCACGGCTACCGGTTCGCCAAAAGCAATAGAAGCAATGGCTGCAGCAGTGTAATCACCCACCCCCTTCAGTGCTTTCAATCCCTTGAAAGTCTGTGGAAATCCACCTAATTCAATCACCTGTTGGGCAGCAGTATGCAGGTTTCGTGCACGGGAGTAATAGCCTAATCCCTGCCAAGCCTTTAGTACCTCGTCCTCCGTAGCAGCAGCCAGTTCGTTTACCGTAGGCCATTGTTCCATAAAATGTTGCCAGTAGCTCAGACCTTGAGCGATACGAGTTTGTTGTAGAATGACCTCGCTAAGCCAAATAGCGTATGCGTCATTCGTATCCCGCCAAGGCAGAGCTCGTCCGTTGTTTTTGAACCATTGAAGGAGTGTTGCAGCGAAATTCATGGGGCAAAGGTAGTTAAAAAGTAGAAAAAGAATGAAAAGTAACGTGGCGATTTGTTGCTAAAATCATTATTATTTCCTATTTTTGCCATGACTATTACCCTACGATGGCATAAAATGACATTACTTATCATGTAGTGGAAGTATTGTAAATACAAGCCGAGGATAGGGAAAATTAATGTAGAATTAGAGGTTATAAAAGATGAGAAACAAGATGAAGAAAATGCTAATGGGACTTGCCCTCATTGTGGCAACACTCTCGGTAAACTCATGTGCCACACGTGAGTCAGCTGTTAACGACTTAGAGAAATTTTCGTACGAATTGCGAGATAACAGTCAGTATTATACTGCAAAGAAGTGGCGTAAGGCTGTGAACAAGTTCGGTAGGATACGTCGTGAGATAGCACGGCATGACTATACCGTTGCAGAACGCCAGCGTATCGGTAGACTCGAAGGCGATTGTGCACGCTACATGGTGCGAGGAGCTAAGGACGGAGTGGTGAATAGTGTCTTTGGTCTCGGTAGTGAGATACAAGGTATATTAGATGCTTTTGGTATCAAGCGTAATGAATAAACTTAAAGAGAGCATTGTAGGGAGTTAAGAACAAAACTGCAGCGCTCAGAGAACAAGCATAATAAAACAAAAGATGGCAGCTTATTAGACTTTAATCAATTAGTTGCTCACCTTTTGTTTTTTTTTGATTTAAAATATTGTTTAGTCACCTTTAATTAGTAACTTTGCACATCAAATCCATAAAATGTTTTACAATGGCTGGTAAAAAACAAATTAAGACTGCTCTTATTTCGGTCTTTCACAAAGATGGACTTGAGGATTTGCTCAAGAAATTACACGAAGAAGGCGTTAAGTTCCTAAGTACTGGCGGTACACAGGAGTTTATTGAGTCCTTAGGCTATGAGTGCCAAAAGGTTGAAGAGGTTACATCTTACCCTTCTATTCTTGGTGGTCGCGTAAAGACACTCCACCCGAAGATATTTGGAGGAATCCTCTCTCGTCGTGATAATGCAGACGATCAAGCACAGATGAAGGAGTATGATATTCCATTTATCGACCTTGTTATCGTAGACCTCTATCCTTTCGAGCAGACAGTAGCCAGTGGTGCCAGTGCAGAGGATATCATTGAGAAGATAGATATTGGTGGTATCTCGCTGATACGTGCAGGCGCAAAGAATTTCAAGGATGTTGTCATTGTGCCAAGTAAAGCAGAATATCCTGTGTTGCTTCAGATACTTAACACGAATGGAGCACAGACAGATATTGAAGACCGAAAGATGTTTGCAGAGCGTGCTTTTGGTGTTAGTAGTCATTATGACACAGCTATTCATCGTTGGTTTGCAGCGGAATAAGCATATAAGATAAAGAATTAGAAATTTACAAAATACACATATATTAATGGGATTATTTTCATTTATCCAGGAAATAGCTATGGACCTAGGAACGGCAAACACAATCATTATCAGTGATGATAAGATTGTTGTTGATGAGCCGTCAGTAGTAGCTCTGGACCGTCGCACAGATAAGATGATTGCTGTGGGAGGTGATGCGAAGATGATGTACGAGAAGGAACATCCCAATATTCGTACTATTCGCCCTTTACGCGACGGTGTTATTGCAGACTTTACAGCTTGTGAACAGATGATGCGTGGACTCATTAAAATGGTTCACACAGGTAATCGTTTCTTTTCTCCTTCACTGCGTATGGTGATAGGAGTGCCATCTGGCTCTACAGAAGTAGAACTTCGTGCAGTGCGTGACTCAGCAGAACACGCTGATGGTCGTGATGTTTACCTTATCTTCGAACCAATGGCAGCAGCCCTTGGTATGGGTCTTGATGTAGAGGCACCAGAGGGTAACATGATTGTTGATATCGGTGGTGGAAGTACGGAGATAGCTGTGATTTCTTTAGGAGGTATCGTATGTAACAACTCTATTCGTGTTGCTGGTGATGATCTTACAGCTGATATTCAAGAGTATATGAGCCGCCAGCACAATGTAAAGGTCAGTGAGCGTATGGCAGAACGTATCAAGCTTCATGTAGGTTCAGCGCTGACAGACCTTGGTGAGGAGGCTCCAGAGGATTACATCGTACATGGTCCTAACCGTATAACAGCTCTTCCTATGGAGGTACCTGTATGCTATCAAGAGATTGCTCATTGCCTTGATAAAACAGTAGCAAAGATTGAGAATGCTGTACTTTCAGCATTGGAGAACACTCCACCTGAGCTTTATGCTGATATCGTAAAGAATGGTATCTATCTCAGTGGTGGTGGTGCTTTGCTTCGTGGTATCGACAAGCGCTTGACAGATAAGATTAATATTCCATTCCATATAGCCGAAGACCCATTGCACAGTGTGGCTAAGGGTGCCGGTATTGCATTGAAGAACGTAGACCGATTCTCGTTCTTAATGAGATAACAATAACTGTTCATGCACAATCTGACAGAGTTCCTTGCTAAGTACAAGCATTGGTTCTTGTTCGTTGCCCTGGAAGTCTTGAGTATGGTTCTCCTGTTCCGATTCAATGACTATCAGGGCAGTGTGTGGTTCACGTCGGCAAACTACGTTGCTGGTTTGGCTTATGAAGGGAGTTCGAAGGTTACATCTTATCTGACAATGGGTGAGGTGAATGAAGCTTTAACCAAGCGTAACCTCGAATTGGAACAGCAAGTTAAGGAGTTGTCCGCCCAACTGTATGACAAAACAAAGGATTCTACCTTTCTTCATAAAGGTCAGTATCGCTTCTTGTCTAAGTTCCGTTTGATACAAGCAAAGGTTGTTGCTAACTCGCTGGATAAGCCAAATAACTTTATCACCATCAATAAGGGAACATGGGATGGAGTACAGAAGGATATGGGTGTAGCCTGTGGTAATGGCGTTGTAGGTATTGTCTATATGGCAGGTATCCATTATGCTGTTGTTATCCCAGTGCTGAATTCAAAGTCAAATATCAGTTGTTCCATTCAAGGACGTGAATACTTTGGTTATCTTCATTGGAATGGTGGCGCATCTGATGTAGCCTATTTGGATGATATACCTCGACATGCTAAGTTTAAGTTAGGCGATCGTGTCGTGACGAGTGGATATTCTTCCGTTTTCCCAGCTGGGGTGTTAGTAGGCAAGGTAAAGCATGTCTATAATTCGGAGGATGGTCTCTCTTATCGCTTGCAGATACAGCTCTCAACTGATTTCGGTAATCTTCGTGATGTTTGTGTAATAGACGATGCTTCTATAAGAGACCAGCGAGAAGTTATAAAAGCAGCACAAGATTCTATCAAGCCTATTGAGGAGCAGATAGGAAATAAAGCACAGTAAGCTGTGACTATCAATAGTATTAGTTTGGAGAAAGGCCGGATAAGTCCACTTTATAAGCAATTTCTTCGTTTTGTGTGACTATTATCCCCTTTATATACACGTATAGAAAGAATGAATATAGATTTTCTAAAACGTTTGCTTTGGTTTACTGTTTTGACGGTAGCACAGGTGTTTGTACTTAATCACATCCATCTGTTTGCTGTTGCCACGCCATTGCTTTATATCTATTTCATTCTTCTTTTCCCTCGTAATTATCCTCAGTGGGCTATTCTGTTATGGGCTTTTGTGATGGGACTAACGATTGACACCTTCTCGAATACGCCAGGTGTAGCTGCAAGTTCGTTGACTTTAATAGCTGCTTTACAACCTTTTGTGTTGCAGCTGTTCATTCCTCGTGATAGTAGTGAGAACTTCCAAGCAGGTATGGATACGTTAAGTATACCGCAATATACGTGGTATGTGGCCATTCTCACCTTGATATACTGTGTTGTCTTCTTCTCTTTAGAGATGTTCAGCTTCTTTAATGTGTTTGAATGGCTACAGTGTATTGGAGGTAGTTCATTGCTCACTGTGATTCTTATTCTTGTTGTTGAGAACGTTAGGAGGCGATAAGAAATGAAGAATTATGACTTAGAAAAACGTCGCCTCGTGCTTAGTGCTGTTGCAATAGGTATCGTGGCGATATACATCATACGCCTTTTTGCTCTTCAGATAGCCAGTGACGACTATCGGAAGAGTGCTGATTCTAATGCTTTCCTAAAGAAGATTGAGTTCCCATCGCGTGGTACTATCACTGATAGGAACGGTAAGCTGCTGGTTTATAATCAGCCAGCTTATGACATCATGGTTGTTACTAACGAGATGAGGGGCCATCTTGACACGCTCGAGTTTTGCAAGGCTTTGAACATAACTAAGGCCGACTTTATTAACCGGATGGTTAATATCAAGGATAGAAACAAGAATCCAGGATACTCACGTTTCACGCAACAACTCTTCTTGAGCCAGTTAAGTGATAAAGACTTTAGTGCTTTCCAAGAGAAACTCTATCGTTTCCCAGGCTTCTATATAAGGAAACGTAGTGTTCGACAGTATCAACAACCTATTGCAGCCCATGTCCTTGGCGACGTTGCTGAGGTAAGTCAGAGTGATATAGAGGATGATGACTACTATCAGGCAGGCGATTATATCGGTAAGATGGGTATCGAGCGTGAGTATGAAAAAGACTTACGTGGTGTAAAGGGAGTACAGATACTTCTGCGAGATGCGCATGGTCAGATACAAGGTCGCTATCAGAATGGTAAGTATGATCAGCGTCCACATCCCGGACGAGACATTCAGCTTGGTCTTGATGCTAATCTTCAAGCCCTTGGCGAACGTTTGATGGAAGGAAAACTCGGTGCTATCGTGGCTATTGAACCTAAGACGGGACAGATCTTAGCAATGGTCTCAGCACCTACTTTCGACCCTCGTGCCATGATAGGTAAACTGCGTGGTAAGTATCAGCGTGAGATGACCTTAGACCCAGCTAAGCCTCTGCTCAATCGTGCGATAATGGGTCAGTATCCTCCAGGTTCAACGTTTAAGACCGGACAGGCTGTTACTTATTTCACAGAAGGGATTGTTACTGACTCAACTCGTTATCCTTGTCATCATGGATTTAACTTTAAGGGACTCCATGTAGGTTGTCACGCTCATGCCTCTCCAATCTCTTTGGTACCTTCCATTAGTACTTCTTGTAACAGTTATTACTGTTGGGGACTCTATCACATGCTCTCCAATCGTAGGAAGTATAAGACGTTGGAGGATGCGATGAACGTATGGCGCGATTATATGGTATCAATGGGCTTTGGTTATAAACTTGGTATTGACCTTCCAGGAGAGAAACGAGGAATGATTCCTAATGCGAAGTTCTATGATAATGCCTTTAAGAAATGGAACCCATTGTCAGTAATCTCTATCTCTATTGGACAAGGTGAGGTCAACCTTACCCCATTACAGATTGCCAACTTGTGTGCTACGATTGCTAATCGTGGATATTTCATTACGCCACACGTTGTACGTAATATTCAAGGCAAGAAGCTGGATAAGAAGTATCTTGAGAAGCATCGTACAAAGGGAAGCATCAAAGCTTATCAAGAGGTAATAGCGGGTATGATGTCCTCCGTTCGTGGTGGAACATGTGCGCATGCAGTCCATCCTGGTTACTCGTTAGCTGGTAAGACGGGTACAGCACAGAACCGTGGTAAGGACCACTCAGTGTTTATGGGCTTTGCACCGGTCGATACTCCGAAGATAGCCATTGCCGTTTATGTTGAGAATGGTGGGTTTGGTGCTGATTACGGTGTGCCTATCGGCTCACTCATGATAGAGCAGTATATCAACGGTAAACTGACTCCAGGGGATGAAGCTCGTGCTGCAGCTCTTCAGAGCCGTCATATCTCTTATTCCTTTAAGCGTCCTCTCTCACGTGCAGACTCAGTTCGTCTCGATTCAATAAAACGTGTGAATGTTATTCGCGACTCACTGAAGAAGGTCAGAGAAAAGCAGGACATGGCTGTAGCCGAGAAACTTAAAGAGGCAAAGGCAAAGAAGGATGCAGAAGATAAGGAGAAGAAGAAGGAACCTCAGAACGACCCTGCTATCCGTGTAGAGCCTGATACTAAGGTCAAGACAGAGAAGAAAGACAAGGACAAGGGCGACGATAAGAAGGAAAAAGATAAAGAAAAGAATAAGGAAACGCGAAAGGAGAGTAAAGAGAAGTCTAAGGACAAGGAAAAGCCTAAGGACCAACCAAAGGACAGACCCAAGGAACAAACCAAGGGGAAGTCCAAAGAACAGGCAAAAGATAAGCCTAAGGAACGGTCGAAGGACAAAACTAAAGAGCAAGTAAAAGATAAGCCTAAGGAGCAGATCAAAGATAAGTCTAAGGGTCAATCCAAGGCGAAACAAAATAGTAAGGAGAAAGTAAATCGTGCCAAGTAATTATACAGCAGACAGACAGCCGGGTGTTCTTCGTTCATTAGACTGGTGGACGATTGGTATCTATATAGCGTTACTCACTTTCGGGTGGGTAAGCGTCTGCGGTGCGAGTTATACTTATGGAGATACAGAGATATTCTCACTTTCAACTCGTTCGGGTATGCAAATCGTGTGGATTGGTACTTCTATCTGTTTAGGCTTTGTGCTTCTAATGATGGACGACCGCTTCTATGACACCTTTGCTTACGTCATCTATGGTTTATTAGTGCTCCTCCTATTTGCCACAATCTTTAATCCTCACAGTATTAAAGGTTCACGTTCATGGATTGTGCTTGGTCCACTCCGACTTCAACCTGCCGAATTTGCCAAGTTCGCAACGGCATTGGCAATTGCCAAGTTCATGTCTGCTTACGGCTTTACAATTAAGAATTGGAAGCATTTCGCAGGTGCTTGTGGAATCATCTTCCTACCGATGTTATGTATTGTAGGGCAGCGCGAGACAGGTTCAGCGTTGGTTTATCTCTCTTTCTTCCTCATGCTTTATCGTGAAGGAATGTCTGGTGCATTTCTCTTTACGGGACTGGCAATGATTATTTATTTCGTTGTTGGAATCAAGTATGAGGATATCTTGTTGTGGGACACACCAACGTCTTTAGGAAAGTTTGTGGTCCTCTTGCTTGTTCAGGTATTCTCATCCGTTATGGTATGGGTTTATGTGGGCGACAAGGGACGTATGCGCTTGTTATTAACTTACGTCTTTGGTATTACAGCCCTTGCCTTATTATTCTCTGAATTTGTCATACCTTTTGATGTTGTTTGGGTTCAGTTGGTTATATCAGCATGTGTCATTGGCTATTTAGTCTATAATGCGATGAACACTCGCTTTGCCAACTATTTCTATATAGCATTGTTTGCTTTAGGTTCAATAGCCTTTTTCTATTCAGCAGACTATGTTTTGAACGATGTCATGCAGCCCCACCAACGAGTACGTATCAACGTACTTTTAGGCTTGGATGAGGACCTTGCAGGAGCGGGATATAATGTGCATCAGAGTGAGATTGCCATTGGCTCTGGAGGTCTGCAGGGGAAAGGGTTCTTGAATGGGACGCAGACAAAGTTGAAGTTCGTGCCTGAGCAAGACACCGACTTTATCTTCTGTACCGTAGGAGAGGAGGAAGGCTTCCTTGGTTCGGCCTCAGTACTTGTGTTGTTCCTCTTTCTTATCCTTCGACTGATGTATCTTGCCGACCGACAACCCTTTAAGTTCGGACGGGTATATGGCTATTGTGTGGCAGGAATCTTCCTGTTCCACGTGTTTATAAACGTCGGTATGGTACTCGGTCTGACGCCTGTAATCGGTATTCCGTTACCATTCTTCAGTTACGGAGGTTCTTCTCTTTGGGGTTTCACATTACTCTTATTTATCTTCCTCCGCATTGATGCTGGGCGTAATCTTATCCGTCAGTAAAAGATAAGATTACGCTTAGATGATTTTCCTTTTATGATTTATGCTGATAAAAGGATATTCCATTACTCTTGTTGTATGTGGAATAGCCCTTTTTGGAGTTCTTCCGTTAAATGTGTGGACGCTTTTCGTAGCGCTTTAACGTAAGAGCCAAAGTTACTCATTAAACAAAAATATGGCTGAGAAAGTCGTCAACTATTTATCCTATTTTCATCCTCTTTCATTGAAAATCTTTTCGTTTTAAGACATCGAAAACCTGCAGATAAGGGTTAAAAAATCATTACATAATTTCAAAGAAAACATCTATAAATAACGGCAAAAATACACACATGAAGCAGGTTTGCAATCAACAGGGTATCAATTAGTTACCAAGTGTAAAGTAAAAGGTGCTTAATAAGACTTCAAAAGGGCGTTAGTAAGGGTCTTAAAGAGCATCTTCTGCAACCCAGAAGGGCGTCTTTTAGAAGCCAAAAGAGCATGTATTGGGTTTGAGCTGTACGAAAACAATTTACAAACATGATTTAATAAGGGAATAAGC
>QWCZ01003607.1_pt1 | contig 11128 bp, 9 predicted proteins | sample 1972651 | NCBI WGS metagenome assembly QWCZ01 (sample SAMN09866695, study PRJNA288562) | Human oral metagenome isolate pre1_saliva, whole genome shotgun sequencing... | isolation source: mouth | host: Homo sapiens | place: USA: California
CAGCGTTCCTCGGCAATTTGAAAGCCCGTAAAACCGAGTTTTCAGACGGCCTGAATACCGCCGCAGAATTGCCGCAATGGCTGGTGGAACAACTGCAACAGCATTGGAGCGAAGAAGAAATCCTCGCCTTCGGCCGCAGCATCAACCAACCTGCCCCGCTCGACATCCGCGTCAATACCTTGAAAGGCAAACGCGATAAAGTGCTGCCGCTGTTGCAAGCCGAAAGTGCCGATGCAGAGGCAACCCCTTATTCGCCTTGGGGCATCCGCCTGAAAAATAAAGTTGCACTTAACAAACATGAACTTTTTTTGGACGGCACGCTGGAAGTCCAAGACGAAGGCAGCCAGTTGCTTGCCTTATTGGTGGGCGCAAAACGCGGCGAAATCATTGTCGATTTCTGTGCCGGCGCCGGCGGCAAAACCTTGGCTGTCGGCGCGCAAATGGCCAATAAAGGCAGAATCTACGCCTTCGACATCGCCGAAAAACGCCTTGCCAACCTCAAACCGCGCATGACCAAAGGCAGAATCTACGCCTTCGACATCGCCGAAAAACGCCTTGCCAACCTCAAACCGCGCATGACCCGCGCCGGACTGACCAATATTCACCCCGAACGCATCAGCAGCGAACACGATACCCGTATCGCCCGACTGGCAGGCAAAGCCGACCGTGTATTGGTGGACGCACCCTGCTCCGGTTTGGGTACTTTACGCCGTAATCCCGACCTCAAATACCGCCAATCCGCCGAGACCGTGGCCAACCTTTTAGCACAGCAACACAGCATCCTCGATGCCGCCTCCAAACTGGTGAAACCGCAAGGCCGCTTGGTGTACGCCACCTGCAGCGTGTTGCCGGAAGAAAACGAACTGCAAGTTGAACGTTTCCTGTCCGAACATCCCGAATTTGAACTCGTCAACTGCGCCGAACTGCTGCAAAGCCTGAAGGTCGATTTGGATACCGGAAAATACCTGCGCCTCAACTCCGGAGAACACCAAACCGACGGCTTCTTTGCCGCTATATTGCAACGCAAATAAACCGGTTTAAACAAAATGCCGTCTGAAACCCTCTTAAAATCGTTCAGACGGCATCCCGTAAATTAAGATACCAAATACTGCAGACAACTTACATCCGACCGATTCAGGTCAAAGACAGAATCATGCTCATCAAGACGATTCCTATGCGCACTATCCTGCAATTTTCTTTTTCTTTGTCGAAATATACGGTAGCATAATCATATTCAAATGATATTTATGGGAATACATTGTATTTCAATATACAAAACATAAGGCGAGGTTCCTTCCTTACTTCCACCCAACCCGGAAAAGACACCGCCAGACCAATCCTGATTCTGCCCCGGCAGTCAACCCTTAAGGAAACCCCGATGAACTTTTCTTTATCCGTCATCATGTTTACCCTCGCCTCTTTCCTGCTCATACCGCCTGCCGAAGCCGCCGTCTTTACCTGGAAAGACGGAGGGGGCAACAGTTATTCGGATGTGCCGAAACAACTCCATCCCGACCAAAGCCAAATCGTAAACCTGAGGACGCGTCAGACCAGGCCGGCAGCCAAGCCGGTCAAACCTGCTGCCGAAAAAATTTCTGCCGACATGAAAGAACAAGAAAAAGATATCGCCGAGAAAAACAGGCAGATCGAGGAAGAAAAGAAAAAAGTTGCCGAATTCGAGCGGCAAAACAAAGAAGAAAACTGCAGGATTTCAAAAATGAACCTGAAATCGGTAGGGAGTTCGAATGCAAAAAACAAGGATGATTTGATTCGGAAATACAATAACGATGTGGACAAATACTGCCGTTGAGCAGCCTCATCAAAAACCCCATGCCGTCTGAAACGGCACGGGGTTTGTTTATTTCTGCCAATAGGTTTTAACGTTGACGAACTCGTACAGCCCAAATTCGGACAATTCACGCCCGTAACCGGAATCTTTAACCCCTCCGAAAGGCAGGCGCAAATCGCTGCTGGTATGGCGGTTGATAAACACCGATCCCGCCTCAAGGGCGATGGCATGATCTTCGTTTGCAGCACGCAAAATCAGGGCGGCCGGCCCGAATACTTCTTCATGCCAAACCCGGCAGGCAGGATTTACTCTGTCTAAAACAGTCGCGGGGTAGAACCATCCCGGCCCCTGTGGAACTTTGCCTCCGGTCAGGCACACCGCGCCGTTTGAAACGGCGTCTTCGACCTGCCCGTGAACCCGGTTCCGCAAATCTTCGCGGTGCAGCGGTGCAAGCGTGGTATCGGGATGTTTGGGGTCGCCCATTTTCAATTTGGCACATTCGGCAAGAAACAGCGGGATAAAACGATCGGCTGCGGCTTCGGTTACGATGATGCGCTTGGCGGCGTTACACGATTGCCCCGCATCGCGGAAACGGGAATAACAGGCTTCTGCGGCCGCACGCGCCAAATCGGCATCGGGCATAACGATAAAGGCGTTGCTGCCGCCGAGCTCCAACACGGTTTTCTTGAGGTTTGCGCCCGCGTGTGCCGCAAGGATGCGCCCCGTATCCGTCGAACCGGTAAACGCCATCGCATCGGTATCTTCGACTGCCTTAAGCGTGTCCGCCTCATCCAGCCACGCGCCTGCCAAAGGAATGCCGTCTGAAACCAAATCGAACAATGCCTGACTGACGCGCGCCACGCTGGGTGCGGGTTTAACGGCGCATGCATTGCCCGCGCAAACGGCAGGCACGGCAAAGCGCAATACCTGCCAGACGGGGTAATTCCACGGCATGACGGCAAACACGACGCCCAAAGGCTCAAACCTTACCTGACTCAGGCTCGCCTGCGTCGCAATGGTTTTGTGGGCGAGCAGTTCGGGGGCAAGGCGGGCGTAATAACGTATCAGCTCGATAGACTTGCCGATTTCCGCGCGGCATTCGTGCAGGCAGCGGCCGACTTCCTCGCACACCATTTCCGCAAAACGCTCTTTCTCCTCCTCCAAACGGTCGGCAAACCGCCTCAGACGCGCGGCACGTTCGGTTACGCCCAATTGTGCAAACGCCCTGCCGCGCATTTTCAAATCCGCCAGTTGCCGTTCAAACTCCGCATAATCTTGAGCGGGGCGGCTGTAAAGCGTTTCTCCTGTAAATACATTAACACTGTGAAACATCTGATTAACCTGCCAGTTGCGGGAATATCGTTTTCAGTCCCGACACAATAATCTCCACCGATACCGCCGCCAGCATCATACCCATAATACGGTTTAAAATCGTCAGCCCCGTCACCCCCATCCACCTGCTGATTTTGCCTGCGACGATCAAAATGCCGTAACAGATGGCACTGACCAAAAAACCTGCGGCAATGATTAGCGCGATATCGCCGTATGTTTTAGCCGCCGACGCATAAATAATCACGGTTGAAATACCGCCCGGACCGATGGTAATCGGTATGGCGATGGGCACGACGGCAATCGCCTTGGCATTGCGTCCGACATGGGTATGTTCCGCATCACGCTGTTCGCCGATATTTTTCTTTGCCGGATTATCATTGCCGTTCATCATCGAAATGGCAATCAGCAACACCAAAATTCCGCCGCCGACCTGAAACGAACCGACACTGATACCCAAGACCTTCAACAACATACCGCCGGTCAACGTAAATACCGCAATCACGGCAAACACGGCGATGGCAGCCGTCCGCGCAACCCTTCTGCGCTCCTTCGTACTGTGTCCATGAGTCAGGTCAAGATAAATCGACAATGCGCTGAAAGGATTGATCAACACCAAAAAAGCCACAATCAGCTTGCCGATTTCCACACCTAATCCCATAATTCTTCTCCGTCTTCACACATGTGTGGCAGGCATTCTATGCCGCGAATTGCCGCTACAACAGATTTTTCCGTTATAATTAAACATTCGAACAATACACCCCATCATACCCGAACGATGGTTTCTTTGCCATCAGACAAGGATTCTTTTCATGGCACTGACACTTGCCGACGTAGACAAAATCGCCCGACTCTCCCGACTGCACCTGAGTTCCGAAGAAAAAGAAAAGTCTCTTCAGGAATTGAACGACATCTTCTCTATGGTCGAACAGATGCAAAACATCAATACAGACGGCATCGAACCGATGGCGCACCCTTACGAAGCCGCCCTGCGCCTGCGTGAAGACGAAGTAACCGAAACCGACCGCGCCGCCGAATATCAGGCGGTCGCACCGGAAGTACGCAACCGTCTGTATATCGTACCGCAAGTTATCGAAGAATAATCCGAATATGCTTCAGACGGCATCAGAAATACCGCCTGAAACCCTTTAGGGATGGAAGATTTATGACACAATACACATTGAAACAGGCAAGCGTCCTGTTGCAGTCCAAACAGATTTCCGCCGTCGAACTGGCAAGCGCATACCTTGCCGCCATCGCCGAAAAAAATCCCGCCCTCAACGGCTATATCACCATCGACCAAGATAAAACCCTTGCAGAAGCCCGTGCCGCAGACGAACGTATCGCTCAGGGCAACGCCTCCGCGCTTACCGGCGTACCCGTCGCCTACAAGGATATTTTCTGCCAAACCGGCTGGCGCAGCGCATGCAGCTCCAAAATGCTGGACAACTTCGTCTCCCCCTACACAGCCACCGTCGTCCAAAACCTGCTCGACGAAGGCATGGTAACGCTCGGCCGCACCAACATGGACGAGTTTGCCATGGGTTCGACCAACGAAACTTCGTTCTACGGCGCAACTAAAAATCCGTGGAATCTTGAGCACGTCCCCGGCGGCTCGTCCGGCGGTTCCGCAGCCGTCGTTGCCGCACGCCTTGCCCCTGCAGCGCTCGGTTCGGACACCGGCGGCTCTATCCGCCAGCCTGCTTCACACTGTGGCATCACCGGTATCAAACCTACCTACGGCACGGTTTCCCGCTTCGGTATGGTCGCCTACGCCTCCAGCTTCGATCAAGCCGGCCCGATGGCGCAAACTGCCGAAGACTGCGCAATTCTGTTAAACGCGATGGCAGGTTTCGACCCCAAAGACTCCACCAGCCTCGAACGCGAAAAAGAAGACTACACCCGCGATTTGGACAAACCGCTCAAAGGCGTGAAAATCGGCCTGCCCAAAGAATACTTTAGCGAAGGCAACAGCACCGATGTTCAGACGGCATTGCAACATACCATCGACCTCCTCAAAACCCAAGGCGCGGAATTGGTCGAAGTTTCCCTGCCGCAAACCAAGCTGTCCATCCCCGCCTACTACGTCCTCGCTTCCGCAGAAGCCAGCACCAACCTTTCACGTTACGACGGCGTACGTTACGGACACCGTGCCGCCCAATTCAGCGATTTGGAAGAAATGTACGGCAAAACCCGTGCCGAAGGTTTCGGCAACGAAGTCAAACGCCGCATCATGATCGGCACTTATGTACTGTCGCACGGCTACTACGATGCCTACTATCTCAAAGCCCAAAAACTGCGCCGCCTCGTTGCCGATGATTTTCAGACGGCATTTGCACGGTGCGACCTCATCCTCGCGCCGACCGCACCCACTGCAGCCCCCAAAATCGGAGCGGATTCTTCGCCGGTTGAAACCTACTTGAGCGATATCTACACCATCGCCGTCAACCTCGCCGGACTACCCGCATTGACCCTGCCTGCAGGTTTCAGCGGCGGCGGACTGCCCATCGGCGTTCAGCTTATCGGCAACTATTTCTCCGAAGCCCGAATACTCGGTGCGGCACACCAAATCCAACTCAACAGCGATTGGCATCAAAAAACCTGTAAATAAAATCATCTTAAAAAATTCCGTCCTCCGGAATTCAAAACAATTTGAAAAGGTTATATGGAATAATTCTTACACCGTGCATATCGCTTGCACGCTGTAATACTCCGTAAACAATTATGCTTATGTTGGACACCTATGACGACACCCTATACCTTTCCCGGTTTTAAGGAAATATTTACAACCTCTTCGTATTATGGATTTAAGCATTTAAAATTCAGAATACGCTGCTTGGCCGCGCTTCCCCAAATTAAACAATTTGAAAATTTCATCAATGCCTCCCCATGCTGGCGCACTTTTTTCCAAAAGTTTGCAGCAGTAAGCTATCCATTGATACATACCTACTTGGACAAGAGGTTTATCTTTGCATCAGACCGTTTGGAGGCATTAATCACCGATTTGACAAGGGCGGAGAAATTATTCGGTTCTTCTGTAATTGAGAAATTCAACCAGGAACAACCTTATGTTTTAGCCCAAATAACCGATCATTTAACCTTGCAGCTGAATCGCAACGACCTCTGCAGCAATGAAGGTTTTTGGGCTGTTTCCTTAAGGGACGAGTCAGGAAAACGCCTTTACACGTCGACATTTGCTTTCACAAAAGACAACGGGCTGCTCATTACTTCGGTACAGGGCACCGCCGGTGAAGACGCAAAAGACATCGTGCGCTCTTTAACCAAAACCATGCACGGCCTGCGCCCGCAGCAATTCATGATCATTGTTTTACAACTGCTGGCTGCACGTTTTGGGATTAACAGCCTGCTTGGGATTTCACAGGAACATCATGTTAAAATCCGCTGGAAATTAAAAAAAAGGGTGTTAATTAATTACAATGAGTTTTGGCAATCTGTCCAAGGACAAAAACTAAGCAACGGTTATTGGTCTCTTCCGCAAAGCTTCCCTAGGAAATCAGAAGCAGAAATAGAGAGCAAAAAACGTTCGATGTATAGGAAACGCCATCAAATGCTCGATGATATCGAGAATTCCATTAATCAGAAATTTGTTTGAGAAAGCTTCAACATGACCTGGGAAACCGTAATCGGCTTGGAAATCCATGTCCAATTGAACACCAAATCCAAAATCTTTAGCGGCGCATCGACCGCATTCGGCGCAGAACCCAACGCGCACGCCAGCGTAGTGGAGTGCGCGCTGCCGGGCGTACTGCCGGTAATGAACCGGGAAGTCGTTGAAAAAGCCATCAAATTGGGTTTGGCTTTAGATGCGAAAATCAATCAGAAAAACGTGTTCGACCGTAAAAACTACTTCTATCCCGACTTACCAAAAGGCTATCAAATCAGTCAGTTGGACTTACCGATTGTCGAACACGGCAAATTGGAAATCGTAGTTGGCGACGATGTGAAAACCATCAACGTAACCCGTGCGCACATGGAAGAAGACGCAGGCAAGTCCGTGCATGAAGGCTTGAACGGTGCAACCGGTATCGACCTGAACCGTGCCGGCACGCCGCTGTTGGAAGTGGTATCCGAACCCGAAATGCGCTCCGCCGCCGAAGCCGTTGCCTACGCCAAAGCCTTACACAGCTTGGTAACCTGGCTGGACATTTGCGACGGCAATATGGCGGAAGGTTCGTTCCGCGTCGATGCAAACGTATCCGTTCGCCCGAAAGGCCAAGCAGAGTTCGGCACGCGCCGCGAGATTAAAAACCTCAATTCCTTCCGTTTCTTGGAGCAGGCGATTAATTACGAAGTGGAAGCGCAAATCGAGATTTTGGAAGACGGCGGCAAAGTACAGCAGGCAACCATGCTGTTTGATCCCGAAAAAGGCGAAACCCGCGTGATGCGCTTGAAAGAAGACGCGCACGACTACCGCTACTTCCCCGACCCAGATTTGTTGCCCGTTATCATTTCAGACGACCGGTTGCAAAAAGCCAAAGCAGAAATGCCCGAGCTGCCGAAAGAAATGGCAGCGCGTTTCGTAGCAGACTACGGTGTAAGCGACTACGACGCGCGCCTGCTCACCGCCAGCCGCGTGCAGGCTGCCTATTTTGAAGAAGCTGCCAAAGAGAGCGGACAAGGCAAGCTGACTGCCAACTGGATGAACGGCGAACTCGCCGCCACGCTAAACAAAGAAGGCATGGAACTTGCCGACAGCCCGATTACCGCCCCGCGCCTCGCCGCGCTGGTATGCAAAATCGCCGACGGCACATTAAGCAGCAAATTGGCGAAAAAAGCCTTTGAAGCCATGTGGACAGAACCCGAAGCCACCATTGCCGAAATCATTGAAAAACACGGTTTGCAACAGATGACCGATACCGGCGCGATTGAAGCCATGGTGGACGAAGTGCTGGCCAACAACGCCAAAGCCGTGGAACAGTTTAAATCCGGCAACGAAAAAGCCCTGAATGCGATTGTGGGGCAAGTGATGAAGGCCAGCAAAGGCAAAGCGAATCCCGCACAAGTTCAAGAACTGATTAAAGCCAAACTGGCTTAATCCGTTATCACACAGGTCGTCTGAAAGCAAAGTTCCTTTTAACTTAATCTGCTCAAACCATACCAAGACATGAACCACACCATTACACTGCCCGACCAAACCACCTTTGCCGCCGGCGACGGTGAAACCGTTTTGGCCGCTGCCGCCCGTCAAAACCTCAATCTGCCCCATTCCTGCAAAAGCGGTGCTTGCGGACAATGCAAAGCCGAACTGGTCAGCGGCGATATTCAAATGGGCGGACACTCCGAACAGGCTTTATCCGAAGCAGAAAAAGCGCAAGGCAAGATTTTGATGTGCTGCACCACTGCGCAAAGCGATATCAGCATCAACATCCCCGGCTACAAAGCCGATGCCCTACCCGTCCGCACCCTGCCCGCACGCATCGAAAGTATGGTTTTCAAACACGATGTCGCCCTCTTGAAACTTGCCCTGCCCAAAGCCCCGCCGTTTGCCTTCTACGCCGGGCAATACATTGATTTACTGCTGCCGGGCAACGTCAGCCGCAGCTACTCCATCGCCAATTCGCCCGACCAAGAAGGCTCCTGCTGGCAACCGGCACAGGCTACGCCCCCATCCGCAGCATCCTGCTCGACCTTATCCGCCAAAACAGCAGCCGCGCCGTCCATTTCTACTGGGGCGCGCGTCATCAAGATGATTTGTATGCCCTCAAAGAAGCACAAGGGTTGGCATGCCGTCTGAAAAACGCCTGCTTCACCCCCGTATTGTCCCGCCCCGAAGAGGGCTGGCAGGGAAGAAAAGGGCACGTACAAGACATCGCGGCACAAGACTACCCCGACCTGTCGGAATACGAAGTGTTTGCCTGCGGCTCTCCGGCTATGACCGAACAAGCAAAGAATCTGTTTGTGCAACAGCATAAGCTGCCGGAAAACTTGTTTTTCTCCGACGCATTCACGCCGTCCTCATCATAATTCCCCGGTATAAAGAAGATTCGGGCTTTCCGTTCGGAACACAAAAAACTTCCCGTCCGTATTTTCCCCGTGAAAAAATGCCGTCTGAAACCTGATTCCGGTTTTCAGACGGCATATGTTTTTTTCCTATTCAAGGCGACAGCCGCTCGCGTATCCAGCCGCCGTCCAGCAAACGGTATTGGATGCGGTCGTGCAGCCTGCTCGGCCTGCCCTGCCAGAACTCAAGCAAATCGGGAATCACAATATAGCCGCCCCAATGCGGCGGACGCGGCACATGCAAAGGATGTTTGAGTCCGACCGCCGCCGCCTTTGCCACCAATACTGCCTTGTTCGGAATAACCTCGCTCTGCGCGCTTGCCCACGCACCCAAACGGCTCTGATACGGGCGGCTCTCAAAATATTCGTCCGACAACTTCTCCGCCAGCCTTTCAACACGCCCTTCCACGCGCACCTGACGCTCCAGCTCCGGCCAAAAAAACGTCATCGCCGCAAATGGATGAGCATCCAGCGAACGCCCCTTGCGGCTGTGATAATTCGTAAAGAAAACAAAACCTTCAGAATTAACTTCCTTCAGCAGCACCATACGGCTATTGGGTCTGCCGCATCCGTCGACCGCTGCCACATTGACCGCCGTCGGCTCGTTGACCTGTGCACGTACCGCCTCGTCCAACCACCGCTCAAACTGCTCGATCGGATTGTCGGCGCAATCGCCTTCCGACAATTCCCGTTTGCTGTAATCTTCCCGAATATTGTGCAAATCCATTTACCGCTCCTCTTATCATTTGAAAGATTCTACTCCCGCACATAAACCGATTTCAACCGTTGCACAAACTTTATCCCGCTTCTCCAAACCTCAGGACACAACGATTTCATCCACAAACACGCCGCATAAGGTACAATATCGAACCGTCCGACTGAGGACGGCATTTTATCAACCCGTCCTGCCGCACACGCCGCAGAAGAACCGCCTTATCAGGCGAGTTAGGAAAAATTATGTCCAAACAGCCCACCAGCAAACGCCAATGGCGAGACGGCGCAGCCCCGTCTGCCAAGAAAACCGCCAAACCTTTCAAAAGCAAAGCCCGTCCCAAAGACGAAACGGGCAAAACCGCATCCCAACCTTACGGACAAAAAGCTACAGACGGCATCAAGCCGCAAAACGCCCCCAAACAGCGTGCTGCCAAAGCCAGAAAACTCGTCGTCCGCAATCCCAACCAAAAAATTATGGAACACGCGCGCGATTTGAAAGAACGCCGCAGCGACCTGTCGCGCATGGAACCCGAACGCCTGCAAAAAGTGCTTGCCGCGTCCGGCGTCGGCTCACGCCGCGAAATGGAAGAGTGGATTAACAACGGCTGGGTAACCGTCAACGGCAAAACCGCGCAACTGGGCGACAAAGTCACCCCCGACGACCACGTTACCGTCAAAGGCAGCATCATCAAGCTCAAATGGGCGGACCGCCTGCCGCGCATCATCCTGTATTACAAACAAGAAGGCGAAATCGTTTCCCGCGACGATCCGCAAGGCCGCGTCAGCATTTTCGACCGTCTGCCGCAGGCCGCCAGCAGCCGCTGGGTCGCCATCGGACGCTTGGATATCAACACCAGCGGCCTGCTCATCCTCACCACCTCCGGCGAACTCGTCCAACGTTTCGCCCACCCCAGCTTCGAAGTTGAACGCGAATACGCCGTGCGCGTACTGGGCGGGCTGACCACCGAACAAATGCGCAGCCTCACCGAAGAAGGTGTGATGCTCGAAGACGGCTTGGCAAAAGTCGAACGCATCTACGAACAAGGTGGCGAAGGTGCGAACAAATGGTACAACGTCGTAATTAAAGAAGGCCGCAACCGCGAAGTGCGCCGCATATTCGAAAGCCAAGGCCTCACCGTCAGCCGCCTCGTGCGCGTCGGCTTCGGCCCCATCGGACTGCCCAACCGCCTCAAACGCGGACAGTTCTACGAACTCAACCCCGCCGAAGTCGCCAACATCATCAAATGGGCGGACATGCTGCTGCCGGGCGAACGC
>QWCZ01001274.1_pt1 | contig 11119 bp, 12 predicted proteins | sample 1972651 | NCBI WGS metagenome assembly QWCZ01 (sample SAMN09866695, study PRJNA288562) | Human oral metagenome isolate pre1_saliva, whole genome shotgun sequencing... | isolation source: mouth | host: Homo sapiens | place: USA: California
GCCTCCTTTTTAGATACACTATCCAAAACTTTCCACAAAGGAATATCTTCTCCTGTGGTATAGATAGCGATGTCTCCAAGACTTGTCACACGATCAGAGGCAAAGGCTGGAACACGTTTGTGCGTATCGTCAAGTGCTTCTACAATGAGATTCATTTTCCCACGAGAAACCAATTTGTAAAGGCCAGGTTTGCCTGCAATTGAAAGGATTGTTTCCATTTTCTTAATTGATTTGATTATTATTTTGATTTAATTATACCTTATATTGAAATACTTCAAGCATCTTCTCTATTTGCAAATTCAAATCTTCGCGTTCGTCATTGAGCAACACAAAATCAGACTGCCGCTCTATATCCGATTGCGGCATTTGGCAGTTTATCCATTGCAATGCCTGCATCTGACTGATGTTGTCGCGCGCCATTATGCGTTTTTCCCTGATTTGTATGGGTGCTGAAACGCAAACAATATGGTCGAAATGCACACGATGATAAAAACCGCTCTCAAAAAGGATTGCGCTTTCCAACCAATCATAGCCACTTGAGAGAAAGTCTTCTGCCACAAATGGATGAATGATATTGTTGACGGCTTGCTTGTTTTCATTGCTTTTTAATAGAAAAGAAGCTAAAACACTTTTTACCACCATGCCATCTTGATAGACATCAGCTCCGATAAGATTTGTCAATTTGCATTTTAGGTCATCATTCTCACGCATAAGACGCTTGGCTGCCTTATCGCAATCATAAATCTTAATGCCACGAGCAGTCAATAAATGACAAATGAAAGTTTTTCCCGAACCTATACCACCCGTAATAGCAATCTTTTGAGACATAACGTTCATGTATAAACCTTTTATTGCTGTTCAATCAGATAATCAACCTGAGTCATTTGCAATCGGGGATGAATGATATCCTTGGGATATTGACGAAGCCTTATGGAGCACTTATCGGAAGGCTGACCTACGATATCATTATAATCGACCGCCACAATAAATTGGTCTGAATGGATTGATCTGAATCTGCTTCCGCCCACGGCAAATGAAACTCTAACCTTTGAGGGGAAAGTACGCAACACCTTACCTGCCGGCATGTTGATAGCCACAATGGGAACCTCAACGCTCTCTTCAGTCAAGATATCAGGGTATATTGTCATTCTCACCTTTTGCGGAACAATCTTCGCTCCCTTTATACCACGCAATGAAACCTCTCGCGTTATCGTGTCTTCAATCTGCCGCATGGACAAAAGTTCTGTCGAAATCTTACGAATGCTGTCAAGCGTGTGTCTGTCTGCGTAAACGGTTACCATAGACGGATAGAACTTTATCTGAGAGATATAATAACTTTTCCCTGCCTCTACAACCCCCGAGATACGAACAGGATACTGCCGAGACTGGCCATAATTGAAATAAAAAGTTTGTAAATCGGACTTAATAGCAGATATTTTTGAAGAACTGAAGAGTCGAAGATAAATCAGACGCTGCAAATCAGACAACGTAATCTTGCCTGTTCCTGTACTCCTATTAGCAAAAGTTTCGAAATCAATGAGAACGGGTTGCACCTTATTTCCATAGGTATAAGCAAGTAAAGTGAACCCTTTATCACGGACAGTAACATCAATAGTGTCACTCACATTTTGCGTAATAACGACATTTTTGGGCACATTGACTAATTTCACAGGGATATGAATGTCCTCATCATACGTCTCATTGAGAGCCATAAGAAGCCAGAATGTTCCACTCAATCCGAGGAAAAACAAAAAAATCAGAAACTCTCTATTCAGCGAACTAAACAAAAAGTTTCTGACATTCTTAGCTAATGTGAGAAGTTTATGCATTAGACATTTGAGATGATGCGTCTTCAAAGACGTAACCCTTATTAACTGTTATAACTACGCCACGCGCAATTTCAACATCAACAGTGTTTGCTTGAATATCTACACGCTTTATTGTTCCATAGATACCACCACCAGTTACGACTTTAGAACCTTCCTGAAGAGAGTTCTGGAAATTACGAATCTTCTTCTGTTTCTTTTGTTGTGGACGAACCATGAACAACCAAAAAATGATAAGAATGGCACCCATCATTACAAAAACTCCCATTCCTCCACCTTGAGCTGCCTGCGCAGATAATAACATTATATTCATTTTAGTTAGATATTAATTAATTAGTTTTTTCCTTTATTTACATGCTCTCTTAATGTTTTCAGCATCATTCCATTGTCTACCAGAAAACGAGCAATCGAGTCTAACATTCCATTTATATAGCCAGCACTCTTCGATGTGCTATATAATTTAGCTAAATCCACATATTCATTTATAGTGACACTCACAGGAATATTAGGGAATGTGAGCATTTCTGCAATTGCAATTTGCATGATAACGATATCCATATAAGCTAAACGTCCAAAGTCCCAATTGCGACTTGCCTCACTCATATAGTGCTGATATTGGTCTGCATTGATGATTGTAGCTCTAAAAAGCTTACGTGCAAACTCTTTATCTTCGTCATCTTTATATTCAGGAAGAAGCTCCTGTTCACTACCATTAGCTTGTTCGAAACGCTTAATAGTCTTCAATACAAACGTATCAACAATTTCGCGGTCGTCGTTCCAATAAAGACTTTTCTCTTCAAGCAATGCGTCGAGATCTTCATTATTCTGGATAAGCTGTTTATAAATCTTGCGCCATACTTCGCGATCAGCTTCATAACTATCCTCTTCAGAAGACATGTAGTCTGTATAAATCGAACTACTTTCTATTAGGTTACACATTTTGCGCAAGAACTCAATATCATCAGCCCAAGATAACTTTTGTGCTTCAACAAAATCTTGGAGCATCTTGTTCTCTTCCAATTGGACTGCAAATTTGTTATAAGCAAATTTCTGAGATGGTGCGTCTGTTCCCTCGCGTTGTGCTCTTTGTGTTGCTATTTCAACCCGATGACGTTCTTCACGTGTTATGGCAACTATCAACAAAAGCAACGTATTATATAAGTCATACGCTTTTGAAAGACTGAAAAACAATTCCTTTTCAGCAGTATCAATATTTTTGTTGCCGTTTTGATAGTATGCATAGGTTAACTGAACTACCTTGATCCTTATAAGTTCCCTATTAATCATTCTCTAATAATTTATGGATTCCTATATCGTTGATTATATTAGCCACAAAAGTAGATGATTTCAACTGAATATGCAAATCAAAGCTCTTATTTTCAATATTTTTTAGAAGAAATTTGCATAGAACCCAAAAATAGACTACCTTTGCAACGCTTTTCCGAGAGCAATCTCGTGTGATGGCGAATTAATTCATAACAATTTAATTTAGAGTAACACAAATTATGAAAGAGATTAATGTTGCAGGTCAGAAGCGAACAGACCTTGGTAAAAAAGCTTCTAAAGAACTTCGTAAACAAGGTTTTATTCCTTGTAACCTTTATGGAGAGAAGAAAAACGCTGATGGTAAGCCTGAAGCACACGCATTCACAATTGCATTCAGCGAGCTTCGTAAAATCATCTATACTCCCCACATCTACGTTATCAATTTGAATATTGAAGGTGAGCATCACACAGCAATCTTGAAAGAGATTCAATTTCACCCAGTAACAGACGCACCTCTTCACGTTGATTTCTATGAAGTAAACGATCAAAAACCAATCAATATTGGTATCCCTGTCAAGCTGACTGGTCTTGCACAAGGTGTTCGTGATGGTGGACGTATGAACCTTTCTATTCGTAAGATTAACGTAACTGCGCCTTATCAGCAGATTCCTGAGCATCTTGACATCGATGTTACTGCATTGAAGATTGGTAAGAGTATTAAGGTTGGAGAGCTTTCTTTCGAAGGTCTTGAGATAACAACCAGCAAAGATGTTGTTGTATGTTCTGTTAAGATGACAAGACAAGCACAACAAGCTGCAGCCGCAAATGCTGAAGATTCATCTGCTGCTGAATAATTACAATGGATAAATTTCTAATTTGTGGTTTAGGGAATCCTGGTGATGAATATCAAGAAACCCGCCACAATACAGGATTCATGGTATTGGACGCTTTTGCAAAAGCGTCCAATATTCATTTTGAAGACAAGCGATATGGATTCATTGCAGAAACCACTCTCAAAGGTCGTAAATTGATTTTATTGAAGCCTACAACATTCATGAATCTAAGCGGTAACGCTGTAAGGTATTGGCTTAACAAAGAAAACATTGACCAAAGTCGGCTTCTTGTCATTAGCGATGATATCGCTTTACCTCTTGGAGCATTTCGCCTTAAGGCAAATGGTAATAATGGAGGACACAATGGATTGGGGCATATCCAACAACTAATTGGCACAAACTACGCCCGTTTAAGGATGGGAATCGGAAATGATTACCCCAAAGGAGGCCAGGTTGATTGGGTCTTGGGGAAATACGATGACAATAACAAGACCATACTGCAACCCAGCATCAATATTGCATGCAATATCATTAAAAGCTTTGCTTTAGCAGGAATAGATATCACAATGAACCAATTTAATAAACTCGGGAAGAAATAAATATGCAGGAAACCGCAAGAATAGATAAATGGCTTTGGGCCGCTCGCATATTCAAGACACGCTCTATTGCTGCAGATGCATGTAAGAATGGGCGTGTAACAAAGGGCGGAGTAAACGTCAAACCCAGCCACCTCATTAAGGTAGGCGAAGTAGTTAACGTTAAGAAGCCACCTATCACCTATTCTTATAAGGTATTAAAATGTATCGAACAACGTGTTGGAGCGAAATTAATCCCTGAAGTTTATGAGAATATTACTTCTCCAAAGCAATATGAATTGCTTGAAATGAGTCGTATCAGTGGTTTTGTTGATCGTGCACGAGGAACAGGAAGACCCACCAAAAAGGATCGTCGCGCTATTGATTCTTTTGTTGATCCGCTTATGTTTGGTTTCGATGATGAAGATGATTTTGACGATTAAACAAAAATTATCGTATCCAACAAAACAAACACGGGCGACGAAGCTCTGCACAATTCCAATTTCTGTTTGTGATATTTGACAATGTGCTAAAATATGAAAAAAATCCCATTTTTTGCAATCTACAGTTTGCAAATAAGGAAATAAGTATTATCTTTGCATTGTATTTATATATAATATAACTCATAGATAATGGAAGCTTTCTTTCGTACACACGCTTATCTTGTTGAACATACAAACGCACCTGTACGTCGCACCCTAATGGATGAGATTAATTGGGACGATCGTATGATTGGCATTAAAGGCACGCGTGGTGTTGGAAAGACTACTTTCTTATTGCAATACGCGAAAGAAAAGTTTGGTGCACACGACAAGAGATGTCTCTATGTCAATATGAATAACTTTTATTTTCAGGGTAAAGGTATTGCAGATTTTGCCGGAGACTTTGTCAACAATGGTGGAAAAGTTCTTTTGATTGACCAAGTGTTCAAACAACCTAATTGGAGTACAGAACTTCGTAAATGCTATGACTCTTATCCAAATCTAAAGATTGTCTTCACGGGTAGTAGCGTTATGAGACTCAAAGAAGAGAATCCTGAACTCCATAGCATAGTTGAAAGCTATAATCTTCGTGGGTTTTCCTTTCGAGAATATCTTAATTTAATGACGGGAAATAACTTCCATGCTTACACCTTAGATGAGATTTTACATAATCACGAGCACATTATTAAAGATATCCTCCCATTGATTAGTCCGATGAAATACTTCTCTGATTACATTCATCACGGCTTTTATCCATTCTTCTTAGAACACGCAAACTTCTCCGAAAACTTACTGAAGACAATGAATATGATGACAGAAGTCGACATTCTGCTCATCAAACAAATAGACTTAAAGTATCTGACCAAGATTAAAAAGCTCTTTTATTTATTAGCTGTTGAAGGCCCAAAAGCTCCAAACATCAGTAATTTGGCGCATGAAATACAAACAAGTCGTGCAACAGTAATGAACTATATCAAGTATCTTGCAGACGCGCGACTCATTAATATCATTTATCCCGTCGGACATGAATTCCCTAAAAAGCCGAGCAAAGTAATGATGCACAACTCCAATTTGATGTATGCCATCTACCCGATTCAAGTAAACGAGCAAGAGGTTATGGAGACATTCTTCGTCAATTCTTTGTGGAAAGATCATCAAGTCAATCAAGCTTCAAAGGATCATTACTTTACTATTGATGGAAATCGTAAGTTTAAGATTACTGATGCATTAAGCGAACACAAACAACGATGTAACCCTGACACCATCTATGCACGTTATAATACGGAAGTAGGAAAAGATAATCTCATCCCTCTTTGGCTGTTAGGTTTCCTGTATTAAAGGGAATAGCAACAAAGTTGAAGCACAAATAAGACATTAAGTCTTTCAAAACGAGAAAAGAAATATAACATATATACAAAAACATTCATTAATATTTATCAGACATAAAATGGCTAAAGAAAAAAAGTTTATCACTTGTGATGGTAACACAGCTGCCGCTCATGTAAGCTATATGTTTACAGAGGTTGCAGCAATCTACCCTATCACTCCGTCATCTCCAATGGCAGAGCATGTAGATGAATGGGCTGCTAAAGGTCGTAAGAACCTGTTTGGTCAGACTGTTTCTATCCAAGAAATGGAATCTGAGGCTGGTGCTGCAGGTGCTGTTCATGGTTCTTTGCAGGCAGGTGCCCTCACATCAACTTACACTGCATCACAGGGTTTGTTGCTGATGATTCCAAACATGTACAAGATTGCAGGTGAATTGCTCCCTTGTGTGTTTAATGTTTCAGCACGTACACTGGCTTCTCATGCGCTTTGTATCTTTGGTGATCACCAAGATGTAATGGCATGTCGCCAGACAGGTTTTGCGATGTTCTGCTCTGGTTCAGTACAAGAGGTAATGGACCTTTCAGCAGTTCCACACCTGGCTACACTTGAATCATCAGTTCCTTTCATCAACTTCTTCGATGGTTTCCGTACATCTCACGAGTACCATAAGATTGAAGAGATGGATATGGAAGACATTCGTCCTCTTGTAAATCAAGAGTTCGTTAAGAACTTCCGCGATCGTGCCCTCACACCTGAGCGCCCTGTAACACGCGGTACAGCTGAAAACCCAGAGACATTCTTTACACATCGTGAAGCATGCAACCAATACTATGATCGCATTCCAGAGATTGTTGAGAAGTATTTGGGTGAGATTTCTAAGATTACCGGACGTGAGTATCACCTCTTTAATTACTATGGTGCAAAGGACGCTGAGAACATTATTATCCTCATGGGCTCTGCAACTGAACCCGCTCGTGAAGCGATTGACTTCCTCGTTAAGCAAGGAAAGAAGGTTGGTATGGTTGCAGTTCACCTCTATCGCCCATTCTCTGTTGAGGCTATCCGCAAGGCTATTCCTGATACAGTTAAGCGTATTGCAGTACTTGATCGTACTAAAGAGCCAGGTGCTGAAGGCGAGCCACTATATCTTGATGTAAAGAGTGCTCTTTATGAAGACCCACGCAAGCCACTGATTGTTGGTGGTCGTTATGGTCTTGGTTCTTCAGACACAACACCTTCTAAGATTATTTCTGTTTTCAACAACCTTGAGTTGCCAATGCCAAAGAATCACTTCACAGTGGGAATCGTTGATGATGTAACCTTCACATCACTTCCTGAAGTTGAAGAAGTGCCTATGGGTGGCGATGGTTTGTATGAAGCTAAGTTCTATGGTTTAGGTGCAGATGGTACGGTTGGTGCTAATAAGAACTCTGTTCAGATTATCGGTAACAATACAAACAAGTATTGTCAGGCTTACTTTAGCTATGACTCAAAGAAGTCTGGTGGTTTCACTTGCTCACACCTCCGCTTTGGTGACGAGCCAATCCACTCTGCTTACCAGGTTAATACGCCTAACTTCGTGGCATGCCATGTACAGGCTTACCTCCACATGTATGATGTAACACGTGGTCTTCGCGATAATGGTACCTTCCTTTTGAATACCATCTTCGAAGGTGATGAGCTTGTAAACTTCATCCCAAATAAGGTTAAGAAGTACTTTGCTAAGCATAACATCAAGGTTTATTATATCAATGCTACGAAGATTGCTCAAGAGATTGGACTCGGTAACCGCACAAACACCATCCTCCAGTCTGCTTTCTTCCGCATCACAAAAGTTATCCCAACAGAACTTGCTGTAGAGCAGATGAAGGCATTCATCGTGAAGTCTTACGGCCTCAAGGGACAAGATATTGTTGACAAGAACTATGCAGCTGTTGACCGCGGTGGCGAATACAAGGAGCTCGCTGTTGACCCAGCATGGGTTAATCTCCCTGCTGATGAAGACAAAGATGGCGATGTTCCAGCATTCATCAAAGAGATTGTTCGTCCTATCAACGCACAGTCTGGTGACTTGCTCAAAGTTTCTGACTTTGTTAAACATGGCACTATCGATGGTACTTGGCATAATGGTACCGCAGCTTATGAGAAGCGTGGTGTAGCAGCCTTTGTTCCTGTATGGAAAGCCGAAAACTGTATACAATGTAACAAGTGTGCATATTGCTGTCCTCACGCAACTATTCGTCCGTTCGTTCTTGACGAAAAGGAAAAGGCAGGCTTTGAGGATACAACGTTAGATATCCTTGCACCAAAGCAACTTAAAGGCATGCAATTCCGCATTCAGGTTGATGTTCTTGACTGTCTTGGTTGTGGAAACTGTGCAGATGTCTGCCCAGGAAAGAAGGGTGAGAAGGCTCTTGTCATGACTCCATTCAATGTTGATTCTCCTGAAACAGTTAAAGAGACAAAGAACTGGGAATATATGATGAAGCAAGTAGCTTCTAAGCAGGATCTCGTTGACCTCAAGTCAAATCCGAAGAACAGCCAGTTTGCGAAACCTTTGTTTGAGTTCTCTGGTGCATGTTCAGGCTGTGGTGAGACTCCTTACGTTAGATTGATTTCTCAACTCTTCGGAGATCGTGAAATGATTGCTAACGCTACAGGTTGCTCTTCTATCTACTCAGCTTCTATTCCATCAACACCTTACACCACAAATGATAAGGGTCAGGGCCCAGCTTTTGACAATTCATTGTTCGAAGACTTCTGTGAGTTCGGTCTTGGAATGGCAATGGGTAACAAGAAGATGAGAGAACGCATCTCTGTTCTACTGAAACAACAAATTGCTGACGATAAGGTTCCAGCACAATTTAAGGAAGCTGCTCAGAACTGGCTTGACAATAAAGACGATGCAGATGCTTCTAAGACGGCAGCTGCTGCCTTAAAACCGCTCATCGAAGAAGGTGCAAAAGCTGGTTGTGACGTATGCAAGGAGTTGCAAACACTCGACCATTATCTCGTAAAGCGCAGCCAGTGGATTATCGGTGGTGATGGTGCTTCTTATGATATTGGCTATGGTGGTCTCGACCATGTACTCTCTACTGGTGAAGATGTAAATATCCTCGTACTCGATACTGAGGTATATTCTAACACTGGTGGTCAGAGTTCAAAAGCTACTCCACTTGGTGCCATTGCACAATTTGCTGCTCAAGGTAAGCGCATACGCAAGAAAGACCTCGGTCTTATGCAAACCACTTACGGCTATGTATATGTAGCTCAGATTGCAATGGGTGCTGATAATGCACAGACATTAAAGGCTATCCGTGAAGCTGAAGCTTATCCAGGACCATCTCTTATCATTGCTTATGCTCCATGTATCAACCATGGTATCAAGGGAACTAAGAACATGAAACGTAGCATGGGACGTAGCCAGAACGAGGAAAAACTTGCTGTTGACTGCGGTTACTGGCACTTGTGGCGCTACGATCCACGTTTGGCAGACGAAGGAAAGAACCCATTCCAGTTGGATTCTAAGGCTCCTAACTTCGCTGACTTCCGTGAGTTCCTCATGGGTGAGGTACGCTACTCTTCTGTAGCTAAGGCTTATCCTGCTGAGGCAGAAGAGCTCTTCACAGAGGCAGAAAAGATGGCTAAGCTCCGTTATCAGACTTACCAACGTAAGAGTAAGGAGGATTGGAGTGAGACAATTGATTAAAATTGAATCCTAAATAAAAAGAAGACGCACAATATTGTGCGTCTTTTTTTGTTTCAGACATTTTATATTCATCTCAAAAATATGACGAAATAAGAGATAAACTTATGATATATCATAAAAGCTTCTCTTTTTTCTGCTTACATCAAATATCTCGTTTCGCAGCGTAAACCCTATGCTTTTACCATGCAGAATGACGCACTTCACAGACCAATTCACTACAAAACGTAATGCGTTTCAACTCAAATTATACGCCTTCCTATTCTACATCACAAAATAGTTCCCCTACTCTAATTTTTGCTTTCATATTTTTCTATAAATTCACGCGCTATCCTTTTATCACCCAGAAACACTTTTCCGAATTCTATTTTAGCAAAAACAATAGCACAAGTATATATTTTTAATGTTTCTCTTCGCATTCAAACATTCGTATTACCTTTAACAAACGATTTTAACTTCAGACGAAATATGAACACATAATGTAAGATGTTAAAGTACAAAGCAACAATATGATGCCAACTTTTGCCCATGAAGAGAAGTTCTATGGAGGTAAAGTCGCGGTATTAATCTGTCCGATGTGTGAGATAGACATCATTAAAGCACATAAGAAGTTCACTGAGTTTATGCATTCAGAAGCCTGACATCAGATCAAGAAGAATATCTAAATAGTATCATAAACTATATGTGTGTGAATGGTGATATGCAACGACAGACACTCATGCAAAGCCCATATAAGAACTTTCGTTGGCAAGTTTTTGGAGACAAATTAGCTGATGTTGGCAACTAAATATAGTTTCTTCATGATGTTACAGAAACTAAATCTTTTGAAGAAAACAGAGATTTCTTAGAGGATTTTTTTGTTGCTGAAGTATAGAAAAAGTCCCACTCTTTCCCTTTTATATCATGGAGAGAGTGGGACTTTAAGTTTATTTTTATCGTATTCTGTCAGCAGCCCTTACTAATTTTTCATCTACAAGAATGGCATGACGCGCCATAAGATGAAGAATCAAGGCTATAACAGGCAAACAAGTAGCGAAATGCGGTGTGATACTTACAGCCGAAGTAGCATAGAAAAAGGCGTAATAAGCGCCCCAAAGTATGA
>QWCZ01001778.1_pt1 | contig 11114 bp, 10 predicted proteins | sample 1972651 | NCBI WGS metagenome assembly QWCZ01 (sample SAMN09866695, study PRJNA288562) | Human oral metagenome isolate pre1_saliva, whole genome shotgun sequencing... | isolation source: mouth | host: Homo sapiens | place: USA: California
CATCTGTGAGATACCAGCTTCTGTACCATCTCCATAATAAGGATGCAACCAAGATGTTACCGATTGACCGTCTCTCTTGATTTCTCTAATCACATCTTGATCCTCACTCATCTTTTTAGCCCATGCTTTTGATGTGTAAAGGTAATGACGGTCAGAACGTGTCACATTGGTAATATTCCATATAGCATTAGCGCCAGGGCCGTCGAGCAGAGCTGCACGCGTCATAGCGTAAGTAAATTTCTTAATGCGTTTGGTACCGTCGGCTAAAGTATACCATGCTGTAGGTGCCCAATCATTGGCACCAGCATTCCACATTCCAGGATTAAGGGTAGCATAGCGGGCTGCACGTTGGTATTGTACTTTCATAGAATCCTGGCTGATAGCATCTAACAAACCAGTACCATACATGCCAATTGTCGACTCAAGGCGTACGGCATAATTGTCTGGTTTGGGTGACGTATTGAAAGCATCGCGATCAATTGATACGTCAGGATAAGTCAGATTATAGCTTTCTCCATCGGGGAATTTGTTGCCATGTTCGTCGGTTGCTGTCTTCCATGTAATATGAATACCGCTTTCTTCAATAGGCGCCTTGAATGGATATACCGCCTTTGTTTGTGGCATGCCAGTCACTTCAGTAATGTAACTGTTCGCAGCATAAGCGTTTCCATTTCCATCTGTGCCTGCTGTTGGGTGATAAATTACAAGTAAATATCCGTTGCCCATAGTATTGGCGCGGTACTTATCCTGCCTTTTCCCATGTCCATAAGAGGGGTGACAGTATTCACAACCAGAACGAACGTAAGCTGGTCCCAGCCCCCAGAAGGGCTTTACAAGGGTGTTTGCATCGTGCTCGAAGAACAATTCTCCAGTCTTAAACGTCGTATAGAGCTGCTGATTATCCTCTATTTGTGGAACAGGATTTGAATAACAGCCTTGTTCGTTGCTTGTAGTTCCCTTTTCTCCACCGGGTAACCATTCGGCCTCGCTGAACACACTGAGTGAGTCTTTAGGCCAGCTTGTACGTGAAGAAGGCTCAATATTGTCATCAGAGCAGGCCGTAAACGAAGTTACGGCCAATGCTCCAACAAGAATCATTGCAAAATTATTTCTCATTTTTTCTGTTTTTGTTCATCTCTTATTTAAAAAGAAAGAACCAGTCGACGTTATATTATTTCTTTTTCTGCTGGATATATTCGTCAGCCTGTCCCAGCATATTAGAAAGCTCTGTACATGCGTCAATAGCAGCCTTAACCTCAGGATGGGTCTTGTCATAGTTCAGTACGAAAGGCTCTGGACATGCTTTAATAGCTCTTTGTGCTTTGTTAATGGCATTCTGAACTTTTGCACCCAACTCAGGATTATACTTTTTAAAGTAGCTTGCAAAGCTGAATTCAGCAAATGTCGTCGATGTGTTCTCTAAATCAAACTTTCCATTCCATGTGTTGTTGATGCTCTGGATATTGTGCCAGAAGTCGTGCAACGAGTTATGAGAGAAAGGTGATTCAATATAGTTAGGGTCAGATTGCTGATTCTCTGGTGTTGTACCCAAACCGTAAGGCTTACCCATCTTTGTCTGGCCTACTTCGTCACAGATTCCTGCACAGCCTTTATCTCCCGCGATAATAGCCGATATTGCTCCCTTAATAGTGGTGTAAGTACTTCCAGGTTTGCCTGCATTCGTCATGTTCCAAGCATAAGTTTTGTCGCTTGATGGCATTGTTGTCGTCCACTCTAATTCTTTTAAAGCTTGCTTGTGTGCTTCTGTTCCGCCACTCCAGCATACTTCCATCATGTAAGTAGAATACATTAAATCGCCAGCTACTGCTACAGCATACTTCAACTCGTCAATTGGTTTGATGTCGGTAAAATTCTCACGATCGTTATAATCATCGAAAGTATTGTTGAATGACGATACCGCACGAGGTTGACCATTACGGAATATTACAAACTCAATTGCATGGAAACCTAACAGGCTGTTACCCAGATTGTCGTGTGCATTATTGATATTGTCTGCATCGTCAGCCGTTGTGTACTGTGCAAGTCCAGGACCTTTAAGCAGGGCGTGCAGAGAAGATAGGTTGAGAGGCCATGTATCAATGTGTGGGTCAATATTATAGTCAGAGGCTGCTCCCATGAGGAAAGCTTCACTGCTTTCGTATGCAGCGCGTGCCTTTTTCCATGAGTCACAGGCAGCCTTTACCTGAGCTTCTGTGGCATTTCCTTGCTCAACAGCATCGCGAAGCGCCTTTAATTGTGCATAAAGAGTTTCGGCATGTATCGCCATTTCCTTGTAAGTGGGGTTTACAGTAGCATCTACATAGTTGCTGAGCACTTTACCAAGGAATACCTCTTCTTCCGTAGCGGTGTTAGTTCCGTTACCTGATTCTTCGTTGTTATCCGAACAACTTCCGAAACCTAATGTCATTGTTCCTGCTGCAGCAAGGAGCAAAACACTCTTGAATAGCTTTTTCATTGTCAATTTATTAATAAGTTTAACGTTATATTTCTAAAAACAAGTGTTAAAGGAAGAAACCTTCATAAGCAACACCTATGTTTAAAGAAGGCTCGTTGTTGTATATTTTCTTAAAGAAACGGTGGCCGTATTCACATTTCACTACGATTTGGGGTAGTGGGTAATAGTTTACACCGAAGTGTAAAACGTTCTTTTCTTCATAGGTGTAAGCGGCCTGACGGGCATCACGAATATAAGGATTGTAATAGTCGTAACGGCCAAAAATATACATCTTTTGCTTGTCAGCGCGTAAACTTTGTATTTGCGAGAACATATCATAACCCGCTTCTATACCTATGGCTACGGCGTTTTTACCAACTTCTGATGATGAGTAAGGACTCGTCTTTGTGCTACGACCTGACAGGTATTTCACATCATAGGCGTTGTCAAGATGTCCATAAGTAGCCTGTCCACGCACAATCCAGTTGTTTCTGTTCCATGTAAAGTCAACGCTACCAATGCTTACAGCACCTGTGAGTTTTTCGCGAGAATCGTTCATTAACGTATTATTGATAGAGTGTCCATAATATCCACTCATACCAATTCTTACACCGGGCATAGCATAATAGTCAATACGGGCAGCTACAGCATATTTGCTTGCTGGTTCAAATTCGAAAGCACTGTGTGAACCTTTGTGAATCCACCCGTCACGATCAAATTGCATAGCATCAAGACCTTCGAGGAATTGCAGTTCATATTTAAACTTTGAGTAGCGTCCCCATAAGCTTACTCCTGTCTGGTGCCAAGTTGAAGGCAGTATCGTATTTTCTCCTTCGGGACGATAAACTGTAAAGAAATTCAGTGGCTCATGATGAGCATTGTTCAATCCTACAGGTACAACGATATGACCTATACGAAGGTTAAGTGCGCGCGAAAAGCTTTTTTGAATCCAGAATTGTTCCAATTCAACCTCACCTCCCTTTTCGGTTTCTACTTCCCATTCTCCTCCTTCTTCATACTCTCGCTCGTATGCAGAGCCTGTGCCTCCGTGCTCAAACTCAATCTCTGACCCCATACTCCAGCCTTTACCAAAGTCATATCCCATGTAGATTACTACGTGAGGAAGGTCAAATCGGCCATGCGAGCCTTTGTTTTTATATTTGGCAGGCTCATAATAACGGAAAACATTATCGCTATAAAAGTTCCTTGAGAGAGCCACTTCGCCATATCCTCCTATACTAAAACGGTGACCACGGGCATGACTCATTACCGAATCGCCCGCATTAACCTGAGCGCAAGCAGTAGAAGTGCTTGCCATAAAACACAATCCTAACAGAATGCCTGTTGTTAGATTCTTCATTATTTACAATAAGTTTAAATTATTCAGAGTGGTTAAAGAGTGCGGATTTCTGGTTGCATTCTCGTCTTCACATTGTAAAATTGTGACATAGAAGCTGTATAATACAATACCCATTTGTTCTGTTTAATGTGACGAACGAGAGTAGTAATCATCACCGCACTCTTTATTTTGGGGAGTTATTGTGTCCTCGTTCTATTTCGTTTGCAAATTTAAATAGTATTTATAATAATGGCAATACCTAAAAATTGGTAAAGCGCAATATCACTATTTATAAGTATTTTAATTGTAATGTATATAAAAATTATTTCGTACGATACGTCTTTTTCGACTTTTTTTATTTATTTTGCAAAAAGAAAAATAAAATAGATTGTACATATGAAGAGCCATAAAATGTATGAAGCTACTGATAGTTTAATATCTATTATACAAGATAATTATAATATATTACAAAGCCTTGGGTCGTTTGGTATTAATCTTGGCTTTGGAGACAAGACGGTAAAAGAGGTTTGTGAGGAGCATAAAGTTGACTATTTTACATTTCTTGCTATAGTTAACTTCACGATAAATGGGTATCGCGAATATGACGATATTGAACGATTGTCTATCTCTACCATGCTTCACTATCTTAAAGCTAGTCACGATTATTTTATTCATTTTAAGCTTCCGTATATTCGTAAGAAGCTTGTTGAAGCACTCGATGAGAATGATAATTTAGCGCGTTTGATTATGCGACTGTACGATGAGTATTCACACACAGTAATTAATCATATGCAATATGAGGAAAAAACGGTATTCCCATACGTTGAAGGTCTTGAAAACGGAGTGGCTTCTTCTAATTATGATATTGAGACTTATTCGAGACATCATGGTCAAATTGATAAAAAGCTTCGCGAATTAAAGAATATCATTATTAAGTATCTGCCCTCTGACGGTTTACGTAACAACCTTCTCACAGCCACTTTATACGATATTTACGATTGCGAACAGTGGTTAGAGCAGCATTCGCACGTTGAGGAGGAATTGTTTATTCCTGCAATTCGTCGTCTGGAAAAGATGTCGCGACAGGACGATGTTAGCGTAAAGATATCGAATATGATTAGTCAACAGCCCGACAATAAGGAAACATTGTCGGAGCGTGAGAAAGATGTCATCGTGGCTTTAGTGCAGGGAATGACCAACAAAGAGATTGCAGACCATCTTTGTATTTCAATAAACACGGTTATTACGCACCGTAGAAATATTGCGCGAAAGCTACAAATCCACTCTGCTGCTGGTTTAACCATTTATGCTATTGTAAATAATTTGGTTGATATTTCGAATGTAAAATTGTAATGTTACACGATAACATTACACCTATTATAATATAGGGGACATATATTTGCAGAAACAATTGTATTTCTTTCCCTTGAATAGGGATAATAAAATAAGCGCCGTTCCATGATTAATGGGGCGGCGCTTATTCGTGATATTGATAATTTTATTCGATACTACTGGAAGTTTCTTTTACACATACTTATAGCCACGGCGACAGCAGATGCGCAAACCAAGCACGGAATCGTTGCCAAGGCGTGCGCCACTCTTTCCATTTCTTTTCAGTAAGCTTAAACGAATCACTTTTTTGCGAATTGAATAGATGTTCCAGTTGTGCTGTAACACACTTATCAATTATCACAGCATTCTCTTCGTAATCGAATCGAAGGCTTCGTGAATCAAGGTTAGCCGAGCCTACAGTACATAAGCGTCCGTCAACCATAATGATTTTCGTGTGATGAAATCCGGGTTCAAACATCCATATATGACAGCCTTTTTTCATGAGCTTGTGCGCGTTGTAGAAACCGCAGTCGGGCGTTATCGGTTCGTCACATTTCACCGAAAGCATAATGTCTACCTTTACACCTCGTTTAACAGCCTTCTTAATCGCCCTTTTTAATGGGCCAATTAGTGTAAAATAAGGGTTGATAATCTTGATGCTATCTTTTGCCGAGTTAATGGCAGATAGGTAGAAATCGCGAATAATGGTGTTTGATGTATGGGGCTCTCGGTTAATAATGCCCACCTGTTGGTGCTCTCTCGACTGACAACTATCTGTTTTAAGACCGTTAAAATACGATATATCACCCAAGCCTCTGTAATATTGTGGCCCGTGAATATTTTGCTTAGCGGTTTTGTTCCATATACGCAGGAAGATACGTTGCAGTTCATTTACCGCATCGCCTTCGATGCGACAGTGCATATCGTGCCATTCACCCACCTGATCAGTACCTTTAATATAATAGTCGGCAACGTTCATACCGCCCGTATATGCCACGCATCCGTCAATGACAACTATCTTACGATGGTCGCGCGACCAAACATGATTGACGAATGGAAAGCGAATAGGGTCGAACTGGTATATCTCAATTCCCAATGCTCTGATAGCAGCAATATCTTTCTTTCGCATAGGGCTGTTGTTCGACATGTTGCCGAAAGCATCGTACAGGAGCCTCACCTCAACACCTTCTTTAACTTTTGGCGCAAGGTGAGATATCAGTTCACGGTTGATGGAATCGTTACGAAAGTTGAAGTATTCCATGTGAATGGAACTGCGAGCTTGGTCAATCGCTTTAAAAAGGTCGTCAAATTTCTCTTGCCCCGACATCAACAGGGTTGCTGAGTTGTTGTGAGAAAAGCGAATGCCTTTGCTCTCAAGCGCACGTACTACCAGCGTGTCGCTTGTTTGTGCATGTCCTTGAAGTGTGGCGATGACCATCGCAGCCATCATGAAAGCCATAAGAAGTTTTCGTTTTGAACGATGAAATTCTCTCATTCTTTTGTGAGTTCCTATTTGTTTTAACGTAGTGTTATCCTGCTGATACAGGTGCTAAATATTAATGTTTTTACTGATTGAGCATTGACGATGCGTAACTGTCGACGATACCGAGCAGTTTATTCTGCTTATTGCAAACCAATACCGAGTGAATTTTATGAAGGTGCATTACGCGCTGAATTTCAGTAACCTTAGTTTGAGGAGTCACTATTTTCGGGTTGCGCGTCATGATATCGCTCACAGTGCGGTTAAAAAACTGCTCTTGCCAACGCTCCATTGCACGACGAATATCGCCGTCGGTTAATATTCCTATCACCCTTCCCTCGTCGTCAAGTGATATACCAAGTCCCAGCTTACCTTTTGAAACCTCAATGATAGCTTCGCCTAAGTGCATGTCTTGTGAGATGATAGGCAGGTCGTCGGTACGCATAACGTCTTCAGCTGTGGTTAGCAATCGTTTGCCTAATTCGCCACCAGGGTGGAATTGTGCGAAGTCGCGAGGTCGGAAATCGCGCACTTGCATCAGCGCAACAGCCAGTGCATCGCCCACGGCCAGCACAGCAGTGGTTGATGAGGTGGGCGCAAGGTTCAACGGACAAGCCTCATGGTCAACCTTCACTTGGATATGTACGGTTGAATATTTTGCCAATAACGAGTTGGGGTTGCGGCTCATACCAATGATAGGCACGTTCATATGCAGCAACATCGGCACAAAACGCAGCAGTTCATCAGTGTGTCCACTATTGCTCAGTGCTAAAACAACGTCATCAGATGTCATCACGCCGAGGTCGCCATGATAGGCATCAAGCGGATTGATAAAGAAAGCAGGGGTACCCGTTGACGACAGTGTGGCGGCTATTTTAGCGCCAATATTACCACTTTTTCCTACGCCAGTGACAATTACTTTTCCGCGACAATGATATATCAAATCAACGGCACGCTCAAAGTTTTCGTCAAGTTGCGGAATGAGATCAAGCAAGGCTTGTGCCTCTTCGCGAATGCAACGCTCGCCATATTTAAGCGAATTTTTCAATCTGTTTTCCGAATCTGATTTCATCATTTTGCAGGTTTAATATTGTCTGTTGCGTACTTCGAAAATACGTTTATGCTGAAACGTTGTTCTTTTTACTATTCAGACAGGGGTGTTTTAGTCCTTTTTAGTTGCGTAAAGTGTTTGTGCGGCTTGCTGCTTAAGCCTGTCATGGCTATTGTTACGCACGGCAGTCAGCTAATAACTGTTTGATAAGCCCTTCAAGCTTATGCAGTTCGAGCATATTGGCTGCGTCCGAAAGACCGTTGTCTGGCTCTGGGTGCACCTCGAAAAAGTAGCCTGAAGCACCGAACGCCTTGGCAGCAAGGGCCATTGCTGGTACAAATTTGCGGTCGCCTACAGTCTTGCCATCGCCTGCCGAAGGGCGCTGAACGCTATGCGTGCAGTCCATAATAACCGTAGGAGTTATCTCTTTCATATCAGCAATATTGCGGAAGTCGACCACCAAATTGTTATATCCGAAACTGTTTCCACGCTCTGTAAGCCATACCTCTTTAGCACCACTTTCCAGCGCTTTTTGCACAGGATATTTCATGTCATGCCCTGAAAGGAATTGGGCCTTTTTGATATTTACCGTACAACCCGTTTTTGCGGCTGCTACAAGTAGGTCAGTTTGGCGGCAGAGAAAGGCGGGAATTTGCAATACATCGCACACATTGCCAGCCGCTTCAGCCTGCCAAGCCTCGTGAATATCAGTGATAATACGTAGGCCGTAACGTTCTTTAATGTCGGCAAGCATTTGTAATCCGCGTTCGATTCCAGGCCCACGAAACGAGCGAATAGACGTGCGGTTGGCCTTATCAAATGATGCTTTAAAGATGATATCAGTGCCCAGATTGCTATTGATGCGAATAAGCTCTCGTGCAACGGTGTCAAGCAGTTCGGCGTTCTCGATGACGCAAGGGCCTGCAATGAAAACGGGTTTCTCCATATTAGCTAATATTAGATATATGCAAAGATACAAAAAACGATGACAAAAGCCAAGTTGTTTTCAACGAAAAAATAGGTTTCGAAAAGCGAAAATTACCTTTTGTTCTGCCTTTTATGATATTTGTGTTGGTGTGCGACGGTCGCGGTACACATTGTACGACGTTCGCCGTACAGTGACGAATATATCAGAAAGCTATCGCACTTATATTGTAAAGGGTTTATGATTAAAGGAGAAAGGTCAGACGAAAAGCCTGTTGTGGATAGAAAGGTGGCGTGTGGAATAGGAAATTAAAAAGCAGTATGAAAGGTTGTGTTTAGCATCAAGGGTTGTGATTACCTAAAAAGAAAAGCATCTGTAACACTGTTATTCGTGTTACAGATGCCTTGATTTGTATAGCCCACGTGGGCTTATGTGTTTGCGATTTAGAAAGCGCTTTGGAACTCTTCAAGGAAACGAGTGTCGTTTTCAGAGAATAAGCGCAGGTCGTTAACCCTGTATTTTAGGTTGGCTATGCGCTCAACGCCCATACCAAAAGCATATCCTGTGTAAACGTTAGAATCAATTCCACAAGCCTCTAAGTCGTGAGGGTCAACCATTCCACAGCCTAAAATCTCAACCCAACCAGTGTGTTTACAGAAGTTACAGCCTGTACCTCCGCAGATGTTACAGCTGATATCCATCTCCGCACTGGGCTCTGTGAAGGGGAAATATGAGGGTCGAAGTCGGATCTTTGTGTCGGCACCGAAGCACTTGCTTTAAGTCGGTGAAGCTCACGTTTTTGTCAACGTAAAGGCCTTCAACCTGATGGAAAAAGCAGTGTGCACGTGCTGAGATAGCCTCGTTGCGATAAACGCGCCCTGGACACAGCACACGAATAGGAGGTTCATGCGTTTCCATGTAGTGGGCTTCGTCGCTTGAGGTATGCGAGCGCAAAAGAACGTTCTTGGTTGCATCATGTTGATTGCGAGAGATAAAGAAAGTATCTTGCATGTCGCGCGCTGGATGGTCAGCGGCAAAATTCAACATGGTGAAGATGTGTTGGTCGTCATCAATCTCTGGTCCTGAATAAAGGTTGAAACCCATACGTTGGAAAATGTCAACGATTTCGTTCTTAACCAGAGTCAATGGGTGGCGTGTGCCCAATCCAATAGGATATGCGGTGCGCGTTAAATCGATGCTTTCGGTGCCTGTTTCGGTAGTTTCTACCTGCTCGCGTAGCGCATTTATCTTTTCGGTGGCAGCGGTTTTAAGCTCGTTTATCTTCATGCCGACAGCCTTTTTCTGCTCTTGTGCAACGTCGCGGAAAGCGGCCATTACGGCGTTTATTTCTCCTTTTTTGCTTAGATACTTTAGTCTGAGCTGTTCAACATCATCAGCATTCTTAGCCGAAAGTGTTGAAATTTCCTTGAGAAGCTCGTCTATTTTGTCTAATATCATGTTGTAAAATCTCTTTATTTACGTGCTTGCAAAGTTACGAATTTTATCATGAAAAAGAAACTATATATAAAAAATAATGTGTAATTTTGCCTTAGTTTATATGTATGTTATGAGAAAAGGTTTTGCACTTATAGTTTTATTTGCTCTGGTTGTCATGTTTTTCGTGCCAACAGGCTGTACAGATCGTAAGCCCCGTGCTATAGATTCGGCAGTTGTTGACACTGCTTTGTGCGATACTTCTGCGGCTGATTCTACTGAAAATCTGATTGAAGCGACGCCCATGCCCAAAGCAGCCGATGAGCTATTTGATGATTTTGTGTTCAACTTTGCGGCCAATCGAAAATTGCAACGCAAGCGTATTGTCTTCCCATTGCCTGTGTATCGCAATGGCAAGATTGAGAAAAAGATAGCTGAAAAGCAATGGCAGATGGAGCATTTCTTCATGCGTCAGGACTATTATACGCTTATCTTTGACAACGCTAAGCAAATGAAGCTGGTTAAAGATACTACAATAAGCCATGCGGTTATTGAAAAAATATTCTTCCATAAGAACATGGTTCAGCAATATTTGTTCAATAGAATTGACGGGAAATGGATGCTTACATCGATGAATTACGTGCCAATGCGTGAGAATCAAAACGCTAGTTTCCTCCAGTTTTATAATAAATTTGCCACCGATAGCGCTTTCCAAATCAAGAGTATGGCCCATGAAGTGCAGTTCACTGCGCCTGATCCAAACGACGATTTCGCACAGATTAGTGGCGTGATGATGCCGCAACAGTGGCCCGATTTCAAGCCAGGATTGATTCCAAGTGGTACACTTTATAACATCATTTACGGACAAAAGTACACCCAATCTGACCGCAAACTGTTTATTATTCGCGGTATTGCCAACGGCTTAGAGATTGAAATGTCGTTCCGTAAGATTGGCGGCCAATGGAAATTGGTTAAGTTTAATAGTTAAATTACGGAATAGCGACGCCTGCCAAAGTTCATGAAAAGATTCCCAAATCAGTCGTTATTGCAATACAACACGTTTGGTATAGACCAAAAGTGTGACGAATTAATTGTGTT
>QWCZ01002432.1_pt1 | contig 11108 bp, 9 predicted proteins | sample 1972651 | NCBI WGS metagenome assembly QWCZ01 (sample SAMN09866695, study PRJNA288562) | Human oral metagenome isolate pre1_saliva, whole genome shotgun sequencing... | isolation source: mouth | host: Homo sapiens | place: USA: California
AAATGATTGTTTTAAGTTGATGAATAGATAAATTATTTGTGAGAAAGGAAATAAGCAAAACTGTTGCTATGTCTTTTCCTGCCCAATCCGTTTGTCATTCCGTATACAAAAATAAAATTGTGCATAAAACGCACTACCCTATTTGTGGGCATATTAAAAAAAATCTGTACACATGAATAAAAAGATTTAAGAAAACAAATTCAAAAAAGAAGATGCCGTTAGTTTGTAGGAAATCATACTAAGCGTATCATAGCTCTTCCTTATTCTCGCTTGCAAAGATACAAAACAGAGATACCCCTTGTCAAGTTTTTCACGAATTATTTTTATTTTGCTGTCACTCCTATCACCCACTTACGACTTATAACACTTTATAAATCAATTAAATACCGCAAATGTTAAAAATGACAGCAAAGAGTTTTCAAACTTAGTGTAGTAGATAAGAAATTTACAGTAAAGAGTAAATAATATTTTTTATATTCATATCAAGCTTCATGTAGGTTATATAATACAGACACTGGCTGACCTTCTTGTGAATGTCAGCCAGTATGCATAGTCGTGGGAACATTGGTTGTATTCTTCAGGGGGACTTAATAATCTATTATCAAAGTCCACTCAAATAATCATATTCCTTCTTATATCGTTCAATACGTTCATAATCCTTCTTTGCTGGATTGGGAATACGAGTAAGATCCATATTGTGAGTAAGGTCGTGCATCTTTACTGCTTTTGCAAGAGCATTGCTTTTAATTCGCTGAATATATGTTTCCCTATCAGGCGCAAGGTGATGATTAAGCAAATGTAAAGCATCGGCAAGTTCAAGTCTATCAGTATCTGATAAGGGAGTTCTTGATTTCGCATCTAACAAGTTAAGCACTTCTTCAACAGAATGTGGAGTATCTTCACTTGCATCGTGTAGATAACCCACAACCTGCTCTTTCCAAGTACTTCCCATTTTGGCAACAGTTGTAAGATGACCTGTAAAGTAATCAACTCCAGCTTTATCCACCTGCCCTTTGTGTAGCTCGCAAGCTAACTCAGCAGCACATTGTACGATGTCTTTTTCCTTGCTGACTAACATAGTTAAAATTGAGTTTATATGTAACAAAAATCTCTACAAGTCTACTCTGAGTGATTCTATCATAGCACAAAGATACTTCTTTTTATGAATACTTTAACCCTTTACCCCTCCTAATTTCATAGTATTATATAAAACAAATTACAGTAATCCATTACCAGACTGCTGCAATTATTTTAGTTTTAAAATTTACTTCACTTCCTCAAATATATCCTATATTGATTATCAATAAGTTACATTTGTGTGGTACAAAAATGTTTCCTCAAATTGAGTAGTATCGATTAGTAAACATCTTGGATGTTATCGTCTAATCATTAAATTTACATTTATGATCCTACATGCCAAGCTGAAAGCAAAGTCAGAGAATCCTTCTTATGATAGTCTAACAACAATTCATCATATAATGTGAACAATATAGTCAATTTTTATGTATTATTTTTACTAGAATCCTCTTCATCATCATTTATTAATGTCGCGATTTTACTGTGTATAGGATTATACATTTCAGATGTTAACATTTCCTTTAAGATAGGTTGTGCAACGTTCTTCCCTACATTTAAAACATATAGATAAAAGTCCTGATTTGCAATGATAATTTCAGCACATTCAGCAATATTATATACAGGTTTTAGAAAATGAGTTATCAATCCCGTGCATATATTCCAAGCAATGTCTTTTCTTAATTCTGGCAATAATTTTCCAAATACATGGAATCTAGCACTTGTGACATCATGCTGAGCAAAATAAGCCGACATTTTATCGTTAAGGTAGCTAATAAATATGGACGTATCGGGTGAATTGCTTAATAAGCAATTTAGAAGTTCTTCATCTCTAATAGCATTACAACTAATAACATAATCCAGATGTTGTTTTAATTCTACTGTAAGCTGTTCATTTGTTGATGGTAGACATTGCATTCCGAGGAAGACTTTCACAAAACTAATCCAGTAACTACCACTATTTAAGAAACCTTCAGGTTGCCTTTCCATTGCTTTTACTGCCAATGTAATAAGCCCATGTGTGAAACTTCCAGGATTACTCTTATAATCTTCGAATAATGGTTCAAGAATATAGCTACTATAAGAACTTATATCATTTTCATCCCATTTAAAAGGCCAACGATTAAATTGTTTAAATAAAACTTCATAAGTGATATTTAGCGCATTCTTAATACTTTGTATGTTTTGAGCAACATATTTTGGATTAAGCTTGCTTCCAACACAATTCTCTATCATATATCGATTTATTTTATATAGAGCACTGCCAGAATTACCCAATCTAGTTATAAGGCTAGTATAATTTATATACTTTTCGATTATATGACTTACTCTTGGAACCATCCTATCCTCAAAATTGGTAATGTCATAGCCGTTTGCAACATACATTGCGGCTATGTCTTCATTACCTTGCTTTGAAAACTCATTCCAAGGAGCAGAACAAATAGCAGGAGCCTTCGGATTTATGGTTTCAGCATTAAAATGTGTTTCCAACATACCATCTCCATCATGCAAAAGGCGATTCACAAGTGCGGAAAGACGAAGATTATCGTCATCATTTGCCCAATGTTCAATCCTATCTGAAAGTTTGTTTCTCAATACACTAAAATTATATTGTGGGTCATTAAGTACTAATTGAAACATAGAAATAGTAGAGTCTATACCTTTTAGCGCACCATCTAACACGTACTTATTGAGTCGCTCATTATCTGTTGAAACCTTGTATATAGGATAATACGTTTCTGCAGCGTTCACATACTCCTCAAATTCTTTTGGAGTAACCTTTCTTTCCCGTAGTATTTCTTTTATATCAATGTTTTTACTTGCCTCATTTATAACTCTTTCGAGATTATCCAGCGCTTTATAGTACTCAGCACCATTTGTCAAATCGCATACAGATATTGCGTTACAATAGGATTCTACTAACCGCTTAGCACAAGTATCAGACACGTGTTGTATTAAAGTATATAAAGTCTCGTCACACTCTACCTTTGTAAAGTGTACATTTGATTTCATATTTGCAAGTGCGTCCCATTTTTTATTAAGTCGCTCTTGTTCTTCGTCATTAAAATTAGAAGTATCGAGTGAGTTGAAACTCTTAACTGCATTCGCAAGACAATCTTCTGTAATAGATGCAGAACTAAGAATAGATTCTAAAACAGGAACAAAGTGTGGAGATTCTGCATATTCTGAAATAGAATTTCCATTATTAATCAAACTCAATAATACATTTCTAAGCGGAAGTTCACCAGCCAATTTTTCATCTTCAATGCCATAGGCAAATTGACATAGTTGCACTCTTACATTGTCCGTCTGTGGGTAGAAACTATTTACCTTGTCGAAAAGTTCATTTGATAAAAGTTTTTCTTCCAAAGATTTTTCTTTGTTGTGCAATATGTACCCTTTCCTCAATACGTATAAAGCCAGGTTTTGAAGACGGAACTTTTTATTTGACCATTGAAGCCGTAACGCTACAAGTTCATTTATAAAACAAATAACTGTACGAGGATTGGGACTTTCTTCTAAACACATAAACACTTGACAAATATGTTCTTCATCATGCTCACCTTTCCCGAAAGCCTTTTCAAAGAATGTCTTGAAGAGTTTCCTGTAGTCTGTAATAACAGGTTTGGGAACAGTGAACACTATTGGGAAAGTTTTATTAATAAATTGCTTGAATTTAATAGCGTTTTCTTTATCGTCAGATAAAACAGCTTCACATAAATGTATGTAATCAAAAGGTATTATCGCCCATATATTCTTGAAGTCACTTCCTGCAAAGAATGTATGGATAAGAGACCATAGCTGAATAACTTTATCAGAAGGTAACCTATCCATATTATCAAATACTATGATAACCTTTTTCTTTGGAGACTCTTTCTCTTCCAACTGATTAGAGATTACTTGAAGCCAGTTCTTAAATTCAGTCACAGAAGGCTCCTCACTTGATGTAAATTGTTCATCAATTCTGTCATCACCTTTCCGAGTTAATAGAGTAAACACTTCATCCCATGCCCTTTTCTTACAGCAATGATAATAACATGCTATACCAAGGCCTAAGAAAAAGGGAAAAGCTTCAAATAAAAGTACTAATCCTAAACATATCTCTAATTTGGGGTATATACTTGGTAATAGTCCTAAGAAACTATTTAAAATAGCATAAAGTCCAATAATAATGATTCCCCAAATTGCAAGCCCTGATAATTTTGGAATAGATCTTGTTGTGGTTATGGTCTTATTAGATAGAAGTAATGCTAATTGATTATACCACTTGTCAGTACGCGATTTACCATTTCTCATTTTTATAGAAACTTCCCCATATAAAACCTTATCATTAATAAGTTTATTTACAAGTGTTTCTAATATTGAACGGCGCTGTAAATCTTCTTGATGTCCCCAAGAGTCATAGGTAAATGTATAATAAGATTGAGGAAGCTGATTTTCAACTTTTCTTACAACATTTGATTTTCCAGCTCCCCAAGAGCCTTCTATACCTATAATGCGTGGTATGCAGGTTTGGTCATCTTTCTCGGCTTCTTCTTTATCTGCACTTAAAATATAATCGGAGATATTTTTTGCCAATTTTGTTTGAGATTGACCTTCAAATACATCTTCACCCTGTGGTTTATCAACGATAAAACGAGGAAAATTATCTTTCATAAATAAACAACAATAATTAGTTCTATATTACTTATTTCCTTTTGCCCGATTATGTGATTTGCAAAGCATCTGGCAGTTATGGATGTCTGTTGCTCCTCCTTTGCTCCATGCTGCTACATGGTCGGCATCCATTTCCGACAGTTTCCAAATTTTATGCTTGTTGGCATCGTGTCCTATGGCACAATAAGGACAGTTTGACTCCCCTTTGGCTTCTGCAACTTTGGTTTGTTTTGCATACACTTTCTTCTTCGTGGCTTCATCGAATACTCTTACATTAAGCAACTTGGTATCTGTGCATCCCCCAAGGACATATTCAAATATACCTTTTCGGTTCTTTATAAAGCTGTCTCCATAGAGTTCTTGAACCTTTTTAGATACTTCTGTGGGGTTATAGGGTTGCCTGTGATAGGTTTCATACAGTCTTCCCCATTCCAAACCGCACATCTCTTTTTCAACATCATCAAACACTGCCGATACCCAGTCTATCACACTATTGAAGTAAGTTACCAATTCCGTAATGTTATTGTCTTGGCGATGCTTCGACATATAAGCGTCTATACTTCCGCTCTTCTCCCAGTCCTTACTCACCCATTGCAGCGCACGCTCCAAGAAGTCTTGCCGGTTGACAGAGCCAGAAATATAGGCACTCCATTTCTGGATATTAGCGTTCTGACTATTGCTGAACAGCTCTTTGGCCAATGTGACGAAAGGTCCCGAATAAATGGCGTTGCGCAATTCTTGGTCGTTCAAAGGAACGCCATAGATATTGATTGTTCTGAACCAATCTTTTATTTCTGTTTCTGTTCCCTCACATTCGTAAATAAGTAGCTTTGTGCTATTAATAAGTCTCTGTTTATCCTCAGATAATCCTGTGAAGTATTGTTCCAAACCATTTTTATCCTTTATAGCAAAGCGTTCTGTAATAAAGCGTCCGATGCTTGTGATGCGCTGTTGCCCATCAAGGACTTCGTATTGGTCATTACCCGCTTTATTAAAATAAATCAGTCCCAACGGATAGCTGCTTAATATCGATTCTATCACGGCTACATCCCGCTTTCCGTCAGCATAGATATAGTTGCGCTGATATTCGGGCTGAATGGTGAGCTTGCCTGATAAACCGAATAAGCCTTTTCCCTCTACCTGATTATACACAAAGCCCTTACACAGCTCCTGTACGGTATATTGTCTTAATATTGTTTTCATATCATTCTTTTCTTTATGAATATTCTACGATAAATCTTTATTCCTTCTATTGCTGGACGTGCAACCATGTCATAATACGAACTTGATAAATATTCGTGCATAGATTCGCTTTCCATTGATGTGCCATCCGTCACTTCCTGGTGCAAGTAATTCTCTTGATGCATATTCGTGCATAGGTAGTCCTCTGCCCCCCCTATTTATTTTAGTTTGAATATCCAAATCTTTTTGGTTAAAAGTTGTAATAACAGCTTCTTTATCTTTAATAAGCCCATGCGCTTTAATCGGTACTTTATCCGTTCTCCTGTAATCATTCGCATTGACTATCTCAAACTGCTCGGGACAGTATTTATCCAAAAAGCTGATAGGGACACCCATTACATCTTTGTAATCATAGGGAATAGCGTCCGTAAAGGGTACCTCGATAGCTTCATAGTTATCGTATTGCTGATATCCGCGCTCTCTTATTTCTTTATGTTTGCTGAATTTAATATTCTCTTCCATAGTCATAAGAGGAAGAGGTTGGTGGCGGCGACCATGCTCGATATTTGTATACCAGCAGGAATTGCCCAGTCGCGTATAGTTTCCGACATAGCCTAATCTTGCAGCTTTCTCTCTATCTTTCTCATTTACAACAGCTTCTTCGGGAACAGCAAAGACCATGTCTTTGCCATTACCTGTTGCACCTAACCACATTTTATTGTCTTTGATTAACGGAAATACTTCTTTATAAGTAATGGCATTCATATTCCCTATTATCGAGAACTGTTTCTCTGTCTCCATTATCCATGCCAAGAACTCACGGAACAGCGAAAAAGGTGGATTAGTAATGATAATGTCGGCTTCATTTCTTAGGAGTGTCACTTCCTGACTATGAAAGTCACCATCACCCTCAAGATATTTCCATTCTAAATCTTCCACATCTATTTTTCCATCTCCGCTCTTATCTCTTTCGAGAATGAATATCTTACCATGTGTTTGTGTCTTCTCTATGTCAAATTGAGGATTTTCAGTCTCAAACAAGCTTGGCTGATAGCCATATTTATATTTTTTGCTGTCGGGCGCATAGCTGGTACTTATGAGTTTCTTTAAACCGAACCGTTCAAAGTTTTGAGCAAAGAATTTTGTAAAGTTACTCCATTCTGGATCATCACAAGGTAGTAGAATGGTTTTACCTCTAAACACATCGGGATTGTAATCCAAGCATGCATTCATCTCTTTCTGTATGTCCGCATATTGTGTATAGAACTCATCGTTCTTTGCATTCTTTGCTTTCGACAGATTTTGATTTGCCATATTTCTTTTATTTTTTACTTTATTATTTCCAAGTTATTATATGACACAGTATATACAAATTACTCATTCTGCTCATAATAATATGAATAGTCGATACCTTTCATGAACATTTCTCGGTCATCAATCTTAGTGGTGAGTGCAGGCAGTACCAAAGTCTTGATGAGCGTGCTATTTGCTACACTCTCACGCATTGCGGTCAGATATTCGTTTTTATCTATCTGGCTCCAGTCCACACTCCGTTTGAGAGAACGCTTTAGCATGAGGTCAAGCCAAATGCGAGTGCTACGACCGTTACCTTCCATAAATGGATGCGCAACATTCATTTCAACATATTTGTCCATTATCTCGTCGAAGGTTGTTTCTGGCATTCGCTCTATTGCTTGCAGGGTTTCAGGGAAGTGCATACAATTAGCAAAGGTAAAACCACCTTTTGAAATATTTTTGGTACGGATTTGTCCTGCAAAGTCATACAATCCTCCAAAGAGATAAGCGTGTATCTGTTGCAGACACTTGATACTGCCAGGTTCTGCCGTTTGCAAGATGCCACTTTCAAAGAGTTGATATGCTTTCTTCTTGCTCTGTCCATCAATGGTGTTGTGCCGTAGGTAAACCAATCAAGAAATCCCATTGCCTTGACATTGGGTATTGCTTTTGCCAGTAGAACAACCCCTTCTCCATCCAACATATCTGTCAATCGTTGTTTCCCATCTGGGGCTTGCAACTTCAACTGGTTAGTAGCACTAACCAGTTCGTTATTCTCCTTCTTCAACTTAGTTTTGAGATATTTCCAATAGTTCCTTGTCTTTTGATAATCGTCTTGCTCGTTAATTGCAGCAATGATGTCCAGCACAGAGAACCACCACTTATTGCGTTCGTCATCCCACACCGCCCTAACTTCACGGTTGTTGAAAAAACGAATAGATTTTTTATGTTGTTCTTTATGCGCTTCCATAGATGAGAATTTAGTTGTTCGTTTTACTATTTTTTATAACCCAATAGCCATTGCGCCGACCGTTCTTGCGTTCAAGAATGCCTTGTACAGATAATTTTACGGTCATCGTCTTTACCGTTCGTTCTGATTTTCCGATATGCACAGCTATTTCTTTTTGCGTTGCATTCGGTTTCTCTTTAGTTGGCACGAACCAGTGCATTGCGGAAGTACCACGAATAATGAGCAAAGGTTTCGTTGCTGATGTCAAAACCAAATGTGCGCAGATACTTGATAGTGAAGACTGCCATTGTACGAGTATTACCCTCACCGAAAGGGTGAATTTGCCAAAGATCTGAAATAAATTGAGTAATATGGCTCACAGCTTCTGCTATATCATGATGCTTATAATCGTATTCTTTTTCACGGGAAAAGTCGTACTCCAACGTTTCACGGATACTATCAGCACCTGCATATAGTACCGTTTCTCCATTCAACACCCATTCTTTTTTGGTAATATTGTAATCTCTTATCTTACCGGCGTGTTCATAGATGCCTTCAAACAATCGGCGATGAATAGAAATATATTCTAATGGCGAGAATGTAAAACTCTGCTCGGACAGCAATTCGGTGATACGAGCCGAAACCTTATCAGCTTCTTCTGTTCTGTCTTTTATATCCTTACGGGCAACCTTTGATTCATAATAGCTATTGACAAGCCGCTTTACCTCTTCAATCGTAATATCGCCCTCAATATGTTGACGAGCTGTTTGAAGCAGATAGTCTGAAGTCTTCAGCCCATCAACAGCCTGCAAGCCAATAGCAGTCTGCCACGCATAACTTTTCTCTCGCTTATGCGGTTCGCTCTGTCGGATATATTCTTCAAAATCAGTCATCTTGCTACCTAAATTAAATGTTCCAACATTAATTCTTAACTTTCTTATCCACAAACACAATAAGGTCAATTGGCTCAACTTGCAATATATCGGCTATCTGAGCAATCATATCAAGACTCGGTTGACGGTGGTTGCCCACATAGGCATTGACCATTGCAAAGCTCTTGTCCAATTGCTCTGCTAACCACGTCTGCTTAATACCTTTCTCATTAAGTACCTCTTTGATTCGATTGTTTGGAGTTTTCATATCAATTTGCTTATGATTTACAAAAATAACAAATTTAATTTGATATACGATATAAAAGAGGATTTATTTCCCCTCTTTTATATCGCATGCGTTTTATTTGATTAATCAACTATTTTTCTTTGCATCAGACTATCTGCTTTCTGCTTTAATCCTAATTCATGACCATCTATTTGCTTCTTAATATTTTTGATTGCAGTTTTGTTCCGATGAATGTTAAACACATCGTTGAGCCATAGGATTTCCTTAGGGCTACAACCTCGCCATACTCTAATGATACGAAATTTCAAGGCATCGTCTTGTATTGCTGTTTACTTTGCCACAAGAAGTAATTGCCGACCAAAGAAACAAAACAATACGGCAGTTGTCACAACCATATAAGTAAAGACCTTCGAGGATTTAATATCAAAGCTATGCCTATAGAAATGTTCTTGTTGTTTTGGAAGCTTTTTATGCTTCCAACTTCCACTTCTTTGAATGTGATGGCAAAAACCTGCTTGAAGAACTGCGAAATTTCATCTTGTTTGCCAACTCTAAAATGGTTCCATATATTCCAACCAAAATGAAACAGATCTAAGGCAAATAAACCTTTGATATTAATTGGTTCAACGTGTGATAAGGGAAGCTTAGCGGAGTACAACTCTATATATTCACAAAGTTTGAGCAAATATTTGTTAGAAACATAAGGTGCGAACTATAGTTGAGTATATTTAATAGCTATAGCTTTGTTTTGCTCTTTATAAACTAATTATTTTCATAGGAATGAAACTAGAGTTTCAATATGATGAAACTGGAGTTTCATACTGATGAAATTAAAGTTTCAAACTGTTGAAACTATCGCTTAGTACCGAGAAGATGTTTTATTTTATACACGCTTGTAGGTATGCATAAGTGTAGGGTATTGTTCTTCATAGCTGTCGAACTCAATTGCAGAGCCGTCGTAACCCATGTCTGTGAAGATATCTCTTATCTCCTTTTGCTCACTTTCAGTCAGTACACGCTCCTTTCGTTTAATCCGATAATAGGCTGTGCGACCAAAGGTGTAGATGAGATTTTGTCGGATATCACTTAAATCAGCCACCCGCACGTTATCATAGATTCGTGATATTCCCCATGCAAAACGCTCCTTGCGGTTAGGGTCGAAGAACGGGCAGGGCTGCTTGTCCGCAATCACTTTCGAGTTCACCATCATATACTGCTCCCGTCCACCCGTTTCGAGCATCGTGTAGGCGGTGTGGCGTAAGCACTGGCTGGCTTTCTCGCAGTGAGTGCCAGCACAGTGCGCATAGTCGTAGGCTAATTGGTTGTATTGTTCAAGGGTCATAGAATATAAATTTCTTATATTAATGTAGCAGGTGAAATCCTACGACCATTCCTCAACCGTAGTCTTTACCAAATCTAAAATCATAACTTTATCCTTAGATTCTATAATATCTTGGACATTCTTGCCCTTAAATGTTTGATAAATGGATAAACGAATAACAGGTATTCCTTTTATAAGGCCAGTTACATCTCTTAGGAAATCGTAAAAAGCACGTTGCTTCCATCTTGAACTCCCAGCTCCATTTAAGCATCCATTATCATTACTTTTCATAAACAAATTCTCTGAAGAATCGGATTTCCAATATCCTCCGAATTTACGGCAACGAGACTCATATTGTGTACAAAATTGTTTATATGCCTCCAAAGGGAATCCCTTTATGCTCTGATAAATATTAGAGTTTAAGGTCTGTAATCTATATCTATTGAAATGATTCTCTTCATCTAATTCCATGATAAATTTAGGAGTTGAAATATCCCATGCCCCAAACTT
>QWCZ01001283.1_pt1 | contig 11095 bp, 7 predicted proteins | sample 1972651 | NCBI WGS metagenome assembly QWCZ01 (sample SAMN09866695, study PRJNA288562) | Human oral metagenome isolate pre1_saliva, whole genome shotgun sequencing... | isolation source: mouth | host: Homo sapiens | place: USA: California
CTGGACTCTATCATTTCTATGACATCCCGAAATATCCTTTATCCAAGAAGATGTTTGGAATCTTCCCTACGATTCCTTTAAAGCCTGAATTGCCTCTCTTTCGTGGTTTTGATGATGTCTTTCGTATGCCTCAGAGTCGTCATACAGAGATAAGACGTGAGGATATTGAGCGAGTTGATGACCTCGAAATCATTGCCGAATCAAAGGAGAGTGGGGTTTCTATTGTAAGGTCACGTAATAGGTATGAATTCTTTATCACAGGTCATTTAGAGTATGCCCCTGAAACATTAGATAGGGAGTATCATCGTGACCTTGGTAAGCGTGATGATGTAGAGATTCCAAAGCATTATTATCGTGAGGATGATCCAATGAAAGGTCCACTTGTCACTTGGCGTGCCCACGCTAACCTACTATTTATGAATTGGGTGAAGCTGATTGCCACCCCCTTTAGTGAGTAGAAGGGAAAATAGAGTAGGGTTTTTTCTCAATATAATACCCCTTTAAAAGCGTAATCTATAATGATAAAAGATAGAAGTCATATTTATTCCTCTCATTTTACTTCTGGTATAGCTGGAGGGAGTCGCTCTATTGAACTCCTTGCACCAGCCAAGAATCTTGAATGTGGAATAGCCGCTATTGACCATGGAGCAGATGCCATATATATCGGTGCCTCTCGATTTGGGGCACGCCAATCGGCTGGTAATAGTGTTGAGGATATTGGTAAGTTATGCGAATATGCTCATCGTTATGGCGTCACGGTTCATGTGACCATCAATACGATTATCTATGATGATGAGCTGGAAGAGACGCTTGCTTTAGTCCGTGAGTTAGTAAATGTTGGCGTTGATGCCTTCCTTTTGCAAGACATGGGATTGATGAGTAAGGTGAGGGAGATAGTGCCTGATACGATAGCTCTCCACGCCAGTACACAATGTGACACACGTACATGGGAGAAAGCCCAATGGTTGAGCGAGCAGGGTTTTGATCGTATTGTGTTGGCTCGAGAATTATCAGTTGAAGAAATCAGTGAGATACATAAACGTTTGCCATCTTTGGAGTTAGAAACCTTTGTGCATGGCGCATTATGCGTGAGTTATAGTGGAATCTGTTATGCCTCACAATATTGTTTTGGGCGTTCAGCCAATCGTGGTGCGTGTTCTCAGTTTTGTCGTTTAGCGTTTGACTTGAAGGATTCAGACGGAAAAACCATAGAACACCAGCGTCATCTTCTCTCATTGAAGGATATGAGTCAGATAGATAATCTTGAGGCACTAATGCGTTCAGGGGCTTGTGCTTTTAAGATAGAGGGAAGACTGAAAGATATAAATTACGTAAAGAATGTGGTCTCGGCTTATAGCCAACGCATTGATGAGATTATCCGCCAACATCCTCGTGAGTTTCGTCGTGCCTCTTTAGGGCGTGTGGCTTATTCGTTTACGCCTAACCTAAAGAAGACCTTTAATCGTGGATATACGAGCTATTTCTTAAATGGTCGACAGGCTGATATCTTCTCCCCTGATACGCCAAAAGCCTTAGGCGAGTTTGTAGGTATGGTGAAAGAGATTAGGCGTGATAGTTTTAATGTGGCTGGTACGTCAAGTTTTGCTAATGGTGATGGGTTGTGTTTCTTGGGGAGTGAACAAGAGGACAAGAAGGCAAGTCGACAAGTTAATGGTTCCAATAACTCGTCAACCCGTCAACCCGTCAACTCTCCAATAGTCCTCCATGGCTTTCGTGTGAATCGAGCCGTGGGTAATCGCCTTTATCCCTACAAGATGCCACATGGCTTAAAGCCTGGTATGGCATTGTATCGTAATCAAGATCAAGCCTTTGATAAGGAGTTGAGTGGTACTACGGCTATCCGTAAAATACCTATTGTAATGACTTTCGGGCTTACGGATAATGGCTTTATATTAAGGGGGAAGCTCGTATCTGATGATAGTATGGAAGATACATTAAGTGCTGAAACACTTATTAGTTTCGATCATCAACAAGCCCAGAAACCTCAACATGATAATATCGTTCGTCAGTTGACAAAACTCGGAAACACGGCTTATGAATGCTCGGATGTTAGACTTGAGGATGGGGTGGAGCAATGCTTTATTCCTAGTAGTATACTTGCTGATTTGCGTCGTGCATTGATAACAGAATTAGACAAGAAGATACAGGAAAGAAAGCGTATCACCATTCACAGAACGACAAGATTGGATAGTGATAAGGCGCAATCCTATAAGTTTGTGAGAGAGGCTAACCCTAGTCAATATCAGGCATTCCCTTACCTTTATAATATCTCTAACGATGTCGCCCGTAAGTTTTACGAACAACAAGGATTAACAAAACCCGATGAGGCTTTCGAGAATCAACACCCACAAGGCGTACAAGTGAAGCGTGGACAAGTGGAGGATGCCTTACTCATGCAATGCCGTCATTGTATTCGTTATTCGTTAGGCTATTGTGTGAAACGTGGAGGAAAGAAACCCACATGGCGTGAACCTCTCTACTTAGAGTTACCCGATAAGCGTCGTTTTCGCCTAGAGTTCGATTGTAAGGATTGCCAAATGAATATCCATCCAGACGTAGAGTAAGTGTGTTTCATCTAACCTTTAACCCCAAACATTCTCACAATATGCGAAGATATTATCCGATATTGATCGTCTTCCTGTTTAGTGTGACACTCATGATAACAGGCTGTTATCATAAGAAGACACCCTCTTCCTTCCGATTACCAGATAGTATTCAAGAGGCACAGATTACACGTAGATTAGAGGCTGGAGGCGACTCTCTTTCAAAGCAAAAAGATAGTACAGAGGATGATTGGCAAGGCTCTATAAGTGGGGCTGACTCGCTTTCTTTCCGTGTGAAACACCATTACTCGCAAGGCTTTAACTTTGTGGTCAGCTCAGATTCACTTATGCTTATACGCCAACAACCCGAAGAGGCCGTGAATCGAATGAAGACTGATTCGTTCGCCGTGCATGAGGGTAAGGGGATTGTCGTGGCTGATATTCGTATTCTTCCTGACGATAAGAATGATTCTGTATGGGTTCAGATAGCGACTGAAGATTACGCCTTTGGATGGATACATGAAGGGCGTCTTTTGAAGCAGGTAACCCCTGACGACCCCATATCCCAGTTTATCTCCACCTTCTCTAACATCCACTTGCTCATCTTTATGATTATTATTTCTATCATAGGTGTGGGCTATTTGGCACGTAAGATATTAAAGCGTAATGCGCATATTGTCCACTTCAATGACATCAATTCCTTCTATCCTACATTGCTAGCTGTAGTAGTGGCATTATCAGCGGCCTTCTATGCTAGCATACAACTTTTTGCCCCAGAAACGTGGAAGGAGTTCTATTTCCACCCATCGCTCAACCCGTTCTCCCAGCCCTTACTTCTTAATATCTTCCTGGGCTTAGTATGGGCAATGCTGATCATCGCCATAGCCACTATTGACGATGTGCGCCGTTTATTGAAGTCGGGTGATGCCATACTCTATCTTAGTGGATTATCCGCCGTATGTGCCGTTAATTATATCATCTTCTCCGTTCTCACCTTATATTACATAGGTTATATCCTACTTGTCGTTTATATCTATTATGCCTTTCGGATGTATTTACGAAGGAGTAGTGAGACTTATTATTGTGGGAATTGCGGGACTCGCTTACATCGTAAGGGGCGTTGTCCGCATTGTGGGGCGATGAATGAATAAGTTATCCTAATAAATTAGGATTGTGTGATATATATATTCTCTCTATCTTTGCAGAGTGAAATAATACTTAAACGTAAGAAAGCGAAAAAGATATGTTTAAATACCAGTTTAGCTTAGCTTTGTTGATAGCAACAGGCTTGTCAGTAGGAGTTCATGCTGATAATACCATAGCAATAGGTGATACCTCTCGGGTTTATGATATCGATGAGGTATTGGTAATCAATCAGCCGAAAGAGGTCTATCGACTTCGCCAACAGCCTTTGAGTAGTACGTCTTTTGATGGAAGCCAACTCCAGCAATTAAATGTGCAGGACGCTCGCCATCTATCCACCTTTGTCCCGTCATTCGTTATGCCTGAATATGGAAGTCGTTACACTTCCTCTATTTATATGCGTGGTATCGGTTCTCGTGTGAACTCACCAGCTGTTGGTATTTATGTTGATGGAATGCCGATATTGAATAAGAGTGCTTTTAACTTCCACACTTATGATATTGACCGTGTCGACGTATTGCATGGCCCTCAAGGAACGCTTTACGGAATGAATACAGAAGGCGGACTCATTCGTATGTATAGTCGTAACCCATTCCAGTATCAGGGCACAGATGTTAAGTTCTCGCTTGGTACAAGGCTATTGCGCAAGGTGGAACTGAGCCATTATCAGAAGCTCGATGACAAGCGTGCCTTCTCTTTATCAGCTTTCTATGGTGGACAAAACGGGTTTTTCCGAAACCAATTTGACGGAACTCGTGCCGACCTTATCAATGAGTTCGGAGGCAAGGGACGCTTTATGTGGAAAGCGTCAGACAGATGGATGTTCGATTGGATTGCCGACTATCAATACACGCACCAAAATGGGTTCCCTTATGGACAACTCGTGTCAAAAGAAGAGATTGCATCTGCACCCCTTACCTCACCTTTATATGCTATGAAGGCTGGCACACAAATGCCCAATCAGAACAGACAGAGCTATTACAGACGTAACATACTGAACACAGGAATGGGAATCAAGTATGCTGGTAATGGCTTTGACGTGAATAGCATGACTTCCTGGCAATTCCTCCATGACAATATGCTAATGGATATTGATTATCTCCCACAAGATTTCCTCCATCTTACCCAACGTCAGCATGGTAATAGCATTACTGAGGAACTGTCAGTGAAGAGTAATAGAAACGGCAAATGGCAATGGACATTCGGTGCCTTTGGCTCTTATCAATGGTTGAAGACGATGGCGCCCATCTACTTCGATAAGGATATGAATACAGCCCTGTCAAAGAAGATAACGGACTATGCTTATAACGGAATGCTCAATGCTATGGCACGTGGTATGGTGCCGAGTTTCATAGCACGTGGTATGTCTGAAGAAGCGGCTATACTAGCGGCTCGCACGCTAGTAGCTACTAATATTGCACGTGCTGGAGGCGTTTCCATTAATATGACGATGGAACCTGTCCCAGGCGTTTTCCGTACACCAACATTTAACTTTGGTGTCTATCATGAGAGTAATATCGACCTCACCAATCGCCTAAGAGCGACGCTCGGCTTGCGCTATGACTATTCGCATGTGGCGATAGACTATGCGACTTCAGCTCGTGTCGCATTGCAAGAGCACGTGCTAGGCGTGAATATTAATCCTGTAATCACATCAACGTTGAATCACCATGAGGGCAATCATTTCAAACAATTACTACCAAAGGTTGGACTAACTTATCGTTTCGATGACGGGAGTAACCTATATGCTACATGGTCTAAGGGCTATCGTGCTGGTGGATATAATTTCCAAATGTTCTCTGATATATTACAGGCTGAAACATCGCAAGCCGCACAAAAGGCACGTGCTGATGTGGATATTCAGCATGATGAGGCTTATTATAAGCGAATCGCTAAGACGATAGAATATAAACCCGAGACGAGTTGGAATTATGAGGTAGGTGCTCACCTCAACCTCTTGGGTCATCAAATTCATCTTGACCTAGCAGCTTATTACATGCAAATCCGTAATCAACAACTCTCTGTAATGGCTGGTAATTATGGTTTCGGACGTGTTATGACAAACGCAGGTCGCAGTCATTCGTGCGGCTTAGAGGCGACTCTTCGAGGTGGTGCGCTTGATAATCGTTTGTCTTATGCCTTTAGTTATGGCTTTACAAGTGCCCAGTTCGATGAGTATTCCGATTCTATCGCTGGAGGCAATAAGGTGAATTACAAAGATAAGAAAGTGCCTTTCGTCCCACAACATACATTGGGCGCAAGTGCTGACTATCGTATTGACGTTGACCCAGCCGCCTTACTCGATGCCTCTTATCGTTTCCATTTACGTAGTGTGACCGTAGGTTTGAACCTCTCGGCACAGGGCAAGACTTATTGGGATGAGCAGAATATGATAGGACAGAACTTCTATGCTGTCTTGGGCGCACATGCTGATGCTGACTTCGGACAGTTGCACGTGAACCTTTGGGTTCGTAATCTGACTGACACGAAGTATAACACGTTTGCTGTCCAAAGTGCTGCTACGGGTAATAAGTTTACATTTGCCCAGCGCGGTAATCCTTTCCAACTAGGTGTTGACTTTAGATATAAGTTTTGAGGGAGTTGACAAGTAGACAAGTTTACGAGTAGACGAGTGATTGGTTGGATGGAAGTGATGGTGTTGAAGTTGATGAGATAGACGTGTTGACAAGTATGCAAGTTATTTGTTCGATGATCCACTCCTAGGCTGACGGCTCAATGACACATACGAGTCACGTGCGTGACACGTATGTGTTAACCATGGTGACACATACGAGTAAATCACGTAACACGTATGTGTCATTTTTGTTACCTCCTATTGGTCGATTTTGTATCTCATGTAATTGATTCTAATACCTTGTGTTATAGGTTGTTTCTCATAGTTAGGTAAAGCCTATGTTCTGTTAGGTGTTCCAACCTCGAAGGAGAGGGGTGGGAGGAAGTTATAACCTAACAGGTATGGACAGTTGTAGTTCTGTAAAATCGGCTTTCGTGGCATGTGCGTTCACGCTGAATCCTAGTGTTAAGCCCTTTAGCTTAGGGAAACTATAGAAGACACCCACTTGCTCGTGATAAGGATATTCAAGTCCGTGATTGGCACTATATCCCATGTGTCGGTAAAGATAATAACCGAGTGTGAGGCGAACGGAAACATTCCCATAGTAAACCTCGTGACGTGCCTCGATGCTTGCTGACCACGGACTATGTTTCTCGTCAGTATGTCCGTTTTCTTTATCCATTCTTGCTATCCGATGCGCATATTCTCCGTAGAATAGCCCGACGCCTACCCCCGATGCCCAACGGCGAGCATAACGATAGAGGAGATGTGTGTGAAAGGAGTAAGCTCCGTAATAAGTAAAATGTTCTTTACGATAATCAGGCTGTCCTTGAGGGGTATTGAACTGAGTTTGTAGCCATTCCTCAAGTAATGTCTTTCCACCTAGTCCGAGGGTAAACTCTGTGAACCAATATTTTTGAAAGGGCTGAGTGGCTTCTGTATTGCGTTTTATAATGGGGCTTGTGGCTTGTTGAGGTTCGTAAACAAGTCCTACGAACGGACCTAAATAATTTGCGCCTTTGTTGGGGCGTGCCATAGCTCCATTGCTGTGATGTGCGAAGTCTAATCCGCCCTTTACGCTCCATTCTTTCGCTATCTTGACTTGTCCGTACAAGCCAGCGTTGAAATAAATATTTAGGTGTGAGCCGATATATTCATTATCTATGTCGTTCTTCTGATTATATTTAAGGCTCGTGTAGGCAATACCCGTTCCTAGATAATATCCCCATTGCCAGTGCTTGCTTCGATAGAGTGGTCGGTTGAAAGTACCATATAAGGTGAGGAAGTTCCCCAGCTTACTGGTATAGTTTACAGGCTGTGCTTCGCCCCATGGATCATCCCTGTGCATGGTTGTACCATGGTTGAGATGATAGCGCAAACCGAATGAGAAAGTGGGGTAGTTATAGTCGTGTGCATACGCATTCTTCGTAGGTGTAACGTTTATTTGTGCAGCCCAAGAATGCGTGTCTTTCGTCTTAGTCCAGATACGTGGCTCCTTATCTAAAGTGAGCGTTTGTGCAGGGATATAGCGGAACTCTATCCCCATCTTCGCAATGGAGAGCGAGTCATTCACCTCTGCTGTCACATTGATCGAAAGGGTAGAGAGAAGTATGAGGATAGCTGTTCTCACCTTATTATATTATAGCACTTTAATCCTGTAACCCAGTGTTACCTCGAACATATTATTACGAGCATTTCGCATGAGTTCTTGAGCTTCAGCATTGCGGGCGAGCTTCCTAAAGTAGAGATTATAGCGTGCTTCAATCTGCCATTGGCTCCATTCATAACTAACACCAAATGGGATCGCTACATCACCTTTATATATATAGTCTTTTAGGTTATGCTTCGTGCCATCATCCAGTTTCGCTTTAGCACTGATAATATAGCCTGCGTGTATACCTGTTGTGAAACTCACGGGGAGGTCTATCCACGGATACCAACGCACAATATAATTGGTGTTGATATAATCTAACTTAAAGTCGTATGGGCCATATTTCTGAGATGTTGGTACGCCCGATGCGTTGGTAGTGTTAATGGTGCGATAAACGCCTGATGAACCTTGATGGCTGTATTGCATCTCAACAGCTATGGCAATATTTTTGGCTAGGAACACCTCCACATAAGCTCCCCCAACAAGCCCTAACTTGACCTTTCCGTCAATGCCTGGTAGGTTAGATAGATTCAGACCAAGCTTAGGTGCAGCATAGATGTCCCATTGTTCGTGCTCGCCAGTTGGCTTAGTATCTTGTACGATAGCATCTTTTACATCCTTGATGCCCTCCTTAACTGCCTGCCCAATCTGCTTCGTGTTATCTTTGTTCAGCACTTGTGCCTGCCCGTTCGTTAATGCCATAAACAAAATGGCTGTAATCAATAGAATCCTTTTCATTCCTTAGGGTAAATGGTTTGGATGCAAAGTTAGTTATTTTTCTCTAAATAGCTGATTTGTGTGTGCTTTATTCTATCTCAAACAGGGAATATCATCCGTACTTCCCATAATTTTCACTTGCTAATAAGATTATTCCACTGATATTCTTTCTCTTTTCGAAGATTTTATATAAATTTGCACTGATAATAAAAGGGAATTAGAACTATTAACAAAAGTGATTCTGCGAGCGAAACCCATCTACTGAATTGACCAGCACAGGTTATTGTTTAAGTTAACGATTATTACTGTACCACGTCTATTATTCTTGCGCTTTCGTTCTTATGCGGAGTGACCGTGATAGTTGTCAGCCTGCAAGCTATTCATTGTTTGTAGGGAGGAGATGATATAACTCCTATCATCACCAGTAGCATAATAAAAGCTGATGAAACTATGGGTTAACGATTAATAGTGGCTTGACTCATTCGGTTACTTTCCGTATTCTTGCCTCTTCCCTCTCGTTTCTTTTTCCTTATCAATCTAAGAGCATCTTAATATCGTGATCAGCCATTGAATACAAATGAATTGCTTAGCTTAGAAACTTTCCCAAAGCGTTATGAAGCTTGCTTTCTTGAGAATTGTGCAGTGAGAGAAGATTGTCTTCACCATTTATATTTCAAGTTACAACCAGCCTCCAATACATGGGGAGATGCAATCTTTCCCTCGGCACTTATGTCTGAAAACCTTATCAATGGTCGTTGCAGAATGTTTCATGCGAAGAGTCTCGTCACTTGTTATGCTGGTTTCACTCATTTCTTTGATGAGGTAAGACGCAAGGATTTACCCTCTCTTCGCAATGAAGTCTATTCATATTTCCGTGGACGTAGTAATTTCTATCGTTATGGCAATGCCGAAAGGGGCTATCTTTATACGCAGTCGATGGCGGACGATGTGAAAGCGTTATTTATAGAGTATGGCTATAACGAACCTAAATACGAGCGAACATTCAAGTCAATAGTCTTTTATGAGTAGGTATTGATACTATCTTAATTTAATGTTCTATTCATTTAAGCATGATAAAAATACTCTTATAGTTTTGTCCGGCAGCTCCGGACAATCTTTCCGACATTCCCGGGCAATCATTCCGGCTACTCCGGACATGTTGTCCGGAGACTTCGGACAACATGTCCACAAGTTTCGTAAATACCTTTAACCCCTTTTTGAGAGGAATAAACATTTTTTGTTTGTTATTTTGATATAGTAAAATTAGGTAACTATTCAGCGGTATCAACCAGTTTGTATTCTCTCCTCAAAAATCTTCGTAAAAAGAGGCTATATAGAAGTTCATTTTTTCATGCATATATCAGAAGTTTTTAAATATATTCGCACCTATGAAAAAGCAAGTTACGGACATATCAAAAGTATTAACAGCTAAGAAGCACGACAAAACTTCATAATAATGCGATTCAAGCCTCATTTAAGGTTTGATAAATTGATATGCACTGTATATAACAGTTATCGCTGAATAGTTACTTTATATGGGATGAGGTGTAGCAGGTTACAAAAGTATAAACTTAAAGTACAATAAACATAATATCAAAGTAATTAAGAATGATAGATACAACTACGGAAAATAATAAGCGTATAGCAAAAAATACTATTGCTCTTTTTGTAAGAATGTTAGCTATTATGCTGATTAGTTTGTATACGTCTCGTCTAGTTCTGAAAAGTTTGGGAGTAACAGATTTTGGTATATATAATGTTGTGGGAGGCTTTGTCGCAATGTTTTCTATTATATCAAATTCTATCTCAAGTTCAATAAGTCGTTATATAACTTATTCTTTAGGGAAAGGAGATGAAAAATCTTTAAGGATGATCTTCTCAAGTTCTTTAAATATGTTGTACCTTATATGTCTGTTTTTATTTATAATTTTAGAAACAGGAGGACTTTGGTTCCTAAACTGTAAGATGGTTATTCCAGAAGGTAGGTTATATGCAGCAAATTGGGTATTTCAAATATCATTGATAACTTTTTTTATTGATATTATAGCAATGCCGTATAATGCTTTAATTATAGCTCACGAGAGAATGGCAGTTTTTGCTTATATAGGTATAGCTGAAGCTTTGGGAAAATTGTGTGTCGCATTATTAATTGCGTTTTCACCGATAGATAGAATTATTTATTATGCGTTGTTGATGGCTGTAGTGGCTATTTTAGTAAGATTCCTTTATTCTTTCTACTGCCGACGTCATTTTGAAGAGAGTAAGTATTTTTTTATAATAAATGTGCCTTTAATAAAGGATATGTTTAGTTTTGCTGGTTGGAATTTTTTTGGTATTTCTTCTAGCATGTTAGCAGATCAAGGTGTTAACCTAATCCTCAATATATTCTTTGGTCCCGTAGTAAACACTGCACGCGGATTAGCATTACAAGTAAGTGGGGCTGTC
>QWCZ01001744.1_pt1 | contig 11078 bp, 5 predicted proteins | sample 1972651 | NCBI WGS metagenome assembly QWCZ01 (sample SAMN09866695, study PRJNA288562) | Human oral metagenome isolate pre1_saliva, whole genome shotgun sequencing... | isolation source: mouth | host: Homo sapiens | place: USA: California
TAATAATATTTGAGAATTTTAAAGAGGAAAAAATGAAAACAGAAGCACGAAAAATTTTAAAAGAATATTATGGATATGAAAATTTTAGAGAAGGTCAAGAAAAAATAATAGATGCTATCTGTGAAGGTAAAAATGTTTTAGGAATTATGACAACGGGAGCAGGAAAATCTATTTGTTATCAAATTCCTGCTCTAATTTTTGAAGGTCTTACTATAATAATTTCTCCGCTGATTTCTTTAATGAAAGATCAAGTTGATAGTTTAAAGTTATTAGGAATTAATGCAGCCTATTTAAATTCAACTTTGACAAGCGATGAATATAATAAAATTTTATTTAAAATTTCAAAAAAAGAAATAAAAATTTTGTATATTTCTCCGGAGAGATTAGAAAATAAATATTTTTTAAATTTTATAAAAAATATAAAAATTTCTATGCTTGTTGTCGATGAGGCTCACTGTGTTTCTCAGTGGGGAGAAAATTTTAGGCAAAGCTATTTGAAAATTGCAAACTTCACAAAATATATTTCACAAAAAAATAAAATTCAAATTTTAGCTTTGACTGCAACTGCAACTCCAAAAATTAAACAAGATATAATACAAAAATTAGAAATTATAAATCCTTTCATTTATGTCGATCATTTTAACAGGGACAATATATTTTTTAAGGTAGTGGACAATACAAAATATGGAAATGAAAATTCTAATAATAAATCAGAATTTAATATTTTTTCAAAATCAAATGATGACATCGAAATAGATTCAAAACCTTTTATTAGAGATTATCTATCTAAAAGTAGCGGAAAATCTGGAATAATTTATTGTTCAACTAGAAAAGCTGTTGAAGAAATCTATAATTTTTTAGTGGCACTCAATAAAAGTGTAGCAAAATATCATGGAGGCATGGGGAAAGAAGATAGAGACGATAATCAAAAAAAATTTTTGGACGATGATGTACAAATTATGGTTGCCACTAATGCCTTTGGTATGGGAATAAATAAATCAAATATTAGATTTGTAATTCATGCAAATATACCTGCTGATCTAGAAAGTTATTATCAAGAAGCAGGAAGAGCTGGAAGAGATGGTGGACCAGCAGAGGCGATACTTATCTACAATGAAAAGGATCGAGATGTTCAAAGATATTTGATTGAAAAAGAGGCCGAGGGTAAGGATGAAAAATATAAAGAAAAGAAATTTAAAAATTTCAAAAAGATGCTTGAGTATGCAGAACTGACAAGTTGCTACAGAGAATTTATCTTGAAGTATTTTGGAGAAAAAATGATAAGAGACTATTGTGGCTATTGTGAAAATTGTAAGAAAGAAAAAAATATTAAAGATTTTTCTTTGGAAGCAAAAAAAATCATATCAGGTGTTGGAAGAGCAAAAGAAAGTTTGGGAGTGTCCACTCTTGCAAATATGTTAATAGGAAAAGCTGACACAAAAATGCAACATAAAGGCTTAGATAAATTATCAACTTTTGGAATAATGAGAGAAAATTCTCAAGAATGGATAGAGAGTTTTATTAATTATATGATTTCTGAAAAATATTTAATTCAGAGTGCAGGAAGCTTTCCCGTATTAAAACTTGGAGAAAAGTATAAAGAAATTTTAGAAGACAAACTAAAAGTTATAAGAAAAAATGATGAGAAAATTATTTTTGACTATTATGAAAATAATTTATTCAAGGAATTAAATGAACTTAGAAAAGAGATAGCAAGACAAGAAAACATTGCACCTTATATAATATTTTCTGATATGACACTCATTGAAATGGCTGAGAAAAAACCGCAAAATAGGTGGGAGATGTTAAAAATCAAAGGAATAGGTAATCAAAAATTTATAAATTATGGAGAAAAATTTTTACAGAGAATAAAAGGGAAGGAATTATGAAAAGAATTTTAAATTTACTATTTATTTTGGTAACATTGACAATATTTTTGGTTGCTTGTGGAAAGGATAAGGGGCAAGAAGCAAATCAAAATAATCAGCCACCAATTGTTGATGAATATAAAATGATGCTTTATGCAACAGATGCAAGATTTAATGCCTCAGGAGATTTAGTTGTAGTTTTCACTAATGAACTTGATAAAAATCAAGATTTGAAACAATTGGTTACTGTTGAGGGACTTTCAGAAGAGCCAACTATTTTAACTTTTACAAATAAAATTGTTATTAAAGGAAAATTTGAAAAAGAGGTACCTTATTCTGTAAAAGTTAGTAAGGAGATAAAAGATATCGACGGTGGAAACTTACCAGAAGATTTTGAAAAATTCAATTTGTATGTTGGAGTGAAACAACCAAGTTTATCTTTTGCAGATTATGGAATGGTCTTACCAAGTGTGAATAATAAAAAAATTAATTTTAATTCTTTGAATGTTAAAAAAGTTAAATTAGATATTTATAAAGTTTATACAAATAATATTACTCAATATTTGAAAGCAACTAACTATTCTCCTGAATGGGTAATTAAAGAAGATATTGGTGATTTAGTTTACACAAAAGAATATCCTATTGAATCAGCTAAAGATGAAGTTGTAAAAAATAGTATAGACTTAAATGGTGTCATCGATAACAAAGGAATTTATTATGTAATTTTATCTGCACCAGGTCAAGAAAGTATAGACTACGATATCGTAAAATATGGAGAGCCTACGCCATTCTACGATAATCAAACTCCACTTTATGCAAAGGCAACAAAGACAATAATTTTATCTGATATTGGTATCATAGCAAATTCAAATAATTCAAAACTTGATGTTAAACTTTTAAATTTGAATACACTAGAGCCAATTTCTAATGCTAAGCTTGAATTTATTTCAAAGAAAAATCAAACTTTAGAAGATGGAACTACAAATTCATCAGGACAATATCAATCTAAAATAAAACTTGATGATGTTTATTATATTCTTGTAAAAAATGGAACAGAGTTCAATATTTTATATCTTGCTGATAGCAAAATAAATTATTCTGATTTTGATATCGGAGGCTCTGTTGAAATTGGAGATACAAAACTTTATACTTTTACTGATAAAGGTTTTTATAGACCGGGAGATGAAATAAATATTTCTCTTATAGCAAGAAGTAATAAAGAAAAGATAAAAGATAATCAGCCATTTGAATTTTCTTTTATTGCTCCTGATGGCTCAACAAAAATTTCAAATCAAGTAGTTCAAGAATCAAAAAATGCTTTTTATAATTTTAAAATTCAAACTGATGTAAATGATATGACCGGAGCTTGGAATTTAAAAATTAAATTTGGTGGAAAAGAAATAAATCAAAAAGTTTTTATTGAAGCGAAACTTGCAAATAAAATTGCAATAGATGCTGATGAAGATAAAATTTATTCAAAAGCTGATGTTAAAGATGGAAAGATAACATTTCCTATAAAGTTTTCTTATTTAAGTGGAGCTAAAGTTGAAAAAGATACTCAAGTAACTTTTGATTATTCAATCATTGAGAAACCTGTGATAACAAAGCAATATAAAAATTATATTTTCAACAACCCTACTGAAAATAATTATCAATATAGAGATCTTGCTCAAACTAAAATAGCTGATGATAGTGCTACAATTAATTTCAATTTAGATCTTAACAAAGCTCTTGAAAATAAAAATTATTATTTGACTATGACAGTTAATGCATTAGAAAACACTGGAAGATATAGCACAGAAAATAAAACTTTCCAAGTCGTTAACAGAGAAAATTCTGTCGGAGTACAAAAACTTAGTCAAACTGAAAATGAAGCAAGCATCAAATATATTGTTTTGAATGAAAAAACTGACAAATTGGTTGCTGGAAAAAAATTAAAATATAGAATTTACAATAAAGAATTTAACTGGTGGTACGATTCTTACGGAGATGATGAACAATCATTCAAACAAAATATTGAAACAAGTTTAATGGAAGAGGGAGATTTAATTTCTGGAGATGAGCCAAAAGAATTTAAAACTTCAAAACTTGGAGATGGTATGAACTTCATTGAAATTATTGATGAAGAAACTGGAGATAGTGCTGGGGTTTTTGTATACAATTATCACTATGGAGATAAAAGACATGGTAGCATTGAAAATTTAAAAATAGAAGCTGATAAAGAAAAATATAATATTGGAGATATAGCTAAAATAAAATACACAGGAGCAGTTGGAACTAAAGCTTTAATTACTATTGAAAAAGATGGAAAAATTATAAAAGAATATTGGAAGTCTTTATCTGCTATCAATAATGAAGAAGCTGTGAAGATTGAAAAAGAATATTTCCCTAATGCTTATGTAAGTATTTCAGTTTTTCAAAAATATGTAAATAAAGAAAATGATAGACCTTTAAGACTTTACGGTGCTGTTCCTTTGATAGTGGAAGATAAATCAAAAATGTTGACTGTTAACGTTGAAACAAAAACTGAAGTCTTACCTGCTAGTGAATTAAAAATTAATTTATCAAATAAAGAGAATAAAAAGATGTACTATGAAGTATTTTTGGTTGATGAAGGTATTGTGAGAATGACAGGATATAAATTGCCTGATCCATACAGTTTCTTCTATTCAAAACAAGCTAAATTAGTACAAAATTTTGATAATTTCTCAGCTATCATTGAAAAATATAATGATAAGGTTATGAATAGATTAAAAACTGGAGGAGGAGATTTTGAAGAAGCAGCTCCTATGGTCATGTCAGCTAAGATGGCAAACTATAGAAGAGAAGATTTATCTCAAAGAGGTTCTGCTCAAAGATTTAAAAATTTAACAATCTTTAGAGGAGTTGCAGAAAGTGACGCAAATGGAAAAGCAGAGCTTACAGTTAAGGTGCCAAATTTCTTTGGCTCTATGAGATTGTATGTTGTGGCAGTGTCCGATGAAGCTTATGGTAGTGCTGAAAAAACTATTTCTGTTAAAGCTCCTGTTATAGTTGAGACAACAGCTCCAAGAATTTTAAAAATTGGAGATAAATTTACGGTGCCCGTGCTTGTTAGTCCAATGGAAAAAGGAATTGGAAGTTCTGAAATTATTTTAACTTACAATGGAAAAACTTATAATAAAAAAGTTGATGTTAAAGATGGAGTGAACGAAAAAGTTTTATTTGAACTTGAAAGTCCAAATAAAGTTGGAACTACAAAAATAGATATTAATTTTAAATCAGCAAAATATAATTTTAAAGAAAGTATTGATTTTAATGTTGATACAAATTATCCATATCAATATGTTGAAAATTCAAAATTTTTAAATGCAGGAGATGAATATGAACTGCCTCTTGCAGATTACAAAAATTTTGTAGAAGGAAGTATTAATTCAATATTAAATATTTCTAGTTATCAAAAATTAGGAATTGAAAAGATAATAAAATCTTTGATGGACTATCCTTATTATTGCTTGGAGCAAACAACATCAAAGGGTAAAGCAATTCTGTATATTGATAAGTTGACAGACGATGTTGCTGATAAAACAGATGTAAAAAATGAGATAAATGTTATCATTAATAAATTATCAAGCAACTATCAATTAAAAAATGGTAGCTTCACTTATTGGCCGGGACAACAATATGAAAATATAGATATGTCTGTTTATGCTGTTGATTTCTTGTTCACTGCAAAAGATAAGGGATATTATGTTCCTGAAAATACTTTAGCTCTTGCTAAATCATATTTGAATAGCTTGACGATGAGAACAAATATTACTACTGAACAAAAAGTTACAGTTCTTCAAGTTCTTTCAAAAATTGGAGAAGCTAATGTGTCTGAGATGAATATAATTTTTGATAAGTATTACAAAGATTTACCTGTTGTTTATAAGTGGCAATTATTAGATGCTTATAATAGAATTGGAGAAAAATCTTTTGCTCAATCTGAAGCTAAAAAATTAGTTAAAATATCAGATAAAAATGAAAATAATAGCAAGGCTTATAATAATGCTGAAATTTTGAAAGCATATATTTCTATTTTTGGAACTGTTGATACAGAGCTATATAATTCAGTTTTAACTACTGCAAAATCTAATGAGTGGTTATCAACTAACGATATGGCAAATATTGTTGAAGCTCTTGCAAGTAATAAAGATTTATCTGTTGCAAAATTATCTTTGACATTTAAAATTATAGTTGATGGTAAGGAACAAAATCTTCAACTTGTAAATGGAACTTATGTTGTGAAAAATTTGGGACTTAAAGAAAATGCTAAGAAGATAGTTATAAAAAACACATCTTCGTCAAAATTATATGTTGATTCATTCTTCAAAGGAAAACCAATAAAATTTGATGAGCAAGATGAAAGTAAAAATATAAAAATAACTAGACAATTTTTTGACTTAGACGGAAAAGAAATTGATGTTAAAAATTTAAAAGTTGGAGATAGATTTAAAATTGTTTTGACTACCCATATTGAAAATACAGATTATTTATCAAATATGGCTCTACTTCAAATTTTACCAAGTGGTTGGGAATTTGATAACAGTCAAAATCAAGCAATGGGTTCAATGAATAATGAAAATTTAAATTCTAATGTTGAAATGGTTTCTACGATGGATATAAATCAAGAAATGACATCAATAGATGATGGCTTTGATTCAAATAATTTTGGAAATTATATTGATTACACAGATATGAGAGACGATAGAGTCGCATATTTCTATTCTCAATCAGCAGGAGAAGATAAAACATTTGAAATTTATGTCAATGTAGTTACTCCCGGAACTTATACACTTGCTGGTACGAAAGTTGAAGCTATGTATGATAATAATTTCAGAGCATACCTAAAAGGCTTTAGTGTAAATGTAAAATAAATAAAAATTCAAGGCGTCGGTTTTTCCGACGTCTTGAAAAAAAGGGAAGTATTTTTCAACTTCCCTTTTTATATTTAATTATTTTCTTTTAAAGATTCCATTAAGAATAAGAGCTAAGGCTCCGTCTCCAGTTATGTTACATGCAGTTCCAAAACTATCTTGTAATGCAAATATTGTTATCATAAGTGCTGTTCCAGCTTCATCGAAACCTAAAACAGAAATTATAAGTCCAAGTGATGCAAGCACTGTTCCCCCAGGTACTCCGGGTGCTCCTACTGCAAATACTCCTAATAAAATAATGAACAACATCATTGTTCCAAATGCAGGTACATCTCCATATAAAATTTTAGATACAACCATTACAAAAAATGTTTCAGTAAGAACTGATCCACATAAGTGAGTTGTTGCTCCTAAAGGTATAGCAAAGTTTGTAATTTCCTCATCAAGCACTCCAGATTTTCTAACACACTTCAAACTAACTGGTAAAGTTGCTGCTGATGACATTGTTCCTACAGCTGTCATATATGCAGGTCCATAATGTTTCAATAAATTCCAAGGATTTTTTCCTGAAACAATTCCTCCAATTATATAAAGAACTGATATCCAAATATAATGACCAATCAAAACTATTCCTATTACTTTAGCAAATACTGGTAATTGTTTTGTAATACTTCCTTCATAAGCAAGTGTTGCAAAAGTAGTAGCTATAAAAATCGGTAAGATTGGAATTATTATTTTATTAACAACCATCAACATAATGTTGTTAAATTCATTTAATAATTCTTCTGTTCTCTTAGAACCTGTCCAAACAGTTGCAAGTCCTAAAAGTAATGCAAAAACTAAGGCTGCCATTACTGTTATAGGTGGTTCAATTTCAACTTTAAATAAAAGTTTTGGTAATTCTTTTAATCCTTCAACGTTAGAAATAATATTTAATTTTGGTATGATGGCATATCCAGACATAGCTGAGAAAAATGCAGCTCCCACTGATGAAATATAAGATAATCCTAACATTGTCACAAGCATTTTACTTGCATTTGATTTTAATTGTGTGATTGCTGGTGCAATAAATCCGATAATAATAAAAGGTACAACAAAAAATATCAATTGTCCTAAGAAAAATTTGATCGGTAGAATAATTGAAATGACTTGTTCATTTACAAAAAGCCCCACACATAATCCAATAATTACTCCAAGAATTAATTTAATTATCAGAGTATCCCCTTTTTTTTCCATATCGTCCTCCTCAAAATATAAAATAGTATACTTAATTATATACTTAAATAATATAAAAAGCAATATATCTGATTACTTTTATTGTAAACGGGTTTTAAAATCTAAGGGTGTACTTTTTTTTTATTTTAGGTTATACTATATCATAAAATAAAAAAATTAGGGGGGATATGATGGAAAATAAAATAGAAAAAGTTTTAAAAATTTTAGAAGAAGAGATTGTTGCCGCTGAAGGTTGTACAGAGCCGATAGCTTTATCTTATGCGGCTGCAAAGGCGAAAAGAATTTTAGGATCTGTTCCCAATAAGGTAGATGTATTTTTATCAGGAAATATTATAAAAAATGTTAAGAGCGTTACCATTCCAAATAGTGAAGGTATGATTGGTATTGAGCCAGCTATTGCAATGGGATTGATTGCAGGTAATGACGAAAAAGAATTAATGGTCATAAGTGATGTTAGTTCTGAACAAGTCAAAGAAGTTAGAAAATTTTTAGATAAAAAAATTATAAAAACTCATGTACATCCTGCTGATATAAAATTATACATAAGACTTGAAATAGCTAACGCTAGTGATGAAGTCGTTTTAGAAATTAAACATACTCATACCAATGTAACTAAAATTACAAAAAATAATAAAACTCTACTTGAACAAATTTGTAATGATGGAGATTTTAACTCATCACTTACTGACAGAAAAGTTTTATCTATTAAGTTTATTTATGATTTAGCTAAGACAATAGATATCGATTTAATAAAACCAATTTTTCAAAAAGTAGTTTATTACAATTCAGCAATTGCAGAAGAAGGATTAAAAGGAAAATATGGTGTCAATATTGGAAAGATGATACTGGATAATATTGAAAAAGGTATCTATGGTAATGACATAAGAAATAAGGCAGCAAGCTATGCAAGTGCTGGTAGTGATGCAAGAATGAGTGGCTGTGCATTACCTGTTATGACAACGAGTGGTAGTGGTAATCAAGGAATGACAGCTTCATTGCCGATTATAAAATTTGCTTCTGAAAAAAATTCGAGTGAAGAGGAATTGATAAGAGGTTTATTTGTATCTCATTTAACAACAATCCATGTTAAAACAAATGTTGGTAGACTATCTGCATACTGTGGTGCTATTTGTGCTGCTTCTGGTGTCGCTGCTGCTCTAACTTTTTTGCATGGTGGAAGTTATGAAATGGTTTGTGATGCTATTACAAATATTTTAGGAAACTTGTCTGGTGTAATTTGTGATGGAGCAAAGGCTTCATGTGCAATGAAAATAACATCAGGTATATACTCAGCTTTCGATGCAACTATGTTGGCTTTAAATAAAGATGTTTTAAGATCAGGTGATGGTATCGTTGGAGTTGATATAGAACAAACCATAAGAAATGTTGGAGAGCTTGCACAATCTGGAATGAAGGGTACAGATGAAACTATTTTAGAAATTATGACCAAACAAGTAGGCTTTTAATTACTTGATTTCGCAACAAGCCCTCTTTTATTATTGTTATATAGTTTTATTTTTTCTTTGCATATTTAATTGAGTCAAATGCAACTGCTGTAACAATTATTATACCTTTAATAATGTATTGCCAATATGGGCTAACTCCTATATAAGTAAGACCATAGTTGATGATTGTTAAAATAATAACTCCTGTGATAACTCCAGAAATTTTTCCAACACCACCATAGAATGAAACTCCTCCAATTACACAAGCAGCAATGGCATCCATTTCATACATGAAACCTAAGTTATTAGTTGCAGATCCAATACGTCCTGCTTCCAAAAATCCTCCGAAAGCATAGTATGCTCCTGATAGTGCATAAATTCCGATAAGAGTTAAAACAACATTTACTCCTGATACTTTAGCTGCTTCAGGGTTTCCTCCAACAGCAAACACATTTTTACCAAATTTTGTTTTATTCCATAATATCCACATAATAAATGTAGCAATAGCTGCATAAATTATTAAATAAGGTATTGTGTAGCTTCCAATTTTAATATAACCTTGAGCAAAATCACTGTAACTTTTTACAAATCCAGAAATTGGAGCAGCCCCTGCTTTATCGTAATAAAGTGAGTTAATTCCATAAACGATAGTCATTGTTCCCAAAGTTGCAATGAATGGGTGAACATTTAACGTTGCAACAACGACACCATTTATAGCTGCTATAACAGTTCCAACAATTACTACTATCAATATAGTTGTAAATATAGAAAATTCTCCTAGACTTGGGAAAGCTTTATTTACATTTGTGATTGATTGCAAAAGTGTTCCAGATATAACGGCAGCAAGTCCCACTTGTCTACCAGCAGATAAGTCAGTTCCTTGTGTTACTATAAGACCAGCAACTCCAAGTGCAATTATAGTTCTAACAGATGATTGAGTTAAAATATTTTTAAAGTTTCTAACACTTAAGAATGTAGGTTCTTTTACGATGATTGCTATTAACATACAAAACAATACAAGGTATAAACCACTTTCTATAATTATTTTTTTATAATTTATATTTCCTTCATTAGTTCTTGGTAATTTTAGTGCCATATTATTCATTCTCCTTCTTATTTTTTATAGATACTTAGCAGATAGCTCCATTATTTCTTCTTGGTTCGTCTCAGCAGTTTTTACAACTCCTGCCACTCTACCGTTACTCATAACCAAAATTCTATCTGTTACTCCTAGAAGCTCTGGCATTTCAGATGAAATCATAATTATTCCCTTATCTTTTTTAGCAAGATCTATCATTAATTGATAAATTTCATATTTTGCCAATACATCTATACCTCTCGTAGGTTCATCAAGCATCAAAACTTCTGGTTCAGTTAAGAGCCATCTTCCGATAATAACTTTTTGTTGATTTCCTCCAGAAAGGCTACCTATTTTTGTTGTATAAGATGGAGTTTTTACTCTCATACTATCAACTATCCATTTTGTATCTTTTTCAATATCTTTATTTTTTAGAAGTCTAAATTTATTTCTATATCTATCAAGATTTGAAATAACAGAGTTAAAAGAAATATCAAGCATTGAGAAAATTCCCGTACTTCTTCTTTCTTCTGTAACAAGTGCAAATCCATTT
>QWCZ01001288.1_pt1 | contig 11067 bp, 3 predicted proteins | sample 1972651 | NCBI WGS metagenome assembly QWCZ01 (sample SAMN09866695, study PRJNA288562) | Human oral metagenome isolate pre1_saliva, whole genome shotgun sequencing... | isolation source: mouth | host: Homo sapiens | place: USA: California
AACCAAAAATTAAACATAATGTTATATTTATTACTTCATTAAAAAAATATGTACAAAATGATTTTGAAAATTTTTTTATAGATGTTATAATAGACAGGGAAAAAGATAAAACTATAATTAAGAGGTGTTTTTTTATGACGAAAAATTTTGCTCATAGAGGATTTAGTGGAAAATATCCTGAAAATACTTTGCTAGCTTTCCAAAAAGCTATTGAAGCTGGAGCTGATGGAGCAGAACTAGATGTACAGTTAACAAAAGATGGTGAAGTAGTTATTATTCATGATGAAACTATTGATAGGACTACTGACGGAAAAGGTTATGTAGTTGACTATACTTATGATGAATTATCAAAATTTGATGCTTCATATATTTACAGAGGGCAAATGGGATTCAATAAAATTCCAACATTAAGAGAATATTTTGAACTTGTTAAAGATTTAGATTTTATTACTAATGTTGAATTAAAAACAGGAATAAACGAATATCTTGGAATTGAAGAGAAAGTTTATGATTTAATAAAAGAATTTAAACTAGAAAAGAAAGTTATTATTTCAAGCTTTAATCATTTTTCGGTGTTAAGAATGAAAAAGATAGCACCAGAATTAAAATACGGTTTCCTATCGGAAGATTGGATAATAAATGCAGGAGCTTACACAGCTTTACATGATGTTCAATGTTACCATCCCAGATTCAATAATTTAATTCCAGAAGTAGTGGAAGAATTGAAAAAAAATGGATTAGAAATTAATACTTGGACAGTTAATAAAGAAGAAGATATCAGAGATTTAATAAATAAAAAAATTGATATCTTAATAGGTAACTATCCAGATTTAATAAAACAAATAATAAATGAAAATAAATAATTAAATTTTTATTGTAACAATAGGGAGGAAATTTTATGGAAAACTTGGAATTACTTTTGACAACGGTAAACAAATGGTTATGGGGGAGATGGCTTGTATATGTACTATTAGGACTAGGTATTTTATATACATTTGCTAATGGTTTTATACAAGTTAGACATTTCAACTTCATCATCAGAAAAACTCTTATTGATTCATTTAAGTCAAGAAATGAAGATAAAGGGTCAGGATCAATTTCAACATTCAAAGCTATGATGGTTACTCTTGCTGGTAACGTTGGTGGAGGAAACGTAGTTGGAGTTGCAACAGCAGTTGCAGCAGGAGGAATGGGAGCAGTATTTTGGATGTGGGTTGCTGCATTCTTTGGAATGGCTCTTAAATATGGAGAAATAGTTTTATCTCAACTTTATCGTGGACGTGATGAAGAAGGAAACTTATTAAGTGGACCTATGTATTATATTAGAGATGGATTGAAAGCACCTTGGCTTGGAATTGTAATTGCTGTTTTAATGTGTACCAAAATGATGGGAGCTAACTTAGTTCAATCAAATACAATAGCAGGAGTTTTAAACTCAAACTATGGTGTGCCTACTTATATAACTGGTGTCATATTAATTTGTTGTTTAATGGTAATCATTTTAGGTGGATTAAAAAGACTTGCTAATGTTGCTACATCTTTAGTACCTATAATGTCTGTATTCTATGTAGTCGTTGGACTTTTAGTTATAATATTAAATATCGGACAAGTTCCAGCTGTATTTGAAAAAATATTTACTGATGCTTTCTCAATGAAAGCTGCTGCAGGTGGTGCAGGTGGATATGTAATGGCAAGAGCATTACAATATGGAATTACTCGTGGAATGTATTCAAACGAAGCTGGGGAAGGAACTGCTCCATTTGCACATGGTTCTGCAATGGTTGAACATCCAGTTGAAGAAGGAATCACAGGGGTAACAGAAGTATTCTTAGATACAATAATTATCTGTTCAATCACAGCAATAGTTATTGGAGTAACTGGAATATATGAATCTGATTTAAGCCCTGCTGTAATGGCAATCAATGCTTTTGGAACTGTATGGGAACCTTTAAAACATCTTGCTACTTTAGCATTATTGTTATTCTGTTTCACAACTCTTATGGGACAATGGTTCAATGCTGCCAAAAGTTTCACTTATGCTTTTGGACCAAAAGTTACAGATAAAGTTAAGTATATATTCCCATTCTTGTGTATAGTTGGAGCTTTAAATAAAATTTCATTAGTATGGACTGTTCAAGACGTTGCAATGGGACTTGTTATCATTCCAAACTTAATTGCTTTGATAATTTTATTCCCACAAGTAAAACAACAAACTAAAGATTATTTTTCAAATCCAAAATTTTATCCAGGAGCAAAAAAATAATTAAATAAAAATAAAGACTGTTGCATTATGAGATCAGTTGCGACAGTCTTTTTTTACTAAAGAAGTCGTGCCAATCTTGACACGACTTTTATTTTTACTTAATGGATTATTATTTTTTGATATTGTAGAATACATCTCTACCATTGTATTGAGCAACTGCTCCTAATTCTTCTTCAATTCTTAATAATTGGTTGTATTTAGCCATTCTATCAGTTCTTGAAGTTGAACCAGTTTTGATTTGTCCTGCATTAGTAGCAACAGCAACGTCAGCTATTGTAGCATCTTCAGTTTCTCCTGATCTATGAGATACAACTGCAGTCATTCCTGCTCTTTTTGCCATTTCAATAGCATCTAAAGTTTCTGTTAAAGATCCGATTTGGTTTAATTTTATTAAGATAGCATTTCCAGCCCCTAATTCAATTCCTTTTTTCAATCTTTCAGTATTTGTTACGAATAAGTCGTCTCCAACTATTTGAACTTTGTTTCCGATTGCTTTAGTTAGTTTTACCCAACCTTCCCAGTCGTCTTCTCCTAAACCGTCTTCTATTGAAACGATTGGATATTTATTTACTAATTCTTCGTACCATTTAATCATATCGTCAGTAGATCTAACAACTCCACCTTCTCTTTTGAAATGGTATTCATATTTTCCATTTACTTCTTTACAGAATTCACTTGAAGCAGCATCTAAAGCAAATGTAATATCTTTTCCTAATTCATATCCTGCAGCTTTTACAGCTTCTGCTATTAAAGCTAAAGCTCCTTCAGTACCTTGTATTTTAGATGGAGCATATCCTCCTTCGTTTCCTACGTTAGTAGAATCTCCGTTAGCCTTTAAAATTTTTCCTAAATGATGGAAAATTTCAGCTCCCATTTGCATAGCTTCTCTGAATGATTTTGCTCCAACTGGTTGAATCATAAATTCTTGTAAGTCAACAGCTGAATCAGCATGAGCTCCTCCGTTTAAGATATTCATCATTGGTAGAGGTAATTCTTTTGCATTAACCCCACCTAAATATTTGTATAGAGGTTGTCCTAAAGCTTCAGCAGCAGCTTTTGCAACAGCAAGTGACACACCTAATATTGCGTTTGCTCCTAATCTTCCTTTGTTCGGAGTTCCATCTAATTTTATCATTGTTTCATCAATAGCTACTTGGTTTAAAGCGTCCATTCCTAAAAGAGCTTCTCTAATTTCTGTATTAACGTTAGTTACAGCTTTTAAAACTCCTTTTCCAAGATATCTTGATTTATCTTCATCTCTTAATTCAACAGCTTCGTGGCTTCCAGTTGATGCTCCAGATGGAACTGCAGCTCTTCCTTTTGCACCACATTCTAACACAACGTCAACTTCAACAGTTGGGTTACCTCTTGAATCTAATATTTCTCTTCCGATTACTTCTACTATACCAGTCATTTTTCCTCCTTAAATTTTTTAAAACTATAATTTAATATTAAAATATTAATTTTTTATTTGAAGCACTTTTATTGAGTTAGTTGTTCCTTGAATAAATACACTTTCTCCACAAGTTGCAACTATTACATCTCCATTTTCAACTAAGTTTAATTTTTTAGCAACAGCTTCTGCTAAAACAAAGAAATCTTCCAATGTTTTTGGACTTGCATCAACATGAGGAACAACACCTCTTGATAGAATTAATTGATTTGCAGTTTTTTCATTGTTAGTTATTGCTAAGATAGTTGCTTTAGGGAAATATCTTCTCATATCTCTTGCAGCTCTTCCAGATTCAGTAGCAACAACTATTAATTTTGCTCCTAGTCTTTCACTAATATCAGCACTTCCTTCAGCAACTGCAGAAGTTATATCATATTTTTTTACAACTCCATCAACATAGAATGAAGGTATTGTTGGGTCAACTTTTGTAGCAATTTTATTCATTACTTCAACAGCTTCTAAAGGATATTTTCCTTTTGCTGTTTCTCCTGATAACATTATTGCATCAGTACCATCTATTATTGCATTAGCAACGTCGTTTGCTTCTGCTCTTGTAGGTCTTGGATTTTTGATCATTGAATCTAGCATTTGTGTTGCAGTAATAACAATTTTTCCAGCTCTATTACATTTTTCTATCATCATTTTTTGTGCAAATGGAACATCTTCAACTGGAATTTCAACTCCTAAATCTCCTCTTGCAACCATTATTCCATCAGATTCAGCTAGGATTTCATCGAAATTATCTAATCCTTCTTGATTTTCTATTTTAGAAATGATTTGAATTCTATTTCCACCATTTTCTTGAAGAACTTTTCTAACTTCTCTTACGTCATCAGCTTTTCTTATAAATGATGCAGCAACGAAGTCTATATTATTTCTGCAACCGAATTTTAAATCTTCGATATCTTTTTTAGATAATGCTGGTAAATTAACAGAAACATTAGGCAAGTTAATTCCTTTATTTTCTCCTAATTCTCCATTATTTTTTGCAATACAAATAACTTCATTTCCTTTTACTTCTGTAACAGACATTTCAAGTAAACCATCATCTACTAAAACGATATCTCCAACTTTTAAGTCTTGAGCAAATTTTTCATAAGTAACAGCAACTCTTTCACTGTTTCCTATAACTGATTTATCAGTTGTGAAGATAAACTTTTGACCAGCTTTTATACTTACATCTTTTTTATCTTCTAATGCTATAGTTCTGATTTCAGGTCCTTTAGTATCTAAAAGTAATGCAGCTCTTATTCCAGTTTCAGAAATAGCCTGTCTTAAATTTTTAATTCTATTTCCATGTTCTTCGTAATCACCATGAGAGAAATTTAATCTCATCACGTTCATACCTCTATTTAACAATTCCTTTAATGTTTCTACAGATTCAGTCTTTGGTCCAATAGTACAAACAATTTTTGTTTTTTTCAAAATACTCACCTCATTTAAATTTACTTTTTTCATTTTATAACAATATTAAATTTTTATCAAGAAGATTAAAGATTATTTTTTGTTCATTTTTTGACACATAAAAAAACATAGTAAGATAAAAAATATATTTAAAAAAATTTAAAAATTTTTTAATCAAAATATTTATTTTTATGATTCAATAAAAAAATGTAAGATAGAAAGATTATTTTAAATTATTTTTTTTGAAAAAATAATATCATAAGAACCGAATGTTTGCTGTATTGACAAAATGTTAGGGGGAGGGTATAATAGATTGGCATTTTATTTGGGAGGGAAAGAATGGTAAATAATTTTAGAAGAGTAGAAAATAATTTGAAAGCTGCAGCAAAAAGATATAAATCCATAAAGTATTCTATAGGTTTAGTGATTCTTTTCTTAATGATGGGAGTTAATGCTTTTTCAGAAGATGTAGCATTAAATACGTCAGAAAAAGAAAATTCAAATCAAGTTATGAGTAAAGTTGAAATCAAATCAACAGCAGCAAAATTAAAAGAAAGGTTAGAACAATTAAAGAAAGAAAATCAAAAAGGACTTTCAGGAGAAAAATTAGAACTTATCCAATTAATGGAACAAGGGAATCAAGTTGTAAAATCTCCTTGGTCAACTTGGCAAGTTGGAATGAATTATTTTTATGTAAATTCCAAAGATACTTATAAAGGAAGAGGAGATAAACAAGAAAATAAGATTATAGAAAGAGAAACTAAAGATCCAATCAAAAGATATGTTAAAAATTCTAGTTTAATGAATTCTTCAAGTTCAATCTATGGGACAACAGATTTGAATTATATTGATGAAGAAGCAAAAGAAGTTTCAATTTCTGTTTCGATAAAACCTAAGAGTGTAAACAAGGAAGCTCCAAGCTTTACTGCGAAAGCTCCAGGGGGATCTTTGCCTCCGTTTACTCCGAGAACTGTTTTACTTCCAAAGGTAGAACCAGTTGTTTTAAATATCCCTCCAGTTCCTAATCCACCAGCGACCGATGTAGGTTACCAAGATATTCCTAAAAATGAAACGGGTTATGATAAATATGGTACTATGGGAAATAATGGGATAATATCCCAATTAAATCTAACAGAGGGAAAATATAATTTATACATGGAAGGAGCTGGACAATCTATTAAATATGCATTTTCTAATGTAAAAACTACTGACACCGGTTTTGAGAATGAAGCGGATTTGACTCCTAGTATAAAGGCTGAAGTTTCAAGAAATGCTTTTTATGGTATAGGTGGAAGAAAAGAAGCCATTATTGATAATTCGGTAGAAGTAAATATTATTGGAAATAATTCTGGATACCCATTAAATTCAATTTATTATTTAGGAAATAATAATGAGGCTGGAAATGAAGAATCAAAATTAATAAATAGAGGTACCGTAAATATTTACGGTAATAAAATTGCAACTGTAAATATAGATAATGTCTCTAGTGAACATGATATAACATTTCTTAATGAAGGTAAAATCATAGGTCATAATGAAAAAGGAAAATTCACTTCAGATACTGGAGATTTAGAAGGAGCCGATCCAGGAAACCATATTTTTGGAGCTTTTTCTTATGGAAATGAAGGAATAGATACTATAGAAAATGGAGAAAAAGGTAGTGTAAAATTTTATGCTCCTGAAAGTGTTGCTTGGGCATACACAAGTTCATCCTCACAACAAATTTCGAGAAGAGCAATAAATAATGGTGAAGTAAAACTATACGGAAGAAATAGTTTAGGAATTGCTACAGATAATGATGCTAGTTCTGAACAAATGTCATTTGCAGATATACAGTTAAATAAACCTATATATATTTTAGGGAACGAATCTGTAGGAGCAAGTATTAGAACTCAACCTCAAGCTGAAGATACTTATGATAATGATTCTAATGAATATTATAAAAAGTATGGAAAAAATTTTTATGGCTCAAAATGGAATTTTCAATTAGGAGATAATGAAAATAAAGTTCAAAATTCTATAGGTCTAAATTTTGACTTTGATCTTCGTCCATTAAATCTTGATGATGAAGTTAAGATTAATAAGTGGAAAATTATTTTAGATAAAAACACTGAAAATAATGTGGCTATGAGAGTAGGTCAAGGAAATATAGTTTTTGATGACAAAGATAATTTTAGTAAAATTGAATTAAATGGAAAAGATGGAATAGCTTTTTTAGTAGATAAATCTGTTAATACAACTTCAAAATTAACATATAATAATATTAACTCAAAAAGTTCTATCGTTTTAGGAAACGATAATAGTGGAAGTATATTGTTTGCTGCAATAAATGCTGGAGAATTAAAAGTAAACAATAAATTAACTTTGAATACTAAAGGAGAAAAATTAAGAGGAATTTATACGAGAGATAATGATTCAAAAGTTGAGCTAGTAAAAGGGGCTTCTATAAAACATGAAGGAGATGGATCAATATTTGGATACTCAGCTGGTGGAGAAATTAAAATAACAAACACTGCTTTGACGTTACCTACTTTAACTGTTGGAAATATTGCAAATCAAACTTCTCTTCTTAATACAGATAGTGGAATAAATATAAAAGGTAAGAAAGCTGTTGGACTTTATGCAGCTGGAGGTAAAATAGAAGCTCACGATTCTATATTAAAAGTAGTTGACGGATCAACTTTAGCTTATTCAACAGGTGCTGGAAGTGAAGTCAATTTATCGCATTCATATCTTGATTATTCAGGAGATGGATATTCTCTATATGCAGACAATTCTGGAAAGATAAATGTAGATAACAGTATAATAACTTTAAGAGGAAAAGCGGTAGGATTAAGGGCTTCTTCGATAGGAACTGATATTTCTACGACAGGAACAAAAATTGTTATGATGTCTAATGATGCAATACCTTTTGATGTTAATTCACTAGCTAATGTAAATGTTAGTGGATTAGATAATTCAATTGGAATTTCTAATATAGATATAATAAAAGGTCAAGAGGGAAGCACTGTATATGACAAATTTAAAAAAGCATATATAGATGGTATAGAAGAATTAACTTTTGATAATGATTTAGATAAAAAAGATGCTATTGTTGAAGCAAATGAAACAAGTACCGATGTTGCTAAAAGAAGTTCATATAACTTTTTTAGAAGATATTTAGTTCAAAAAGCTAAATATAAATTAGATAATAAAAAAATTACTGCCAGTTTAAATTCTTCTGAATTAGAAAAATTAAATACTTCTCAAGTCGTTGGTCTTGAATTGAATTCAAGTGGATCAGCAACTTCTGTAAACGATACTCAACTTTTAATGACAAATGGAAGTGTTATCACTGCTAATAGAACAGATAGTGGGAATGGAGCTGTTGGGGTATTCATAAATTATGGAAAAGTAAATGTTGACAGTACTTCAAAAATTCTAGTTGAAAAAGACTCAACTGCAAATTCAGAAGCAGTTGGAGTATATTCTGTAAATGGATCAAATGTTACTAACGAAGGAACTATTGATGTTAGTGGAAAAGATTCAATAGGAATTTTAGGAATGACATACAGAACAGATGCCTCTGGAAATCCAATAGTAAATGAATTTGGAGTAGGAGCTGTTGGTGAAGGAAGAGCAAATGTTTTGAATAAAGGAAAAATTACTCTTGATGGTGAATCGGCAGCAGGAATATTTATGAAAAATAATAATGCTGATATGACTTTACCAAATACAATAGCTGAAGGTATAAATGACATTGGTGCTGAAATAGTAATGTCAGGAAATAAATCTGTTGGTCTATCAGGAGAAAGAGCGACTCTAACAAATAGAGGAACATTAGATATAAAAGGAAAAGAAAGTATAGGAATTTTTGGTAAAAAAGAATCAAGGTTAGTTAATGAAGGAAGTATAAAAATAGCTGATGGAGAATCTGAAGATAAACCTAACATAGGAATATTTGCCGAAGATCAAAAAACTGAAATTGGAAATGCAAAGGATGTTATTGCAGGAAATAATTCTTATGGAATTTACGGAAAAACTATAGTAGTTGAACCAACAGGAAAAATAAAAGTTGGAAATAAATCTGTCGGAATTTTCTCTGATGGAAAATATGCAGTAACAACTCCTCCAGTTATGAATTTAACTCTTGATGCTGGATCTACATTAGAAACAGGAGATGATTCAGTTGGAATATTCAGTGCTGGAGAAAATCAAGTCATTGTATCTAAATGTGATATAAAAATCGGAAAAGATTCTTATGGAGTAGTTTTGAAAGGTAAAGGAACAACTTTAACTACTGAAAATTCAGATGTTACTTTAAAAGAAAATTCAACTTTCATTTATTCAAGTGATAAAACTGGAAAAATTGAAAACAAAACAAAATTAACTTCAGCAGGAGATAAAAATTATGGAATTTATTCAGCTGGAACTGTTACAAACCTTGCAGATATGAACTTTGGAACAGGAGTTGGAAATGTTGGAATGTTTGCCTTTGATGGCGGGAAAATAACTAATGGAAGTACAACTGTTCACTCAACAATAACTGTTTCAGGTACTGATAAGATAAATAAAAATTATGGTATCGGTATGGCAGCTGGTTTTGTAAAAGAAGATGGAAGTGTCACAACAGGAACTGTTGTAAACTATGGTAATATCAAAGTTGAAAAAGATGATGGTATAGCAATGTATGCAACAGGAAGGGGATCTCTTGCTGAAAACTATGGAACTATTGAACTTAATGCAAAAAATGCTATAGGAATGTATCTTGATAATAATGCGGTTGGAATAAACCATTCAGGGGCAGTTATCAAAACAACTCCAAATTCAACTAAAACTGGAATGACAGGAATTTATCTTGCAAATAATGCTGTAATTAAAAACTATGGAACTATTGAAATAGAAAATGGTTATGGTATTTATAAAAATAAAGGTAAGATAGAAGAAACTGAACTTGAAGCAGGAACAGGAAATGCTATAGTAAAACTTTCAGCTGATAAGATCGAAGAAAAGAAACAACATCCAACAGGAAAAGTTGTATCTGGAATTAAAATTGATGCTCCAGGTAATGGAACAGCTAAAATTATAAGAGATGGAAAGGTAGTAGAACCTGTATATATCAATACATTGAAAGCAGAGCCTAAGGTTAATGAAATTCAAGTTGGAAATACAAAATTAGATTTGAGTTTAACTAATTTGAAGGATATACCATCAATGGCAAGTGCAACTGAAATTGGAATGTATATTGACACATCAGGAATAAATTATACAAATCCAATTAAAGGTTTGGATAAATTAACAGGTTTGAAAAAAATTAACTTAATATTAGGAAATGAAGCCAGCAGATATACATCGGCAAAAAATATTAAAGTGGGAGAAAATATATTAGCACCATTTAATGATGCAATTTCTTCAATCTCTGGAGATCCTAATATCAAATTCTCTATCAATTCAGGATCATTAACTTGGATAGCAACTGCTACTCAAGCGGAAGATGATACTTTCAATAATGTTTATTTAGCAAAAATACCTTATACAAAATTTGCAAAAGAACAAGACACATATAACTTCATGGATGGATTAGAACAAAGATACGGAGTTGAAACTTCTGGAAGAGAAAGAGTTTTATTCGATAAATTAAATTCTCTTGGAAAGGGAGAACAAGAACATAGAATCTTTGTTCAAGCTGTTGATCAAATGAAAGGTCACCAATATGGAAATGTTCAACAAAGAATTTATCAAACAGGATCAATTTTAGATAAAGAATTTAACTATTTAAGAAAAGAATGGTCTAATCCAAGTAAAGATTCAAATAAAATAAAAACTTTTGGAACAAAGGGAGAGTATAGAACATCAACTGCAGGAGTATATGACTATACAAACAATGCTTATGGTGTAGCTTATGTTCATGAAAACGAAACTTTAAATCTTGGAAAAACTTCTGGATGGTATACAGGTATCGTTGAAA
>QWCZ01006115.1_pt1 | contig 11064 bp, 10 predicted proteins | sample 1972651 | NCBI WGS metagenome assembly QWCZ01 (sample SAMN09866695, study PRJNA288562) | Human oral metagenome isolate pre1_saliva, whole genome shotgun sequencing... | isolation source: mouth | host: Homo sapiens | place: USA: California
CGTCCGCTGATATTCTCAAAGGTTATTTATCAAGTGCAAATATCGACTTTACTTGATATGGGCTTTCTTTCAAAGATAGATTACTTCCAAATGAACCCATTAGGGTGGGATGAGAACAACCTACAAGCAAATTCAACTGGTGCTGACTATACAGATAAATCAGTAGAAGCAGAGTATAATAGAATTGACTTCTACGGCTATTTAGTCAGTATCGTGAAACGACTACTTTCGCCAAAACGTGGCGGTGCAAGGAAAGGCATATTAGTCTTTACTCGCTTTCTGAAAGAGGCTGAACGACTGACGCAAAGCATTGAATGCTGCGAAATGGTATCGGGAACAACACCAAAAGCAGAGCGTGAACGCATATTGAATGACTTTAAGAGTGGTAAGATAAAGGTTGTTGTGAATGTAGGAGTATTGACAACTGGCTTTGATTATCCAGAGCTTGATACGGTAGTGATGGCACGCCCTACAATGTCGCTTGCTATGTACTATCAGATAGTAGGTAGAGAGATACGTCCATACAAAGATAAACAAGCGTGGTTTGTAGACCTTTGCGGAAATATCAACCGATTTGGTAAGGTTGAGGACTTGAAGCTCATTGACACCAATGATAAAGGCAAATGGGCAGTGTTCAGTAACGGCAAGCAGTTAACGAATGTGATATTTAATTGATTATGGAATACTTAGAATTTCTTAAAACAAAACAAGTAAAGATACAGAAATCGGGGTTTAATGTCGAAGATAAAGACTTAAACCCTATTTTATTTGACTTTCAAAAATACTGTGTAAAGAAAGCCCTATCGGCAGGTAAGTATGCATTATTCGAGGACTGCGGACTTGGTAAAACACTCCAACAGTTAGAATGGGCAAAGCACGTATCAATGCACACGAATAAGCCTGTACTTATTCTTGCTCCTTTGGGTATTATTCATCAGACGATTAAAGAGGGTGCAAAGTTTGGATATAACGTTTCTGAGATTAGTCTAACGGTGTTTGACCAAGACTTAAAAGCAGGCATATATATCACAAATTACGATAACTTAGAAAACATTGATGCGTATTTATTTGGCGGTGTGGTACTTGATGAGAGTTCTATCTTAAAGAACTTTAACGGCAAGACAAAGCAGCAGCTTGTAGATGATTTCAACGAAACACCCTATAAGTTATGTTGTACGGCTACACCTTCACCAAACGACACTATGGAGTTATGCAACCATGCTGAGTTTCTCAACGTGATGACACGTAATGAAATGCTTGCAATGTATTTTGTTCATGATGGAGTGGGACAAGAAAAACCACAAGAAATATGAACTCACAGATAGGCAAGCAGACTATCTGCGTGAGAATTATCATTTGAAAACAAACAAGGAACTCGCAGCGTTTATCGGTTGTGGTCTTACAAAACTGCGTGAGTTCGCAAAGGAATTAGGTCTAACAAAAAAGAAAGTAGCATGAGTAGAACAAAGTTTTGTATAATGGCAGTTGTAACCCTTGCTACATTTGGGTTTGCCGTTTACGTACATAGTAGCAACAGACTTGTAAAGGGTATAGTTATCGATAAATCGGAGATATCCGAGCACTACGAAACGATAGATAAGGGCGTCTTGCCTTATGAGCAGAAATACATTAATGCTCAGTATTTCGTCACTCTTTCGTTTCGCAATAGGAAAGAAAAGATTGCCGTTGATTGGGTGACGTTCGACAAAGCAATCGTAGGCAAAGTATTAACAATCAGAAGATAATATGGGAAAGAGAGATTTCCAAGAGTTAATGGATTTTGCAAGGGCTAATGACCTTATGAATGTCCCACTAAACATCGTTATTCAAAAGTATCAGATTCACAAAGGGAGTGCCAAGTAGGTGCTCCCTTTTTTGTTTATACGAAAAACCCTGCTTGTCCTCTCGGATTGCAGGGTTATCCTAAAATAATCTTCAACCTAAATAACTAAAAACCTAAATCAATTCAAAACAAATTCAACACGTTTCTCTTACAAATTTAGCAAATTATCGTGAAAGATGCAAGAGAAAAGGAATATTTATTCAATGAATTTACCGCAAATTCTTTCAAATATTGCAAACATTGGAAAGAATTAAATCTTCCTATACTTCTTCAACAGCCAAACAACGATATAGCCAATGATTGCAAGTAGAAAGGTCGACATTGCGCCTATCGCCCAACCACCGACATCCATCTTGATTTTCTGGTACCGAGATAGTTTCTTCTCAACTGGTACAGGAATTTCCTTGTATTCTGTCTTTGTTGCACGTAGGCTATCATTACTTGCCTTGTAACGGTCTATCTGGCGTTGGAGCGTAAGATTATCCTGCGTAGCGTGCCATCTATCACGATAACGGACAACTAATTTCTCCTTGATGTGTCCTTGATCGTCCTTGACGATCACCACGCTGTCATGAATAGCGACACTATCACGAATGTTAATCACCTGTCGAGTGATTAAACTATCCTTGATATGTACGCTGTCTTTCCTTGACATGTAGATAGTATCAGTGCGGATAGACTGCACAGGTACATACACTCTATGTGAACAACTTGTGAAGCAGAGTGCCGTCATCGCAAGTAAGCCAATGATGATTAACATTGTGTACACGTAATACTTAATTTCCTTATCTTCCATACGATTATACGTTTAATGTGAAACACTGCCTTCTTTGCTTTCCGTCAGCACGCTTATAGCCTACATGCACCCATCTGGATGTCTTCGACTTCTCGATAATGATTTGGTCAAAGGCATAGCCCATATGGGAAAACTCTGTTGCAAAAAACTTTTCAAACTCATATTGCAGGTGTACCGAGAGAATATCTCTCACAATATTCTTCCCACTCTGCTCTAATACACTCTAAAAGCGTAATCGTTTCTGTCAAATGCACCCTTACGCTTGTTGGTGGGTTGTTGCTAATCTTTAATCTGTCTGCGGTGTTGGATTGTACCATTTCCGCTATTGTAAAATTTGCCATAATCTATTTCCTTTGCGAATGAGTGCTTTATAATTTCTATAAAATTATTATAAACTTTTTATAAACAAATTATAAATACTCTTGTAACTGTCTGAATATCAGTTTATAATTTTCTTATAATTTTTATATAAAAATTTATAGTGCATTTAAAAAATTATAAGCACCCATTCTGTTATGTTTATTAAATCTGCCAAACTAAGATACTTTTCTTCTCTTTAATGACTTCCTTCTCAATCACAATAGGGTCGGGCATTGCGAGTTTTAGAGCATCACCATTGTCGTCAACGAGCTCAATGTTTGACATTGCTGTGAAACACTCCCTACGATAGCCGTCTGAAAAGTTATCATCGGGAAAGTCTATAAAGACCTCTATTTTCACACGACCCTTACCCAAGTTATGATTATCAAAGAACACCACAAGCTGACCATCAGACACCTTGCAATGAGTGCAGATGCCGTTCCGCCTTTCAGCCTTGAACACTGTAAACCCACTTCCAGACGTGGCTCTCAAAGTGAAGTCGTGATCAGGAAACTCTCCCCCTGCCAACCTTATGCCAAGAGGAAAGTCGCTCTTGCGGTTAATTCGCAAGATGCCACCTGTTCTGCTTCCAATATCTATTGTTTCCATAAGTTCCTTTTTAATGGCAGAACTGATAGCAACTCCTTGTTGGTGTTAAACAATCAATTCTACCATGGTGTGTTAATTACCAAACCTTCTGCACACTCACATCGTGTATTATTACAGGGCGTAAGTGATTGATATAGCTGTTGTCGACCAACGTATCACGCTCAATCTTAATGCTAATCTCTGACTCAGAACTGTCAACATCAAACTCAAAGTAGCTTTCAGACCAACCATTGTCGATTATAGCGTGTTGAACAGCAGACTTATTCAATGTTACAATCAACTTTCCGCAATTATAGTCAGCAGGGCGAACGGTAGCTTTCGTTGCATCTACATACTCTGAGTTCTCATCTTCCGTACCAACGAAGCGTTTTGTCGCATACTTAGGAAACATTTGAGCGACGACACGCACTGCAATCTTTGACACTCCCTTTTCAATTGATAAAGTTTTGCTACAACTATCACCGTCAACTTCAAGCTGTATGTGCTTCTTCACATCGTTGTAACGTGTGTAATTTGCCATCGAAGCGGGGAACTCCTTTACACTTGCCCCACCTTCGAATGTCCAACCGCTTTCAACGCTTGTCTTATCCATAAGTTCTGCGCCAAACTTACGCAACTTATTCTCTACACCTTGAATAGGTTTAGCAACACCATTATACCCACTTACAACAGGTTTTGACATCGTCCAGCTTTCCTCATCTGCATAGTTTACAAGGATACGCACCTTGTCATAGTCTTGCAAGATATGCTTCTTGCGGAAATCCTGTGCAGAAACATCCAGCACACTATCTTCATCGTTAGCAGTGAATGACACCACGCCGTCAGAGTACTCGAAGTGAGCTGTTCGCCATTCTGTTACACCCTCGTTAATGACAGCGTAATAAACAGCGGTCGGACGTTTTGACGAAATTACGCTGAAAGAGAACTTATCGATTAACACCTGTTCAAGGATAGCCTCGAACAAAGCCCACTTGTAGAATGTTATCTCGTCACCATTGAGGAAATGATAAGTTTCGCTGTCATACACTCTATCGATCATTGCGATAGCTGTTTCTGGCACAGAGAAACTTCCATTATCCATGTTGTCTATCTTCTGAACAGGCGTTATTCCATTCGTACCTGGCATCAGACCTCTAAAAAACTTCAAACGCTCCTCATTACCTTGATATACCAAATCTGTAACGGACGGACTTCCTCCCTTGTATGTTTCTCTCACCTTGTACGCCTTGATACTTTTTGAGAGTGGTAATCTGCCTAACAAGTCTGCGTGCATAAGGAAAGGCGAAGAACATCTGTAACCTCCGTGTACGCCCATAAACTTCTCAACAGTACCCTTATAAGGCAACGTTCTATAACTACCACTATATGTTAACTTGTCATGAACGACACTAATAGGAGAAACAAGTACATTAAAGTCTTTCGCAAAAGACTTAATGCAAGCATCGTAAGCTTTTGCGCCACCCAACAGTGGCAAATGGTTGTTATTTTCGTACTGACCTATTAGTGAGGCATCTTCACCTCCGAGTATCATCTGTGCGCCATGTTGTCTTGTTACGGCATAGGCTTTCTTCAATTGATTATATAGATTAAGACCGCCTGCTGGTGTTCCGTTTGCTGCATTGCCCCAGAGGAAATATGACGGCTTGAAAGACCAATAACATTTCCTTGAAACAACTATCTTTGTCTTTACGCTGTCATAGTAAATCAGGTCACCCTTAGATACACTGTCGATATTAGTTTCAAGATTACCACCACTCTTAGCTGAGTTTACGATATTAATGTCTACAAGGTCATTGACCCTCTCGACCCAAGATAGTGTCTTAAATTCCTGTCCGCACTGCGACAATGAGCTTCCGAGAGTAACAACAGATTTACCATCACTATAGCTCGTTGAGTTCCCTTTTTTTAGATCCTCAAAATCACCCTCCTTGATAAGTTCAATTAATGACGGTTCCATTTTGTTTTTCGGTGTGGAAAATTCATGGTAGAATAACACATACAGGTAATCTGCGTCAATTGGAACATCAACGAAAATATCCTCACCTGCTTTCGCTTTTACTTCTCCCCTGTAATTCTGTGCGTATGTAGGTGATGTTTTTGTCTGTTGTAAGTTTTCGTCGTCTACAAGGAAAGAATACTCAAAACCCTCTGTTGGATTTGCCACCAAATGCACCTTTTCATAACCTTTAACTGGTACTAACAGATGCTTATACGTACTTTGTCTCCATTTTCCTAACGCAATCTTGTATGTTCTGACAGTCGCACCACTATCTTTTGAAACGATTGTTTTCTTACCGTATAATTTTTCCTGTAACGAAACTGCTGTTCCAGCTGCTTGTGCACTCTCTGTTGCCAACTTCAATGCTTTATCAAGGCTTTCTTTGTTAGCTGCGACCTGCTTCAATATTCCACTCTTAGCATTCTTGATGAGTGTTAATGACTGCAAGTAGCTACGTCCAAAAATCGTACCACCCTCGACAAAGAGAAACTTCGCATCTGTCGGTATCTTAAGCGTAACCTCTGTGTTTGCAGAGATAGAAGTTAGCTTGTTTTCTCCTGCAAAAAGAACATCCTCTCCGTTTCTTTTATTTTCAATAGACTTCAAGAATGCAATCCGTACCGTCTTCTCAGAATGTCCTAACAATTTAACATCCTCGTAACCATCTATGTTAATTATGAAGTGGATATACGAACCACCTATATTCGTCCATTTGAGAGAAAATATTTGTCCTCTTTGCTCTTTTTCTTGTGTAAATTCATAAGGTGTAACGACCTCTTCTTTTCCAACAATAGACTCCTCTAACTTAGAAACAGCCTTAACTGCGTCTACGTTTTCTCGCACTTTGTCATCAAGCCCTCTAATAGCATCTGATACCGCTTTTTGTGACATCACAGAGGTAACGCTATCGCCAGCCTCCTGCGTAATAGGCACACCGCCACTTGCAGATATAGAAGCGATTGCCTCCGCATTGTCACGAGCTTTCTTCTCAATCTCAGCAATAACAGCTGAGACTGCTTTTTGTGAAATAGGCTTATCAGCAGCTTCTCCAAGTTCCTGCGCAATGTCGATAGTCACTGACGGCTGCCCTGTACGTGTCAAAGACTTTGTGGCATCATATACCTCCTGCAAGTTCTTGCCGTCATTGGTGGTTGTGGCTGCGGCAATAGCTGCGGTGGTTGCTTTCTGTGACATCGCCTTATCCTCGCTTTGTCCTGTTTCCTGCACAAGCTCAATATTACTACCACTTGCGAACTCTGACCTCAAATCAGTAACTCTGAACTTTTTTAATCTGCCGTCTTTGCCAACAGCAGGGAGGGTGGTGAAATCCTCAATGTTATCCGACAATGGGAGTTCTGTGATGTCCTGAGACTGCCCTTTGATAGTTTCTATCACCTCGTGGACGATGCCACTCTTTTCTTCTTCTGTCATATTTTTATCGTTAAATGGTTATTCAATAGTAGCATTGTCGCTATCACCTCCGATGTAATCAGTAACAGCGGCAATGACTTTCTTTGCGTCCTTATCTGAAGATGCATTTACTACAGATTGGATAATCTTCTGTATATCCTTTACCTTACTCTTTCTCTCCCGTGCATCTCTTTTGCTACCATGACAATAAATGCAGGTATCAGCGCAAAGATAAGCAAACGCCCAAGCGCATACAAAGCCTTGCATGATAGCATTGATACAACAAGCCCTACGAACATGTGCAGATACTTGTCGCTACCAATAGCAGCGAACTTCTCGAAAACCCTGTAAATACAATCTAAAAGTTTTTTCATATTATTTTATTTTAAATTAATAATGTTCTTACCAGTCAAAATCAATACCAGCCGTATAGAATACGCCTGCACCAAGATTATCATTACTCTTCTCAGGAGTTAACCAATGTGGATTTACGTACATATATTCAAACACATACCCACCTTCAAACTTACGAAGTTCTCGATGGTCAAAAATGTACACAGCTTGACTATCATTGCCATTAATAACCGTCCACTGCTTGCCATATCCCATCCCAAAAAATTCATAACAGAAATTCTTAGTACCATTGAATATAATAACATCAATAGGGACACCTACTGGAAGTTCATCAAAATAGGTTTGCGAACCCTTTTGAGCCTTTAGATTATCAATATCCAAAATCTCTCCAGATTCACCCCCGAAGCCAGGAGAATACATTGGGATTCTATAATAATTAATGTTTCTACCATTTATAATTATATGGTTAAAAGTTAAACCTATACGAATACCATTTTCAATATGTCCATCGTTATAAACAAACATCTCATCGTCCTTCACAACCGCACAGACCCTTGACTTATGCCCGAACTGACTGTTACAATAAATGTTAGTTGCATAAAAATTATGGAAACGCTTACGAATGTCACCCGTTGTTTCGCCCAACATTCCAAAATCACCTGTAAAAGCCATATAGCCTTTATTTCCCATAGTCCCGAATGTAATGCCACCAACCTTATTAGTACCGTCAAGGCAATCTAACGAAGTAAACGAGCCACTTGTGCCTTTGAGTGTACCCTCAAATGTACTATCACCAGTAACGGTGAGATTTTGAAAAGTAGCTCCTCCCGCATCGATAGTTTGAGCCTTGATACCTTTAGCCACTATTGACTTTGCATCAATTAAATCAGCATTCAGCTTACCACCTTCGGTAAAGAAAGATACTATTCCAGTTGTAGTAACAACCTTAAATTTATCAGCTATGACATCAAATGTGCTATTCTCACCATCCAAGTGCATACCTACAGTTTCAAGACCATTTTTAAGACTTGTAATAGTAGCTGACACACTATTGGCAGTCTGCTTGATAGTTGAGATGCTATCTCCATGCTGCGATACTGTAGTACGCAAATCAGCTACTATATCGACATAAGAAGATGCTTCCATAATTATTTGTACAGTACGAATGTCAACGACCTTATCGGCACTATCTCTCAATTCAATGATAACATAATCGGGGCGGTTCTGTGCCTTTGAGTAGTCCGTTAACTTATAAGTACCACTATTCACTGCTCCATTTGTCATAGCGATAGATACACCGTTGTTCATACGTGCAGTGACATGGTATCCTTGTGCGCTGCCTGCTTCCGTTATCACTTGCGCACCATTGACGTGCTCGATGATATACGAAAGTGTGATATACAGTGAGTTATCACCCCCCACAACAGCTTTCTCGCTCTGTGGACGCAACCGATGATACTCTGCATCTTTTCCGTTTTTTACATTATAAAGGGTGATACCCCCTCTTGCTTTTGTACCCATATGTTATCCTTCTATTATACAGTCAAATGAAGCCATAGAATCGACTTCTGATGCTAACACTGTTATTCTTCTACCTACGCCCTTATGTGATGTGTTCCACTCGGCATCTGTACTTTGACCGCTTATGCGTATCCATGACCATAATGCGCTTGTGATAGTGTCTGATATATCAACGTTTCCCTTCCTATATGTCGCCAATAGGACAACACTGCCTTGTGAATCATATATTGCTCCACTTTCAATGGTTACTTCCAGACTATACACATCACTCTGTGACACCTGCTTTATCCACATCCTACTGCTTTCCGTTGGAGCTTCGTTGGTAGTGTTACCTATTCCAACATTACAAAGCCACAGAGAGCCGTTATAAGAAAATCTATCATAGTGTCCTGCTGTCGTGCCGCCCACCCATTCTCCTCTGTCACATACTAAAGATGAGCTTATCCCCCTACCTGCTGCGGATATAATCTTGAAATGGTCTGAACGCACTGTTGTCTCTTTAGGGCTAAACTCATTAATAATGTGTGAAGCAAGGTCATAGTTATTGATACCTGCATAGTCCACACGCTTACCCTCTGATACATAGATGATGTGAGCATATTGCCTATCGGTGTCAGTCTGACTTCCTAATTGGATAATGTCATCCTCCGCCTTTGGGATGTCATTATTAATCTCTATGCTTGTAGCATATCCGACACAAGTATATTGTTTGCCGTCAATAGTAAGCTCAAGCGTGCCACGAATATCCGAAAGGTCTACGAAGTGGTATAATTTACCATTGATAGTTTCCGTTCCCTTATTTACCACCAAACGCCAATAGTATCTGTTAGCTGTTCTGTTTGACGTTCGAGAAATGAGATTATCAGTCTTGCACATGGCTTGGTCGCCAACTCTCCAATCATTGCTGATACGCTTATCGCCATCATCTGCCAAGAAATAGCAACGATAAGCAGATATACTATTCCCACCTGCTGACACACTATAAGAGAGTAGGGCATTATTTATCATCACCTGCTTATTTGCAGACTTAAAGAAAGTAGTCGAGTTAACGATAGGAGCACCATTAGCACCAACTGGAATAACATCACTAATATGCGCACTTGCTGATGTGAATCCAACATCGCCAGTGGTGAAAGCAAGTCGTCTATACTCTAACTCTGAAAAGGTTGCTTTCTGCCTTACATTGAGTTTATCGACCTCAGCTATTGATTTCCCATAATCGTCCTTGTAAATGCCAAAGCCAGCACCATCCAATAGTCCCGAACGGAAATCATCACTCTTTACTGAGTTAGCCTTGATAAATCGAGCAAACAAGTCGCCAAGTTCAGTTATTCCGTACCCATTACCGACAGCGATACCCTTTAAGAATGTAATAACCTCTTGGGCGGTATCGGGGATATTCTTTCTTAGGAAGCGTGGGTCTACATAGTTCTTTACAAGCTCACTTATCTGCGTAGAATTCAATCCGCCACCGCTAAAATTACCCGATAGGATATTATTTACATCCTCCTTTAACTGCGAGATAGTACCTTTGACAGCTTGATTGCCAACGGTTATCTCCTGAATAATCGGGTAATCCAGCTTTGTAACCAACTTTATGACACGTGTCTTTAGCTGATAGCCAAAGCCATCGTCAAAGGTGACCTTCTGACCGATATAAAGGTTTGGGTTCTTTCTTGCGAAATCTACCGCATTAGAGGAGAATGAATAGTTGTTGTTGTCCTGCGCACGTCTTTTTACCTCCTTGATAGTTCGTGCTGCTAATTCTTCTTGTGCAAGTTTCGTTTCATGCTCACCCATTACGATGTTAAACAGAACAACCATATTACAAGTAAGGTCAGGGAGGGCATTTCCTCTTGGATAAAGACCCTCGCTTTCATTGGTAGGGATAATAGTATCTCCGCTTTGATACTTGAGTATTTCATAATCCCCCTTTAATATGTCTACACCACTATCTCCTTCGTTTGGTTTCGGAGTGATTGGGTTGTTTATCTCGTGGTAGTGAAGTTCAAAACCCTCTTGCCCATTCGGCTGTCCGACAAGTCCTTGCATAAGGGCATCATACTGCCCATCTACAGCGTGAGTGTTAACCTTGAATATTCCTTTAAGCGTGTACCCTTGTAATACCTGCTTTGTTCTATCTATCTCATAGTCATACCAATAGTGAGTAAT
>QWCZ01003948.1_pt1 | contig 11061 bp, 10 predicted proteins | sample 1972651 | NCBI WGS metagenome assembly QWCZ01 (sample SAMN09866695, study PRJNA288562) | Human oral metagenome isolate pre1_saliva, whole genome shotgun sequencing... | isolation source: mouth | host: Homo sapiens | place: USA: California
TCTCCTAAGTCAATCGTCAACTGCTCTTCGGGACGATTTTTCTCACAAAGAAAACAAGCCCTCTGAGCAATCGTTTGGCGGTCAATCTGCGCTCCTGTAGAAACCATTCGTGCAGGATTATATTGCAATTGCTGATGTCCCAACTGTTTCAAGCCCACATGTTTTAAGGCTTCGTAACGCTGCCTTATCTCGTCCCAAATATCCAGTTGGTGTGTAAAAAATGACCTTATATTGTGTTTATTTCCCTTCATGAGGATTACTCTTCACGGCCGTTTCTTTGCAAAGTTAACGTTTTTAGGGCGTAATAACACCACTTTACTTAAAAAGTTTGTACCTTTGCATATATGAAAAAGAAAATTCTGCTTGGTTTAACGCTGGCCGAATTAAAAGATATCGTCCAGTCTCTTGGCATGCCAGCCTTTACCGGTAGCCAAATAGCAAAATGGCTTTACGAACGTCACGTGACGTCAATTGAAGAGATGACCAACCTTTCAAAAGCCAATAGAGCACGCCTTGCAGAAGCATGCGAGATAGGATGTGCCGCTCCTATCGATGCACAACATTCGAAAGACGGCACTATTAAGTATCTTTTCCCCGTACAAACACAAGCTCGAGTTGCTATCACTGATGAAGAAAGCAACTCTTCTACCATCGAAAAGTCTACCCGATTTGTTGAGACTGTTTATATCCCTGATGAAAATGGGCATGCCACTCTTTGCGTAAGCTGCGAAGTAGGCTGTAAGATGAATTGTCTCTTTTGCCAAACAGGAAAACAAGGTTTCGATGGTTATTTAACAGCTGCAGACATATTAAATCAGGTTTATAGCTTGCCAGAGGTCGACAAGTTAACCAATATTGTCTTTATGGGACAGGGTGAACCTATGGATAATCTTGACAATGTGTTGCGTGCAACTGAAATTCTTACCGCTGAATATGGCTGGGCTTGGAGTCCCAAACGCATTACAGTAAGCAGCGTAGGCATCAAAGATAAACTCAAAAGATTCCTTGAAGAGAGCGACTGCCAAGTGGCAATTAGCCTGCATTCGCCTATACACGAACAGCGAGCAGAGCTAATGCCCGCTGAGAAAAGCATGCCTATACGCGAGATTGTCGACCTATTGAGCAACTACGACTTCTCTCATCAGCGCCGACTTACGTTTGAATACATCGTTTTTGGTGGCATCAACGACTCTACCGCACATGCAAAAGAAATTTGCCGACTGCTTAAAGGGCTCGACTGCCACATCAATCTCATTCGTTTTCATCAAATACCTGACGTTGCCTTACATGGCGCAGATGAGAAAAAAATGGAAAGTTTCCGCGACTATCTTACCGCTCATGGCTTCTACACTACCATACGAGCCAGTCGCGGGCAGGATATTTTCGCAGCGTGTGGCTTACTTAGCACCGACCGAAAAATTAACCAATTAAGAGGTAAATGAGGCATAGTCTTGCAGCTATATCGCTCCTTTTGGTGTTGCTTACAGCATGTAACAATAACCCGTTACAACCTCGTTCAGGAGGTCGGTTGTATGAAGCGCTACTTGTGGGTGACACAAACCATATAGTTAGCAGGACACTTGGCACAGAAATACCAGCATTACCCCAGAGTGAACCCGCTTTTGACGTATCGAACGTTACACACAACGGATTCAACAATACGCTGCAGCTTTCGCGAAATATTGTCCTCACCCATATCGATTCCGTACGCTATCCCACAACAAAAATAACATATCAGAAAGACGTTTACGCTTATCCGCAAATGGTTGTTAGCATTGGAGCGCCTTCCACAACAGCGCTTCTGAAAGCTTTAAATGGGCAACAGGGACAGCAATTACGACAGCTTCTTGAGCGCTCTGAGCTGAATTTTACTCTGGCACAGCTGCAAAACAGGCGCAATTCTAAGCTGGAAGAAACCATTCGTAAGATGTTTGGCATTACCCTTTGGGTACCACTCGACATGACCAGTAGCCGTAAAGGGCACAACTTTTTGTGGATTAGTAATAACAATACTACTGCCATGCAGAACCTTGTTATCTATGAACTGAAAGGGAAACCGCTACAGCAGGCTGGTAAAAATATGGCAAACACATTCACAGCTTTACGTGACAGCGTAATGAAAAGCAATATAAAAGGCGAAACAGATGCCATGTACATGCAAACATCAGCATTACCTGTTGTCGTTAATACAAGCCGCGAGCAGGGTAAAAAGCTGATAACGTTTCGTGGATTGTGGGAAGTTCAAGGCGACGCTATGGGCGGACCGTTCGTAAGTCATGTTATTGAACACAACGGAAATACGCTAATTGTTGAGGCGTTTGTTTTTGCACCCAGCAAGAAAAAAAGAAATTATTTGCGGCAATTAGAGGCCGTTTTATATACACTTAAATAGCAATAAAAACTATGAATAATCAGAAAATACGCGTGGCTTTCACCCACGGAGACACAAACGGCATCGGTTACGAGCTTATATTTAAGACTTTTGCCGAAACCGATATGTTTGAAATATGCACACCTATCGTTTATGGGTCGCCTAAAATTGCAGCTTATCACTGTAATGTTCTGGGCATAGAAGGCAACTCGTTCAGCATTATCAACAATGCCAGCGAAGCTAAAGACGGACGTTTAAACCTGATTCCTGTCTTCGATGAGGAAACAAAGGTCGACTTAGGCATGCCTTCTCAAGAAGCCAGCAAAGCAGCAATTAAATCACTTGACCGCGCTATCACCGACTATAAAGATGGTTTATACGATGTACTTATTACCTGCCCTATCGACAAAAACAACATGCACATTGGCGGTTTTAATTTTCCATGCAACGAAAAGTTTATTGAATCATGCATAGGCGATGGCAAAAAGGGATTGTATATATTGATGAATGAAGAACTGCGTGTGGTGCTTATGACAGACGACATTTCTTTAAAGAACGTACCAGAAGCCATTACAAAGGAAAATATTGTTGAAAAAGCAGCCATGCTTTTCACCACGCTGAGAAGAGATTTCCGCATATCAAACCCACGCATTGCTGTAATGGCACTGAATCCGAACAGCAATAACGAGCACCCAGGAAAGGAGGAAGCCGAAGCGATTATTCCTGCCGTACAAGCCCTTTCAGATGCTGGCGTACAGGCTTTTGGCCCTTATCAGGCCGACGATTTTTTTGGAAGCTGCAAGTATACTGCCTTTGACGGCATACTCGCCATGTATCACGACCAAGGCTTAGCACCTTTCAAGGCTTTGGCTTCTGAAAACAGCATACGTTATTTAGGTGGTCTTCCACTGATCAGTGCTTCGGCAGATATCAACCCCTGTTTTGAAATAGCAGGACAAGACAAGGCTGATGTAAGCGCCTTTAGAAAAGCTATTTATCAAGCTATTGACAGTTTCCGTAACCGTAAAAACTACGATGAGCCATACGCTAACCCCTTACCTAAGTTGTATCACGAAAGAAGGGACGAGAGTGAAAAGGTTAGATTCTCTATCCCTAAGAAACGAGAGAACACCGTTAAGGAAAATCAGAACTAATTTTCTATTCATCAGAGGGCTATCCTTCTTCTGTAAGATAAGCGTAAAAACGGCTCATCTTTCACATTGCTATGAATAAAAAATATCAGAACGCTTTCTTTATCTTTGGTTTTGCTGTGCTTATCCTCATGGTGACACAGCTTGACTTTGCACAAGTTTGGCAAGGGCTCAAGCATGCAGGCTACTGGTTTTTTGCAGCCGTTACGCTGTGGGCCTTTCTCTATATTTTCAATACGTCAGCATGGTACCTTATAATAAAAGGTGTGTGCCAACAAAGCACGAACGACGAAAAGCAGCCAACGGTCAACCCTCGACGCCCTGTTCCATTTGTGTGGCTGTATAAAATAACCGTATCGGGCTTTGCTTTAAACTATGCCACACCAGGCGGATTGATGGGAGGAGAGCCTTATCGCATTATGGAACTTGCGCCTAAAATTGGTACAGAAAGGGCCTCGTCATCGGTTATTCTGTATGCCATGACCCATATTTTTAGCCATTTTTGGATCTGGTTCATAAGTATTTTTATTTTCCTGTTTACCCAAACCGTAACACCTTTATTAGCCATACTATTGGCAGCCGTAGCGCTATTTTGTGTGTTAGGCATTTGGTTCTTCACATCGGGCTACCGAAAAGGATTAGCCAATCGTATTATGAACCTTCTCCGCCACATTCCTTTCGTAAAGAAATGGGCACGTCCTTTTGTTGAGAAACATCGTGAACAGCTTAACACAATTGACGAACAGATATCGGCACTACATCGACAGAATCCACGATTTTTTGTAAGTTCGGTTTTACTTGAACTTGCATGCCGCATTGTTTCAGCGCTCGAAATATTTTTCATTCTGTTGGTTTTGATGCCTAATGCCAGCTATACCAGCTGTATTCTTATATTGGCTTTCACCTCCCTTTTTGCCAATATGCTCTTCTTTATTCCGCTACAGCTGGGCGGACGTGAGGGTGGTTTCTGGCTCTCTACAACAGCATTAGGACTAACTGCCAACGCAGGAATTTTCGTTGCACTGATTGTTCGTTTGCGCGAATTGGTGTGGACGGGCATTGGTTTGCTATTAATCAAAATAGGAAAACGGAACAACTAATCTTATTTTATTTTACATTGCTAATCCCTTTTGTATCAAAAGCTTGGTACAAAACACCCTTTTGCTGATATTAGGACGGCCGTCATACAACGCGTACTGCGACTGTAGTACAACGTGTACTGCGGCCGTCGTACGCTCGTACTACGGCCGCCATACACCCACCCCAACAACCTTTTTGCAAACACAGGACAGCACAACGACAAAAGCAATACATCTTTTTTAGATTACTTTTTCTGCCATCTTTACAGATTATATCAAAAAAAATATGTAAATTTGTCAGCCAATGAATAACTCAGAATTGCAAAAAATTAAACAACGCTATAACATCGTAGGTAACTGCGATGGGCTTGACCACGCCCTTGACGTGGCCTTGCAGGTAGCGCCTACCGACCTCAGCGTGCTCGTTATAGGCGAAAGCGGTGTGGGAAAAGAAATCATACCGAGGGTGATTCACGACAATTCACCTCGTCGGCGTGAGCGTTATTTTGCAATCAACTGCGGCTCTATTCCCGAAGGTACCATTGACAGCGAATTGTTCGGACACGAGAAAGGCGCCTTCACAGGCGCTGTAGGCGAGTCGGAAGGCTACTTCGGCGTGGCAAACAAAGGCACTATTTTCCTTGACGAAGTAGGTGAATTGCCGCTTGCTACGCAAGCACGCCTGCTGCGTGTGCTGGAGACAGGCGAATATATTAGGGTTGGCGGACAGGAAATTCGCAAGACTGACGTGCGCATTGTAGCGGCTACAAACGTAAACATGCGTAAAGCAATATCAGAGGGTCGTTTCCGCGAAGACCTCTATTATCGTCTGAACACTATTCCAATACAGATGCCCCCCTTACGCGATCGTGGCAACGATATCGTGCTGTTGTTCCGTCTTTTCGCTATGCAAATGGGCGAAAAATATCATCTGCCTAAAATAACGCTCACTGAAGATGCCAAGCAACTGTTGCTGCATTATAAGTGGCCAGGGAACGTTAGACAGCTGAAAAACATCACCGAACAGATGTCGGTATTAAGCGAAAATCGCGAAATCAGTGCAGAAGATCTAAAGAAATTCATACCCGAAGACCCAGAAAGCACGCAGCTGGCCACCATAAGCACACCTGGACAATATTCGTACGAGAACGAAAGAGAAGTGTTATACAAAATACTTTACGAACTTAAGGGAAATGTAGCAGATTTAAGACGTGACATGACAAGCCTGCGAAAGCAATTTGATGAAGCGCGTCAGCTGAGCGGTGCAGCCGCATATAACAGCAATTTTATTGATGCTGATAGTACGCAGTTGCCCACAATTACCCCGTCAGTACCTATACAACACTACGCGTCGCTATCACCCGAAGAAGCTGAAGCTGAAGAACTGATAGTACGCAGTTGCCCACAATTACCCCGTCAGTACCTATACAACACTACGCGTCGCTATCACCCGAAGAAGCTGAAGCTGAAGAAATTAAAGGCGAACCAGAGAGCCTTAACCTCAGCGATTTGGGCCGACAAATGGTTGAAAAAGCTTTAGAGCGGAACGGTGGAAATCGTAAAAAGGCAGCGCAAGAACTGGGAATATCTGACCGTACACTCTATAGGAGAATTAAACAATACGGTTTAGAGAAAGACAAATAAACAAACTGGACAGACCACAATTCTGGATAAAACAAGACATGACATCAGAAATGAAAAATATTTACCTTTCAAGAAAATGGAACAACCTGTTGCAACACGTTTGCCGCACAACACATCGTGTGCATCGTGGTGTCGTTGCCATATTGGTATTATGTTTTTCATTCTTCCTGCTAACGGGCTGCCGCGTAAGCTATAAGCTCAATGGAGCCAGCATCGACTATAGTAAAACCAAAACCATAGAGATTGCAGAGTTCCCTATTCGCAGCAGTTACGTATGGGGACCTATGGGTCCGATGTTCAACAATAAGCTGAAAGACATGTTCGCTGACCACACACGCCTACAACAAGTTAAACGTAACGGTGACCTTGTTTTATCAGGCGAAATTACGCAATATAGCCAACGCAATAAGTCGGTATCAAGCGAAGGATACTCGGCACAAACAGAATTATCAATCACTGTCAACGTAAGATTCACGAATAATAAGAATCACAAGGAAGACTTTGAAAAACAATTTACGGCCTCGCAGAGCTATGCCACCACACAAAGCCTGAATAGCGTTCAAGAACAATTGGTGTCGCAAATGTGTGACGACCTCATAAACCAGATATTCAATGCAGCTTTGGCTAACTGGTAAAGCCTTGTTAACCTGATAGAAAACGATAGAATCCTGTAACGAAAAATGGATATAGCATACCTCATTAAGCACCCTGAGCAACTCGACCGTGAGAGTCTTTACGACCTTCGCAGCCTGATAGCGCTATATCCTTACTATCAGACGGCACGCCTGTTACTGCTGCAGAATCTTTATATTCTGCACGATCCATCATTTAATGAGGAACTGCGCAATGCTGCATTATATATTTCTGATAGGCGAGTTATATTTAACTTGATAGAAGCCGCTCACTATCAGCTGCCTTCTGCCAAGACAGAAGATCGTGTAATATCAGGAGAAAAATCATCAAAAGACGAAAATCGCACGATATCTCTTATTAATAATTTCCTCGACTCTATTCCAGAAGAAGAGATCAAAGAAGATAAGGAGAAAAGACGGAAGCCTACCCCCGCCGATGCCGCTATTGATTATGTTTCTTACCTTCTCGAAATAGAGAACGAAGAGGGACGAGTAAAAGAGAAGTCGGCCACACCACAAATGAAGGGACAAAGTTTGATTGACAACTTCATTTATAATGAGGGAGGCAAGATACAACTGAAAGATTTGCCTGACTTTACGCCTAATACAGAGGAAGATCCTACGACGAAAGAAAAAGACGATGATGAAGGATATTTCACTGAAACTTTGGCTAAAATATACATCAGACAAGGGCGATATAACAAGGCTCTTGAAATAATTCAACGATTAAATTTGAATTATCCGAAAAAAAATGCTTACTTTGCAGACCAAATTCGTTTTCTCGAAAAATTGATATTAAATAATAAAAACAATAAGTAAAGAATTATGTACACATTTTTTGTAGCTCTCATCGTACTGGCTTCACTGCTGATGATCTTCATCGTGCTTATACAAGAGTCAAAGGGAGGCGGCCTTGCGAGCAACTTTTCATCTTCAAACGCCATCATGGGCGTGCGCAAAACAGCCGACTTTGTAGAAAAAGCGACATGGGCTCTTGCCGCTACAATGGTAGCTTTTAGCATTGTTTGTGCACACACTGCTCCTCAATCTTCAACCGCAGAAAGCGTATTAGAGAAGGCGGCCACACAAACACAAACAACCAATCCTACCAATACACAGGGATTTGGAGCCGCTCAACCTGCACAGGGCACACAAGGCGCAGCTACCAATAATGCAACACAAGCTCCTGCTACACCTGCACAAAAGGCTCCCGTTGCTCCAGCAGCACCTGCAAAATAATAAATAAATTCTGCAAGGATAAGAAACCAATTCCAAAGGGTTTAAAAATAAAACCCAACGGTATGGAGAATAATTTCCGAAAGATTTTAAAATATGATCCAACGGAATGGAGAATAAATTCCAAAGTGATTGAAAACAAGCGCTAATGGAATATACGATTAATCCCCAAGGGTTGAGAAATAAAGCTTGAAGGAATATAGAATAAATTCTCCAAGGATAGGAAACAAATCAGTGCAGGATAAAAAATAAAAGAAAAAGAATGGGATTTATTTGGCAGTGTCATATAAATCCCGTAACTTTGCAACCGCTTTGAAACACTCAAAGTATTTCTAAATACGGTGGATGTAGTTCAGTTGGTTAGAGCGTCAGATTGTGGTTCTGAATGTCGTGGGTTCGAGTCCCATCCTCCACCCTTAAGGAAAGAGGCGGAGATTCTTTAAATAAGAATCTCCGCTTTTCTTTTACCTTTTATCCTGCTTTTATATCTGATTTGCAGCCGAAAAAAGTTAATATTCTAATTAGGGAATACTAATCTTCCATCTATAGAACAGTAGTTTTTACACTTCTAATTAGTAATCTTGACTGCAATAATTAGCAATCGTTACAGTACTAAATAATAATCTTTGTAACGTGAAAAGCTAATTTGCTTTCTGTAAAACGGACGAAGAAATCTTTGCTTTTTCATCTACAAAAGAAAGCTCCACCTGTCTATCATTGGTTATTTCTATTGAAATCGTAATGGTACTTTTACGATAAGGTACCGTCCAAAAAGCAGAATAAACACATTTACCTTCAATAACAGCCCAAGTGTTATTCTCATTTCCCTTTTGATGATAAGGCGATTTAAAGAAAGCATAGTCGCTTTCAGGATTGCCATACTTAGCTGTCAGGTACTTTTTTACTGTGGAATAAAGCTTAAAAACTTTCTTTCCGTTTGTTGGAATTAAGCCAATATATGCCCTCGCAAGCTTATCATCAGAAGTGAATTATGCTGCAGCACTATACACATTAAAGCCATCAAAGCGCAAATATTCATCAGGAAAACCATTTGCTCGCCACAGCAGGGAATTGCCTTGCTGACGTACGTCCACAATAATTGCATCAGGTGCATTCGTTTGAATTGCAGCTATCAAATCCTTTTTACTGCTTGCAAACGGAATACCCCAAACCATAACTTCTCGATTTTGCGCACAAATGTCAACGCACAAAAATAACAATACAACAATAATTCCTGAAAATCTTTTCATATCTCCTTATACCAACCAGAACACATTTATTTGAAAAACGATAAAAATAAAAATAAAAAGGGCCATAGAAAACCACATTTCGTCTCTACGGCCCTATCCTTTTAATCGCGACCTTCGTCCACAATGGGATACAGTTCTATGAATTCTCCTTGATGTCTTTGCCCATCATTAATGATATCTGCCACTTTTTTCCCAATCACATCAGGCTGATGCGAACCCGGACCGCTGTAATGATCATTCAGATCAGTACACGTAGCGCCTGGGTGAATATCAAATATTTCAACAGGAATTTGCTTTTTATCAAACTCCATTGCCATAATAGACGTCATCACATTTTGTGCAGCCTTACTTGCCACATACGCCATAGGGTGCCAATAAGGACTTACTTCAGTAGGCACCGTTATATTGACTATACGACCCTTGTTTTGCGTCAAAAGCGGCAGAAGCGCCTTTGTTAAACAGAACGTTCCGATATAATTTACCTGCACCGTTTCAGCAACATCAATAAGACTTGCTTCATAACTCATCACCTCCATATCGCCAGGAATACCTGCATTATTAACAAGGAGATATAAATCAGGGTGATTCTTGCTGATTTCGGCTGCCGAAACCTCCAGAGAATCATTATCAGAGAGGTTCACATACTGCCAGCCTGCCGTCTCAACGCCTTCAGCTTTTAGCTGTTTGATGGCAGCCTCTGCCCGCTCCTGACTGCGAGCTCCCATAATCACTTGCCAACCACTTTTACCAAGATAGCGAGCAATTTCGAAGCCAATACCCTTATTGGCTCCAGTAACTAAAACTTTTTTCATTATACAAATTATAAAAATTAGAAGCTGTGCTCCTCAGTTATCCACTCGTCGGGCGACGTCATGCTGATATGAAATGAAGCATTAGCCGTTTCGTCAAAAAGACTACCGCTGTAGCGCGATATCATATTACGGCGCACAGGAACACGGAAAGTTATTTTCCGTTGTATTTCATCATCAGTCTTAAACGTCTCAACTGTCATATTAAGTGTATCTTTTTCACTCTTCGGAAAGGTGTAAATCTCGAACGTTTTCGATTTTCCGACATCGCTTCCACTTAGTCCGAACGACTTGTACTGCGAATTAACGGTCACCCCTACTCCTTTTACAGCATCGAAAGTAGTGCCACCTCCTGTGTAAAAACAGTAAACTTGCGAAAATCCTTCTGGCACAACATCAGTCATTACCAGCTGGAATTTAGCCACCGCGCGCCTTAAAGAAACATTTACCGTGCCTGCATTCTCTACGTTTATCTCTTCAAAATCGTAGAACGTATCGGTCACATCTTTTCCAAATGCAATACGTTCGGGATCGGTTGTTGCAGGATTTTTCTCTGCGTTATGCGCCAGCACCAGCAACTTATAGCGCCCAGGCTCTACCCTTAAAGCCACTGTTCCAAAGTTCTCGCTGCCCACATTCTGATTAGCATATTTCACCCTTTTGCCATCTTTATATAATGCAAAGCACAAATGATGACAAGCTTCGGCCACATTTGTGGTACGTGTAACATCACTAAAAGCTTGTTTTGCAGCAGAAATATCGCCGAAAGGCACCAACTCAATCTGATTCACATTAACGGTAAGTGTTACCTTTTCGCCTGTCTTACTTTCTTTACCACCGTCCTCATTGCCGTCAATTGCCACCTTCTGGCAAGAGCCAAGCACGAGCG
>QWCZ01003190.1_pt1 | contig 11049 bp, 8 predicted proteins | sample 1972651 | NCBI WGS metagenome assembly QWCZ01 (sample SAMN09866695, study PRJNA288562) | Human oral metagenome isolate pre1_saliva, whole genome shotgun sequencing... | isolation source: mouth | host: Homo sapiens | place: USA: California
AGGTGCTAAGGTAGGGACTAGTAGTTTACGCCGTCAAGCACAATTGTTGAATCAACGACCTGATTTGCAGATTTCTGTACTTCGTGGGAATGTGCAAACGCGATTAAACAAATTAGAAACAGAAAACTTTGATGCCATTGTATTAGCAGAGGCAGGGTTAAAACGATTGGGGCTGGAATCTGTTGTTACACAGACTTTCACTAGCGATGAAATGATTCCTGCTGTAGGTCAAGGGGCATTGGGCATTGAATGTCGCAAGGATGATACAGAAATGCTAGATATGTTATCTGTATTGCACGATGAAAATACTATGTGGGCTACTCGTGGAGAACGTAGTTTCCTTCGTCAACTCGAAGGTGGTTGCCAAGTACCGATGGGTGTACATGGGACGATTTATAAAGGACAATTAACGTTGAAAGCTATCATTGCTTCTTTAGATGGAAAAAATTGTTTTGAAGGTGAATTGTCAGGACCAAAAGAAAAAGCAGATATGTTAGGTCGTAACTTGGAAAAAGCAGACGTTATTGTCTATGACTATTTAGCAGATGCTCATTTCTTGTCCTATGCGAAAGAAGGAGCAGAGATCATTTATGCAGGTAAAAAAAGCAACAATCATACGATGCATCAATGGGAAATCAACGAACTTCTCGTAAAATGTGGCTTAGAAGGTAAAGTGGTGGCTCGTCTTAAAGGGGGCGACCCTCTAGTATTTGGTCGTGGTGGTGAAGAAGCGTTGGCTTTGGTAGAAGCGGGCGTGCCATTTGAATTTGTACCAGGTATTACATCTGGCATTTCGGCGCCAGCCTATGCAGGGATTCCTGTCACCCAACGTGCTATGGCGACGTCCTTTGCTATTGTTACAGGTCATGAAGATCCAACAAAACCAGAATCTGGTATGAATTGGGATGGCTTAGCCAAATCTGTGGATACGATCTCCTTTGTGATGGGTATCTCGAATTTGCCGAGCATTGCCACAAACTTAATCAAATATGGTCGTCCTAAGGAAACTCCAGTGGCAGTCATCCGTTGGGGCACAAAACCAATCCAAGAAACGTTGGTCTCTACCTTGGAACATGTCGTAGAAGATGTAGAAAAAGCACAATTGAAAGCACCAGCTATTGTTATCGTTGGGGAAGTAGTATCTCTGCGGGAGCAATTACGTTGGTTTGATAATAAACCATTATTTGGTAAAACTATCGTGGTCACACGAGCTCGTAGCAAAGCTAGCGCTTTATCAGAACGCTTACTAGAATTGGGTGCCCATGTCATTGAAGCATCTGCTATCAAAACACAGGCATTACCTCGTACAGAGGAAATGGATGTGGCATACGATAGTTTATCTTCCTATGATGGATTAATTTTCACATCTGCCGAAGGGGTGCGGTTCTTCTTTGATGGCTTACTAGACCGTGGCTTAGATAGCCGTGCCTTAGGTTCTATGAAAGTATGTGCTATCGGCAGTGCCACAGCGAAATCTTTATTAGATCGTGGCATTCGTGCCGATATTGTACCGCCAAATTACCAAGCGGAATCTGTGGTAGAAACGATTACTGCTGAACAAGGTCGTGTATGGCCAAATCGTGAGTTAGGCGATTTGCGGTTTATGTTGGTACAGCCAAAAGTGGCGCGCGACGTGATTAATAAAGGACTTTCACAGGCAGGATGCGATGTGACGGTATTGCGTTTGTATGAAACAGTACAAGACACGTCCCACAAAGAATATTTAGAAGAAGCCCTACGAGCAGGGGAAGTAGATTACATTACGTTTACAAGTTCTTCTACGGTGACGAATACAAAAGATATGCTTGGCTCCGATGCAGTGAGTTTATTAGGAAACACGAAGGTTGTTTGCATTGGACCGATTACAGGTGCTACCTGCGTGGAAGAAGGGATTCAACCAGATTTAATTGGTGAAACCTTTACAATCCCTGCGATGGTGGATCTAATCTTGAACGATTGCAAATAGAAAGAGGCATAATATGGAATTACGAAATCGACCAAGACGATTGCGCATCAGCCCAGCTATGCGTGCGTTGGTTCGTGAAACAACATTACAAGTAGAAGACTTAATTTATCCTATATTTATTGTTCCCGGAACAGCGGTGAAAGAAGAAATTTCTTCCTTACCAGGACAATATCATGTGTCCGTGGATGAGGCTGTAAAATTGGCGAAAGAAGCCTATGACTTAGGTATTAAGGGAGTCGAAATTTTCGGTATCCCTACCTATAAAGATGAAGATGGTTCTTCTGCGTGGGATATGGAACAACCGGTACAGCAAGCGATTATGGCGATCCGTAAAGAAGTGCCAGAGTTGATCGTGATTTCCGACGTATGCCTTTGCCAATACACATCTACAGGCCATTGCGGTCATGTGGAACATCATGAAGTCATGAATGATGCTACGTTGCCATTATTGTGTAATGTAGCAGTGAGCCATGCGAAAGCGGGTGCTCACATGGTGGCACCATCTGACATGATGGATGGACGTATTGCTGCGATTCGTGAAGCCTTAGATGCAGCGGGATTTAGCCATGTATCCATCATGAGTTATGCGGCGAAGTATGCATCCGCCTATTATGGACCATTCCGTGATGCGGTCCATTCTGCACCGGGATTTGGAGACCGTAAAGGATACCAAATGGATGAGGCAAACCGTTTGGAAGCCTTGCGTGAAGTGGAACAAGATATCATCGAAGGGGCGGATATCATTATGATTAAGCCAGCTCTATCCTATTTGGATATTGTACGCGAAGTACGGGATAACTTCGATTGTCCTTTAGCCGTTTACAATGTCAGCGGTGAATATGCCATGATTAAAACAGCAGCGGCAGCGGGGTTGGTAGATGAAAAACGCATTACTTTGGAAACCTTGCTATCCATGAAACGAGCAGGAGCAAAGATGATTATTACCTATCATGCCCTGGATGTGGCACGTTGGCTACAGGAAAAATAGTGTGAAAATATAGGAGCCATTATGTTTAGTTTAGAAAAATCAAAACAAGCCTTCGCAGAGGCTCGTACATATATGCCAGGTGGTGTGAACAGTCCTGTTCGCTCCTACCGCAGTGTAGGGGGCAACCCTCCTTTCATCAGTTCTGCTAGCGGATCTCGCATTTACGATATCGATGGCAATGAGTACATCGATTACGTGTTGTCCTGGGGTCCTATGATTCTAGGCCATGCGAATCCTGAAATCGTGGCGTCTATTTTGGAAGCCATCCCTCGTGGTACTAGTTATGGAGCGCCAACACTGCTTGAAACAGAAGTGGCGAAAAAAATTCAAGCTTTTTATCCATCTATGGAAATGGTACGCATGGTGAACTCTGGTACAGAATCTACTATGAGTGCCTTGCGTTTGGCTCGTGGCTATACAGGTCGTGACAAAATTGTGAAATTTATCGGCTGTTACCATGGTCATAGTGATAGCTTGTTAGTGAAAGCTGGTTCTGGCTTAGCTACCTTTGGCGTGCCTGATAGTCCCGGCGTGCCAACTGGTGTGGCAGAGGATACGATTACATTGCCGTACAATGATTCTGATGCAGTTCGCCAATTGTTCGAGGCTCATGGTGAAAATATTGCAGCCATCATCGTGGAACCAGTAGCAGGTAATATGGGCTGTGTACCTCCTGTGGAAGGATTCTTGGAGACTTTGCGTGAAGTAACGACAGAGCACGGTGCAGTCCTCATCTTTGATGAAGTGATGTGCGGATTCCGCTCCAGTTCTGGAGGGGCACAAAAATATTACAATGTCATTCCAGACTTAACATGCTTAGGTAAAATCGTAGGCGGTGGCTTACCAATGGCGGTATTCGGTGGCAAGAAAGAAATCATGTCTTCCATCGCTCCATCCGGTCCTGTGTACCAAGCAGGTACCTTGAGTGGTAATCCAGTAGCCATGGCGGCAGGTCTTGCTACCTTGTCTATGTTGCAAAAATATCCGAATGCATTCCGTCAAGTAGAGGAATCTACAGAAGCCTTATGCCAAGGATTAGAAGCAGCAGCGAAAGAAGTAGGTGTACCTGTAGTAGTACAACGAGTAGGATCTATGTTTACTCTCTTCTTCACAGATAAAGCAGTGCATAACTTCGATGACGCCAGCGCTTGTGATATGGAAGCGTTTAAAACATTCTTCCACTACAACTTGGAACGTGGCATCTATTATGCAGCCAGCCAATATGAAAGCAACTTCTTATCTACGTGCCATAGCGATCAAGATTTGGCATATACCTTACAAATTGCAAAAGAAGCGTTTCAAGCGATTAAGGGATAATGGGAGGACTGACGGCTTTCAATGTATTGGAAATTGACGTGAACAAATAGTATCCAACAGCCTACATGTATGAATAGAAATGCCATACACATCGAAACTAATCTATGTTACACTAGATTATATAGAGTGTATGGCATTCTAGTTTATATATAGGAGGTGTAATGATGAGTGTTTTAATCTCTCCGAAAGAATTACAAGAACAATTAGATAGAGTGGTGGTCCTCGATGCTCGTGGCTTTGATGCTTATGCAGCAGCCCACATTCCGGGATCCTTTGCTATTGATATGGACGCACACATGAGTGGCCCTTTAGGCGTACACGGTGGTCGTCATCCCTTGCCAGACATGGCTGTCTTAGCAAATCGTTTGAGCGAATGCGGTGTGACCATGGATTCTCACATCGTGGTGTACGATGCGTGGATTTCCTTTGCCGGTCGGTTGCGGTTCTTGCTACTATACATGGGTTTCACCAATGTGAAAGTCCTAGCTGGTGGCATTGAACGTTGGCATAGGGAAGGATACCCATTGACGCAAGAATCTACACCTACTATGGCAGATTCAAAACCGTTGGCCTATACATTACAAGACCATTTAGTGATGAGCCGTGATGAAGTGTTACACGCTAGCCAAACTGACAGTCATGTCATCATCGATGCGCGGGCTCCACAGCGATATGATGGATCGGTAGAGGATACGATGGATGGCATGACGGGACATGTACCAGGAGCAATCAATCATTTCTATGGATGGGGATTTACAGCTGATGGTGTACGTCCAATTGCAGAATTACAAACAGCTTATGGTGACTTAACTAAGGTGGAAAAACCTATCGTTGCCTATTGTGGTTCTGGTGTGACAGCAGCCAACTTAATGATTGCGTTAGCAGAAGTGGGTGTGGAACCAGCTATGTATGTAGGCAGTTCTAGCGATTGGGTGACTTATGAAGGGTTCCCGTTGGAAACAGGGGTTAATACATTATAGGTTTACACTGTCAGTATAGTAGATAGTGATTCAAAATGTTTTCAATATAATACGATAAAAAACAGAGGCCTTGATGATAGGACCTCTGTTTTTATATTCTATGTATTTTGTCATATGTGCATCATCATAAAGCATATGTAATGCATAGTATATAGGATGGAAAATTATATTGTAGTTTATAAGAATGATGCTAATGACTGGCTGTTGAAGTGCGCCCTAATGTTACTTTCAAGAAGACCCCTGTTAATGCAATAATCATACCTGTCACGATAAACATGGTACTAAAGCCCCATTGCGATACGATGGCTGAACCACCTACAGCGCCCATAAAGTAGCCGAAGAATAGAGTGGATTGGTTGTAAGCAAAAATTTGTCCAGCTAAATGTTTTGGTGTAATACTCGCAATATAGGTGTTGATTCCTGGCAATAGTCCGCCTAATCCAAAGCCTAGTAAAAATCGAATGATACATAAGACGATAATAGAATCTGTAAAGGCTTGTGGAATTGTCAGGCATCCTACATAAATAAAACTTGTCCAAAGAATGAATTGAGGGCCTAATTTGTCGATGTAGCGACCGAGTACAGAGCTAGCTAACATTTGAGCAATCCCTGTAGATGTGAAAGCTAAACCAGCTAGTAATGCGATGTGTTCGTGGCCACGGCCTACAATATGTTGCACGAATACAGAAAGGATAGGAGCTGATGCCATGGTAGTGAAGGCAAAAATGAAAGAAGCGATAGATACGAAGATAAGACCTTTCCAATTGGAGATAGATTGTTGTAAGTCTTTGAAAGAAGGAGCTGGGCCCTTTACTTTAGGAGTAAAGTCTTCTTTTATGAATAATAAGGAAGATAAAAAAGCTATGCCTAGTAAAGCGGATACGACAAAAAAAGCATACCGAATACCAAAGGTGCTTCCCATATAACCACCAATCATAGGTCCTAATAAAGAGCCTCCCAAGTTGGCAGCGGATAATAGACCTAAGGCCCAACCAGTTCTGGACTCTGGAGTTTGGGTGGCTACTAACGTAATGGATCCAGAAAAAAATCCAGATACCATACCATTTAGAATGCGGATCATCACAACATGTTCAGGGCTTTGTGCGAATCCAAGAAGTGCATTGGTGACCATCATTCCAAAACTAGCTCGTAGTAAAATTAATTTTCTTCCTTTTCTATCAGCTAGTTTTCCCCAAAAAGGTGAGACGAGGGCCACCATAAGATAGGTGACACCCATGGCGATACCAGACCAATTGGCAAGAGATCCTTGATCGTGGACTCCTAGGTCCTGTAAATATAAGGGAATGAGGGGAGCTGCTTGACTGAGCCCCACCGATGCCATGAAGGCCCCGAATAAACAAACGTATAAGGTGCGTTTCCAAAGTTCCATACTGACTCCTATGTATGTGTAGGTGACCCTACTATAAATTTCCAACTATGTATGTATCTATGGTAGCATATCAGTGAGATTTATTATACCCCTAATCTAGGTATACCTCTAATAGTTTCTTGTAGGATTTCGAGCAGATTTTTATACATATGGTTCTAGCATTTATGATGTATGAGGAAGTACGACCGTTTGACTATATAATAGCGTCACAGTCAGAGGATATACGTTTCTAACATGGATAGAATGTGATTGGGTCTATTGCAACTACTCTGCAGATAGTATATAATTGTATCTGTATTTGACAACGATATATGTTAATACGTTGATAAAGACGGTCATGCAAGGTAGCTCCGAGCGAGTGAGGGATGGTGGATGATTCGTTGGGGGTATCTTTCACAAGAATCATCAGTAGGGTGGTACCACGGATTTGCATTCGTCCCTTCGGGGAGCGGGTGCTTTTTTTATTGAGAGGAGAAATACAATGTCTAATGAAGTAGATTATGGTAAGACCTTGCACTTGCCTGAAACAGAATTTCCTATGCGCGGTAATTTGCCAAAGCGCGAACCAGAATTTATCAAGTTTTGGGAAGATAATAAAATTTATGAAAAACGCTTAGCGAAAAATAAAGGTAAAAAATCTTTTATTTTGCACGATGGCCCTCCCTATGCGAATGGTAAATTGCACATCGGTCATGCCTTGAACAAAACATTAAAAGACATTGTGATGAAATATAAAACAATGCAAGGCCATTACACACCATACATTCCTGGTTGGGATACACATGGTCTTCCTATCGAGCATGCAGTTATCAAAAACACTGGATTGAATCGTCATGAAATGAGTCCATTGGATCTTCGCAATCAATGTCGTGAATACGCATTGAATTGTGTAGAAGAACAAAAGAAAGATTTCATCCGTTTCGGTGTGCTTGGTGAATGGGATCGTCCTTATTTAACATTGCGCCCTGAGTTCGAAGTGAAACAAATCGGCGTATTTGGTGAAATGGCGAAACGTGGCTACATCTACAAAGGTTTGAAAACTGTGTACTGGTGTACGCATTGTGAAACTGCTTTGGCGGAAGCGGAAATTGAATATGCTGAGAAAAAATCTTTCTCCATCTATGTTAAATTTGCTTACGTAAACGGTGCTGACAGCACATTGCCAGCAGGTTTTGACACTAGCAAATTGTTTTCCGTCATCTGGACAACAACTCCTTGGACAATGCCTGCCAACCAAGCTATCTCTGTGAACCCAGAATTAGATTACTCTTGGGTGAAAATCGGCGATGAGGTATGGTTATTAGCGAATGGTTTAATCGAAACAGCTGCCAAAGAAATGGGCGTAGAATCCTATGAAGTGTTAAACACATTCAAAGGTAGCGCATTAGAATTAGCGAACTTTAAACATCCATTTGCAGATCGTAACGCCCCTATCTTGTTGGGTTCTCACGTGACCTTAGAAGCTGGTACAGGTTGCGTACATACGGCTCCTGCTCATGGTGAAGATGACTTTAATGTAGTAAAAGCATACAAAGATGCAGGTAAAATCGATTTTGATATTTTATCCTTAGTCGATGCTACTGGTCGTTACATTGCGAAAGTAGATGAACCTCGCTATGGTGACACAGAACAACCACTAGCTGGTGTTGAAATCCATGATGCAGAAGTACCAGTGATCAAAATTTTAGCTCATAATGGTGCATTGGTGCAAAAAGGTAATATCCGTCACCAATATGCTCATTGCTGGCGTTGTAAAAACCCTGTTATCTATCGTGCTACAGAACAATGGTTCTCCTCTGTGGATGGCTACCGTCAAGAAGCTTTGAAAGCCATCGATGAACAAGTACAATGGATTCCTAAATGGGGCCATGACCGTATTTATAATATGATCGCAGACCGTGGGGACTGGGTTATCTCTCGTCAACGTGCGTGGGGTGTGCCAATTCCTATCTACTATTGTGACCATTGTGGAGAGCACATCATCAATGATGATACTATCTCTTCCTTACAAGAATGGTTTGCCAAAGAAGGCTCTAATGCTTGGTGGGCTCATGAAGCGAAAGAATTATTGCCAGCAGGATTCACATGTCCATCTTGTGGACATGATTCTTTCCACAAAGAAACAGATATTATGGACGTATGGTTCGACAGCGGTAGCTCTTGGTCTGGCGTATTGGAACAAAATGAAATGGATGTGCCTTGCGCTATGTACTTAGAAGGTTCTGACCAACATCGCGGTTGGTTTAACTCTTCTTTGTTAACAGGTATCGCTACACGTGGTCATGCACCATACAACGCCGTATTGACTCACGGTTTCGTAGTGGACGGGGAAGGCCGTAAAATGTCTAAATCTGTAGGCAATACAGTGGCTCCTTCCGATATCATCGATGTACACGGCGCTGACGTAATGCGTTTGTGGGTATCCTCTGCAGATTACCAAGCAGACGTGCGTTTGTCCAAAGACATCGTAAAACAATTGGCAGAAGTATATCGTAAAATCCGTAACACATTCCGTTTCTTGTTGGGTAACTTAGATAACTTTAACCCTAACACTGATAAAGTAGCTTATAAAGAGTTAACAGAATTGGATCGTTGGGCGTTGCATCGTTTAGAAGAAGTTCGTCAAAAAGTAACAAATGCTTACGAAAACTATGAATTCCACATCTTGTATCACACAATCCATAATTTCTGTACCGTAGATTTATCTTCCTTCTACTTAGACGTGTTGAAAGATACAATGTATGCAGAGAAAGAAAACAACGTAGCTCGTCGTAGTGCGCAAACTGCTATCTATGAAATTTTGACAACACTAGTTAAAATGGTGTCCCCAGTTCTTTCTTTCACAGCTGAAGAAGTATGGCAATACATGCCAAAAGAAGATGGTATGGAAGAAAGCGTGATGCTAGCCGATTGGCCACAAGGTCATGCAGAGCATGTGGATGCGGAATTGTCTGCACGTTGGGCAACGATGTTAGACCTTCGTAGTGAAATGACAAGAGCTTTAGAAGGCGCTCGCCGTGATAAAGCCATCGGTCACTCCTTGGATGCATCCATCACTGTCTATGCAGATGGCGATGCGTACCAAGCATTGACTGGATTCGGTGATTCCCTAGCTAGCTTGTTGATCGTGTCTGAAGCGCATGTAGTAGAAGGCCGTGACAATGCACCAGCTAACGCAGTAACAGTAGAAGATGGAGCATTATCCATTGTGGTAACTCCATCTGCCTTAGAAAAATGTGAACGCTGCTGGATTCACCGCGACACAGTTGGTCAAGATACAGATCATCCAACATTATGTGCTCGTTGTGCTGACGTAGTAAAGGGATAATGATAATAGCATAAGTAGTCAAAGGTTTAAGTACTATCAATTAGGTAAGGCAAGGGAGTGTATCATTTCCTTGCCTACTTTCTAACAAAGGAGATACCCTATGAACGTATTGATTGTGATAGACATGCAACATGATTTTATTGATGGAACATTAGGTTCACCGCAGGCGCAGGCTATTGTACCGGCGGTGCGTGAAAAAATCCGCAATTTTACTGGTCCTATTGTGTTCACTCGTGATACCCACGATGGCGGTTATCTTGAAAGCCAAGAGGGGAAACATTTACCAGTGGAACATTGTGCCCGTGGCACCAAAGGTTGGGAGATTGCGGATGATCTATTGGAAGTGGCTCGTGAACGAGGTCAACGGGTGGATGTACTAGATAAACCTAACTTTGGGTCCTTAGATTTGTTGGCTCATCTTAAAGGAATGCACGAAGAGGAACCTATCGAATCTTTAACCTTGATTGGTTTATGTACGGATATTTGCGTGGTTTCCAATGCTTTGATTCTAAAAGCAGGATTGCCAGAAATTCCACTTCATGTGGATCCGAAATGTTGTGCAGGGGTGAGCCAAGAATCCCATGAAGCGGCACTATTGACTATGAAGATGTGTCAGTGTATTGTGGAAGAGTGAGATGTGGGGAGCCTCGTAGTATACTAAGGCTAGGAGGCTTGCTTATGTACTTTTATATTAATGATACCTGTGTTTGTTGTGCAGGGTGTGCTATGGATTGCACTGCAGAGGCTATTACACGCAAAGGTGATCGCTATGTCATCCATCAGGACATGTGCATTCACTGTGGTGACTGTTATGCTATATGCCCAGTAGGTGCCGTGCAGATGGTAAAGAAAAAGGACTTGGATACGAACGAATAAAATGTTTGTGTACCAAGTCTTTTTTAGTCGTTAATGGTATGGAGTATTACATGGTATTCGTACTATGGAGAACTTTCAGTATAGTAGCTCTTGACAAATAGATATAAGAAGATTATAATATTTAATTGCAAAAAAGTAACTATAACATTGAATTGATGAAGGAATATATCCAAGGTTGTGCTGAAATGAGGAAAGCAAGGTTCA
>QWCZ01002431.1_pt1 | contig 11027 bp, 10 predicted proteins | sample 1972651 | NCBI WGS metagenome assembly QWCZ01 (sample SAMN09866695, study PRJNA288562) | Human oral metagenome isolate pre1_saliva, whole genome shotgun sequencing... | isolation source: mouth | host: Homo sapiens | place: USA: California
CCTCTGCTTGTAAGGCAGACGCTCTGAACCAGCTGAGCTAAGCGCCCTTGTTCTTAATTGCGATGCAAAGATACAAACTTCACTTGTTTCCACCAAATGTTGTGGCGTTTTTTTGAGAACAAGCCTTGTTTTTTCTCATAGTAGGCTTGTTTTTCGGGCGTTTGGGCACAAAAAAACTCGTTGAGGGAATGCTTTTCCCTCAACGAGCGTTCAATCATTGATGGCGCCGCAAGCCGGGCATCGGCCCTTGGCGTGTAGGGCTTCACCGCAGCGCGCACATCGATAGGGAGCCGACGTGAAACGGAAATGCCTCCGCAGGGCAAACGTCCAATAGGCCAACAGCAAGGGGTAACCGATGTAGATGTGCACGCTGAGCGAGAAGAAGAGGTAAAGCACCATGCACACTCCTGCCAAAATGACCAGATAGGCCACATCATCGACGACACCGGGCAATTTGCGCACGTCGTCTATCGCGGCAATCCCCACCACCGCCATTCCCCACAGGCTGAGTAGGAAGATACGCAACGGCCAAGCGATCGGCGCAAAGGGGTTGAGCGTAGGATGGAAGTAAAACTCTTGCCACATGTCGGGCGCAAACTGCTGTAAGGCGCCATAAAGCACCGCAGAACTGCTGACGACCAAACACAACAAGGTGGGATAGAAACTCTTGATGTCGTTGTAATGCACCATCTGCAGGCGTCCGCGGCGAAGATTTTGGACAACGAGGAACAACAAAGCCAAGCCAACGAACGAAAGTACAACCCATGTGCGTCCTAAGGAGAAAGTGTGGATGAAACGCGTGATGAATTGATCCGGGACGACGTGGGGCAACAAGTCGCGCTCGCGCACCCAGCCCATTGTCTCGACATCGCGCGCCACCATGACCCAAGTACTGTCGATGCTGTCGGTGGGTACGTTGGCCACATTGGCCACCACGATGGCATCTGAGACGCCGAGCTGCACCGAGTCGGCACCATAAGCACCAACCACGCCCGAGGGGTCGGAAGCCGAGAGGCGAATGGAGTCGAGGGTGAGGAAATTGTAGTTTTTCCAATAGTGGTGCGTCCGCGCAAAAGCCACCGAATCGAGCATATCGCGCTCGCCGAATGTGATCATCCGCGGGCGCGTGTCACGACACCCTACAAGCAGCAACAAGCAGCCTACCGAAAGGAGAAAACGGGTGAGAAAATTCATAACAACAACTGACTAACGTTCTGTTCCGACACTCATTTCACAACGCACACAATCGAAGGTGAGCGGAAACTCTCGTCCATCGGGCAAGCGAAGCGCCAAGGGTTCGCGCCAAGTCGGCTCGTGTCCGGTTTCGCGGGGGCACTGTCCGTGCGTGAAACGAAGACAGTGTTTGCACGTCATGAGCTGTGCGCCGGGTGTGGGCGTGATTTCGTAAGCGGGCGCCACTTCTGTGGCACCGTGCTCCAACAGAAATTCGCGCGCCAAGCGGTTGGACACGTTAGCCGTGTAGTCTAAGTTCAAACCACGGAGGGAGAAATCGTCGGACAACGGACGACGCACATCGCGCTGATGGGCGGCTCGCGCCGCTTCGATCAATTTCTCCGTCAGTTCACGGCGCCAAGCAGTCAAAAGCGAAGCGGGAATGAAGCGTTCGCCGAGGGTATTCACCTCCACTCGGTCTACCACAAAGGGCGTTCCACCGAATTTGCTCAACTGGCGACGAATGTTTTCGCCTTGCGGGGTGTTGGCTTCCACCAACTCGGCTGCAAAATCCAAGCTGCACACTACTCCACTCTCTGTCGTGGCCGAAAGCGTGAAACCTTCGGCAGGGCGCTCGCTCAACGTCACTTCGATGTGCAGCAAGCGCTCACTCGGGGTGCGCTGGAGGGCTTTTTCAAACACACGATCCTCGTTGCGAAACAGTTCGGTGCCGGGGCGCAACGAATCGGGCATACGCAACGGAAAGAGTTCGCGGCCTTCGACGCGGTTCACGCGAAAGCCTTGCAACGTCCCTTGCGTATCGAAATAGCAAAGGCCGTCGCCGTTGGCAAATTCGACTGTGCCATCGACTGTGAACGAGCGTTTTCCGACGCGATGCACGCAGCCCACCGGCGCTCCGATGGCTTTGGGTGTGCGCATGGAGACAACATCGGGGCTGCGACCGCGGAGGAAATAATCGGTGAAGCCACGATTGAAAGATTTCTCCACTTGGGGAGTGAAGCCGATCTTCGACGTGCCGAACGACGAACGCCGGAACTCGTCGGGACGGCGCTCAATGATGGCGTCGACTTGTTGACGATAGTGCGCCGTGACGTTGCGCACATAGTTGATATCTTTCAAACGTCCTTCGATTTTGAAACTGCTGACGCCTGCATCGAGCATGTCTTCGATGCTCTCGGTTCGGTTCATGTCGCGCATCGACAGCTGGTGTCCAGTGGAAAGCACCTTGCCGTTGGCGTCGACCAAGTCGAAATTCAACCGACAGAACTGGGCACAGCGACCGCGGTTGGCCGATCGGCCGAAACAATGCTGCGAAACATAGCAACGTCCGCTGTAGCTCACGCACAATGCGCCGTGTACAAAGCCCTCGATGGGAACGGACACGGCAGAGCTGATGGCGCGCAACTGACGCAGGGAGAGTTCACGCGCAACCACGATCTGCGAATAGCCCGCTCGCTCCAAGAATTGGGCTTTTTCGGGCGTGCACGTGTCCATCTGTGTGGAGGCGTGAAGCGCAATCGGGGGGAGGTTCATCTTGAGCAAGGCCAAATCTTGCGTGATGAGGGCATCAACACCGGCTTCGTAGAGTTGACCGACCATCATTTCGGCTTCGCTCAGTTCATCGTCATAAAGAATGGTGTTGAGCGTGACGTAGACGCGCGCGCCATACAGGTGGGCAAAATCACAAATGCTGCGTATGTCTTCGACAGAGTTTCCGGCTGCGGCACGCGCCCCGAAGGAGGGGCCTCCTGTGTATATGGCGTCCGCGCCGCAACGAATGGCTTCGAAAGCGGTTTCCGCATTTTTGGCGGGACAAAGCAGTTCTATGGATCTCATTGGAGAGTTTTCTTCGCTTGTTTGATGAGGTTGTATGCGCGATAGATGCCCAGCTCGCCCGCTCGGCTCAAATCGGGAAGCGCATCGGCGGCACGTCCATCGAGCAACGCCGCCACACCGCGATTGTAATAGGCCTCGGCCATACGGTCATCGAGGGTCAATGCTTTTGTGAAGGCGTCACGCGCTTCGTCCAAACGACCTTGTGCGCCGAGCACACAACCTTTGTTGTAATATAAATAAGCCGCATTCGGCTGTAATTGCGTGGCTTTTGCGAGTAATTGCAATGCCTCGTCTGCCCGATCACCGGGCAACATCACGGCTTCTTGTGCCAAGAACAAAGCACGTTGTACTGCTGAATTCGATTTCAGCCACTTGTGCAACTGATCTGCGGAAATCATTTCGCCGGGCTCGGCGCTCACTTCCGCTTTGTGCTCCTTCAACGTGCCGGAAACGGAGAGATAAAGCACAGAGCGGTGATCGGAGACGGTGTCTGCCGCTGCGATGACACGAAACGGCGCAAGAAATACGCGATCGACCTTGCGATTTTGTACCTTTCCGGAATAGGCGGTGATAAAGGTGCGCGCAGAATCCACTTCTTCTTCGATCAGTTGATCATATTGCTCTAAGGCATGCTCCGAACGCTTGCGAACTTTCTTCACAGATTTACGCCTCGCATTGAAAAAGAAGTCGAGTTGCGCACGCTGCACGCGACTTTCGTCAGCCAAAGCGCCTCGCACATCACCAATGCGCCGACGACACTTGGCACGAGCGGCGTAGCCTGCTGTGAAATGGGGATAGGCACGCAACAAAACGGAATAATCTGCCGCCGCCGCAGCAAACTGTCCGACTCGCTCGCGGAGTATTGCTCGGTTGTAGCGCGCCAGCGTATTGTTGGGCTCCTTTTTCAAGACGAAATCAAAATCGCTGAGCGCACGATTGTCATCTCCGATAAACGTACGCAGCAATCCGCGATTGTAGTGCGCGACAAAGTGTTCGGGAATCAGTTCGATCACACGATCGTAGTCTGAAAGCGCCAACGAATATCGGTTCTGCGCATGCCGCGCCTGTGCTCGTGCCATATAGGTGTCGGCATAGTTCGCATTGTTGCGCACCGCTTGGGTCAAAAAGGAGTCAGCCAGAGCATATTGCCGTTTTTGCAGCGCATAGCGCCCTTTGAAATCCCAAGCTTCTGCCTCATTCGGCCGAATGACCAAAGCAGAGTCCATCCAATGCAGTGCAGAAACCGTATCTCGACGCAACAATTTGATCTGCGCCTTCATCAAATAAGCCCGCACATAGGTTGGCCTTTTTCGAATGAAGGCATCGGTGAGCGAATCGGCCAATGGGTATTGCTTTTGCTCCAGGCGACAGACGGCTATATTGAACTGAGCCGTCTGGTCATCGGGACTTTCGCTCAACACCTTTCCATAATCGGTCACGGCGTCTTCATACTGCTTGGCATGTATCCGACAAATGGCGCGCAAGGCGTAAAACTCCGAGCGAAACGGGTTCAGGCGAATCGCCTCGTTCAGATCTGTAGCCGCACTTGCGTAATCTTCGAGTGAGGATTTCGCTGCAGCACGCAAATAATAGGCTTCCGCCGTATAGGGCCGCGCTTCTATGGCTCGGTTAAAGAGCGAAATCGCTGTAATATAATCCCCGTACGACAACGCCACACGCCCCATATCCAACACATGCTCAACATGGGTTTGCGCTCTGCCCCCAAAAAAGGACAGAGCGCAGACCATGAGCAGACAGGCACGCAAACCGCGTCTGCGAAGTGAAGAAAAAAGGGGACGAAAGACGTCGGTCATTCGGCAATTCTTACTTGGTTTTCACCTTGTAACGGCAACTGAATTTACCGCTGAGCAGGTTCGAAAGTTTTTTCTTAATGAGTTGACGGCGCAAAGGGGAAATGCTGTCGATGAAGAGCTTGCCGTCGAGGTGGTCGATTTCGTGTTGCAAAACACGCGCCAGGAATCCATCAACCCATTCGTCGTGTTGCGTGAAATCGGGATCCATCCATTGCACACGTACGCGCTTCGGACGACGCACCGGTTCGTTGATGCCGGGCAAAGAGAGACATCCTTCTTCCATGCTGACCGTTTCTTCTTCGGTCTCGACAATATGTGCATTCAAATAGGCTCGTTTGAAACCGGCGTATTCAGGATAATCCTCCGAAAGCACATCGAGGCCAACGACCAACAGACGAATGGACAAGCCCACTTGGGGAGCAGCGAGTCCAACGCCGTCGCTTTTCTCCATCGTTTCGTACATGTTTTCGATCAACGTGGGCAATTCGGGGTAATCGGGGGTTATATCTTGCGCAACTTCGCGCAGTACGGGTTGTCCGTAAATGTAAATAGGTAAGAACATGAGAATTGTGTTGAGTAAAGAGACCGCAATGCGCTCACATGCGCAACAGACTTCTCTGCGCCATTCAGCACAGACGGCGGTGCTCCATATAATTTTGTAAGATGATCGTAGCGGAGATCTCGTCGACCAGCGCTTTGTCTTGACGTCGCTTGCGTCCTAACCCACCATCGATCATTGCACGATGAGCCAGCACAGAAGTGAACCGCTCGTCGTAGAATTCTATCGGAATGTCCGGTAGCATCTTAGCTAACTTTGCAGCAAACGTCTTGACACGAGGGAGATTTTCAGAAGGTTGGCCGTTCGGTTGCGTCGGCAAACCGATCACAAAACGCTCAACCGGTTCTCTCTCAACGTAAGATTTGAGAAAGGAAAGTAATTCACCGCTTTCGACTGTTGTCAAACCGTTTGCGATAATCTGCGCAGGGTCTGTAACCGCCAATCCGGTACGCTTCTTTCCATAATCAATGGCCAAAATTCGCATAACTAGTACACAAGTGTTTTAAGCGTGCAACAGCACACCCGCAGTGAGCGGTTGTGCTGTTGCAATAGGCTGAGTTCGGTAAATTAGTAACCGTAACGGTAGCCGTAGCGGTAACCGTACTTGCGATAGCCGTATCCGCTTCCGCTTTCTGTGCCGTTGAGCACCATGAACATATTGGGATAGCGTTGGCCGCGATAGAGTTGCTCGACATCGGGCAACATGGAGCGCTCCAGGAGGTAAGCACGCACAACGAAGAGCGAAATGTCTGCGAAGGGTGCAATGATCGCGGAGTCTGCCACGATTTCGACAGGAGGACAGTCGATAAAGACATAGTCGTAGTCCTTACGAAGTTGCTCGATAGCCTGACCGAGGCGATCTTCATAGAGCAATTCGGTGGGATTCGGCGGGAGCATACCCACGGGAATCACATCAAGTTCAACTCCATCATAGCGGTGGATGATTTCGCTCAGTTCGCATTGTCCATTGAGGTAGCTGGAAATACCCACTTGCGGCTTGCGAACGTATTTCGATGTAGCCGCCTTACGCATATCGAGGTCGACCACGACAACGCGCTTCTTCTTGAGTGCAAGACTCATGGCCAGGTTCATGGTCAAGAAAGTCTTACCCGAAGCGGGGTTGGCAGAAATCACCATTGTAACGACACCACGTCCATACTTTTTCGTACAGAACTCAAAGTTCGCACGCAGTACGCGGAAGGCTTCGTTGATATTATTGTTGCTCTGCGCCTTAACGACAACGTCCTTGCGCGCAACGTCAATCTGCGAACTACGGATACCCAACTTCTTGAGAATACGACGCCAAATTGATTTCGTCTTAATCTCATCGTACGGAATTTCACCGACATAGGGAATACTAAGTTTCTCCAGATCCTTGCGTCCTCGTACTCGCGTATTGAGTACCATGGAAGCGTAAATCACCACAAGAGGAATTGCCAAACCGATTGCGAAAGCAATCAACAAAGTATTACGACGCTTGGGAGAAACGGGCTTATTCGAGCCCATCGGGGGCGTAATCACGCGGTTATTGTAAGCCGTAAAAGCCATAGAGAGCTCATTTTCTTCACGCTTCTGCAGCAAGAAGATATAGAGCGATTCTTTCACCTTTTGCTCACGACCAATCGATGTCAGATAGGAAGTTTGAGTCGGAGCTTGAGCCATCTTCGAGTTGAGCAAACCATCTTGAGCCTGCACATCGCGCAACTGCGCACGGAGAGTCATCACGAGGTTATCGATAGTCGCTACGATCGCTTGGCGTTGCTCATTGATGCGCGCATCAATTTCTGTAACAACAGGGCTATCCGTAGAAGAGTTCTTCACCAAACGATTACGCTGCAAAATTGTAGCATTGTAATCATTCACCATGGCTTCGAACGAACCGGAACGAATACCCGAGTTTGCGGGAAGCAGTTCGAGCTTTTGGCTGTTACCCGCAATCTTGCGCATCATTTCAGCCATATAGAGCTGATTGCGCAAATCAAGCATGCGATCGCCGTTCGCTTCAGTCTTCTGAATATAAACCTGCGATGCATTGGGTGCATCAGAAATCAGGTTGCTACTCTTATAAGAAGAGATGCTGCGATCAACATTGCCCAATTCGGTCTCAATCACACGAAGTCGCTCGTTGATAAACTTCGAAGTATTGGCAGCCACCTTATTTTTATCTTCAAGCCAGGCGTCGTTGTAAGCGTCCACCAACGTACGAAGCACATCTTCTGCACGCTCAATGGAGTAATCCGAAATTGCCAACTGCAACATCGTCGACTCCTTATCCTTTTGGGTAACTTGAACACGTGTGTAAGCATTCAACGCATCATAGATCGTCGAACGGAAGACCTGAATGGGCAAATTATTGCCTGCCCCAAAATGTGAAGTAGGCGTTACCAAGACGCGGCCAACAACGACATGCAGCGGATGGACACACGACCATCTTTGCAGCATCCTTATCACCCAATGAAAGGAATTGCACTTGAATGGGAAGCGTAGAACCATAAAGCGGCTTATCATGGAAGAATCCATGCGTGCTATAGTTCATATCGAGATGCAAGCGCTTCACCACGTCCAAGATCAAAGCCGGCGACTGGAAAGAGATCAGTTCATTGGCCACCTTCGAATTCTGCACGATACCAATCTGCTGCAACTGCTGATCAAGCGATGAGCTCCGTGAGTTACCATTGTCTTTGATCATCACCGTCATCGCGCGCACATAAACTGGTGTCGTACGACGAATCTGGACATAACCAATGATCAGGCAGACAACGACAGATAGAAGGAACCAATACCATTTATATAGGCACCGATAAAAGAGCTCCGCGTAATCCAGTCCGCCACTCTTTTCGAGTTCGGCTGTGGAGCTGTTTTCGAGTTCTGACATATCAGAGATATTATTTCTTTACAATATTACTAATGAGCACTGCCACCGAGACCATCACAGAGGTAATGGAAAGATAAGTCGCGGGGCTCTGCCAAACATTGTCAACCGGCGTGCTTTGGCGCTGACGCTTTTCATTAGGGCGCACATAAATCACGTCATCCTGTTTGAGTTGATAGGCAGGTGACGCATAGACATTGTGCGCTTGCGTAAGGTCTACACGATAAGCACGACGTTTGTTGCCATCTTTGCGCATCACCAAGACGTTATCGCGTTCACCGGTAATCGTCAAATCGCCGCACTGACTGATGGCTTCAAGCAAAGTCAAGTTATCTTTTGCTATGGGCACTCGTCCAGGATGATTTACCTCACCCAACACATTGACATAGTGATTCAGCACTTCAACCGTCACCACCGCATCATTAAGCAATTTTCGGGTTTTGAGTGCTGTTTGAATTTGCTCGGCGAGTTCTTCACGAGTCAAACCTGCGACACGAATTTTACCAAGTATCGGAAAATCAATATCTCCTTTTGTATCAACATAAAAGGGAGAAGTCGTTTGAGCCGCACCGCTCAAATTGTTATCCTTGGCGCCGATTCTTGCAGATAGCAAAGGCAAATTATATTGTGCAGCTGCTTCGGGAGTGAGCGCACTGCTAACCACGATATTCAATTTATCGCCGCTTTCGAGTTTAAGCAACTCAACATTGGCCGCCAAAGCCGAAACCTCGGTGGCATCACTGAGGTCCTGAAAATAAGGAACTTTCTGATAAGATCCGCACGCGCTGAACAGGAGTGCTGAAAGTCCGACCGCGTAGATCGATAGTGATTTCATGAGTGTGACTATGAATTAAACTAATGCGTGAGCATAATTATTGGGGCAAATTTAATCATTCTTTCAAGACGCTCCAAGCATTATTCGCTTTTTCTTAGCGTTCCTCATAAAAAACACATGGAACAAATGCTTATAAATAGCAAAGTGACTTTTTTTAGCGCCCCCGAGTCTTCTCAAACAAAGCAAGACAAGTGGTAGCATCAACAAAGCTGGGCACAACCATTTCTGCTAAAGGCACAATATCTCGTTCTGCACAAGAAGTGGAGAGCCCCACAACATAGGCACCGGCTGCACGACCGGATTTCAACCCGTTGATACTATCCTCAAATACCACACACTCCGTAGGATCTGCCCCCATACGATGCGCAGCATTAAGATAACAATCGGGAGCTGGCTTCGAACGAGTTATGTCATCGGCTGTAAAAACCCGATCGAACAACGATTCGAATTCCGGCAATAACCGATAGACATTTTCCATTTTTGCGCGGTTACTGCTTGTCACCACTGCCCGAGGAACTCTGGCTTCTCGCAATGCACATAAAAAGGCATAGGCACCGGGAATATACGGATAACTCATCGTTTCCTCATATTCATCTATCGCTTTTCTTATTTCGTGTTCATGCTGTTGCAACTTCTCGTGAGACGCCAAAATCTGCACCAAAGACATCCCTTTTATTCGTGTGGAAAAATCAGGCACCTCTGTGCAATACCGCTCACCGATCGTCTGCCAAAACACCGTATATTGCCCTTCGGTATCAAGCACCACACCGTCTAAATCAAAGAGAGCGACTTTTTTCAATTCCATAAAGCTTTGAGTTTTTGTTGGTTGTGCTTCATAGCGGTAGAACGTACAGGTACAAAAAAATTGATTGTCTCCCGACAACCAATCTTCTTTTAACCTTAAATCTAATACCATGAAAACGATGCAAAGGTACATCTGTCGCAAACAACATGCAAACTTCCCACGAAAAAAAACGACGAAATTCTTTGCACACCCCGCAATTTGAAATATCAGCCTTACACAATCCACCGAGAGAGGAGAAAACCCAGCAAAAATTCTGCTCATCCCTTTCCTCCCAATCTATTTTACCCCTTCAGTTTTTCAGCTTTTTCATGGCACTGTCTGCTCGACTTGAAAACAGCCCCTTCACAACCAACGTCATCAGAATAAACCGCGTATGACATCACTTGAATTAAACTCGGCAAGAAGAAGAAGTTGAAAAACCGACAATATGGTTGATGACAAAACACGCTATACCATTCATATAAAGCCCACCTTTCCTCATAGCACAAAAGTCCATCTTATCCATAAAACGAAATTGACTTGCCTATCCTCTCTCATCAATATAAAATTCCACTTATGAATAAGAGATCTGCCCACAAAGCAAACCTCTCCCCATCAACAATAATATGCTGCACAACATATCAACACGCGTATACGCGCGCGCGTCCAGCGTTTTTCGTTTTTTACCTTCACCTCTTCACCCAGCAAGGATAAAAAACTGATGAACAACAACTTAGGCGTGAAGGCAAAAGAAGATTTGCCTTCACCAGTGAAGTACAAAAAAGCCCTTCACCTTCACCCGCAAATCACAAATTATCAATCGATTAGGGGTGAAGGTGAAGGGTGAAGGCAAGAATTGCCAACTCGCTGAGTGCGCGATGCGCAGGCGCGTGTCCGCCTAAGCGCGCCCACACACGTGAGGAACAGTTGCAAACAACACAAATAGAAACGAACGCGATTTCTCAGAAAAGAAGTGAGATCACATACAAAACAAGAGGAGAATCGAAAGAAAGTCCACCACTTTTCACTCAACCCGTACTTTCAAAATCGAAGTGCAACAAATCATTCGTTTTTTCATAGGCTCTAATCTATGAAAAACACCGCGGGTTGGCCTCGCGGCCGGGGCGCGTAGC
>QWCZ01001299.1_pt1 | contig 11026 bp, 2 predicted proteins | sample 1972651 | NCBI WGS metagenome assembly QWCZ01 (sample SAMN09866695, study PRJNA288562) | Human oral metagenome isolate pre1_saliva, whole genome shotgun sequencing... | isolation source: mouth | host: Homo sapiens | place: USA: California
GCCCAGATGCTCAAGCCCATGCTGGCGCGCGGCGAGCTCCAGACGATTGGCGCGACCACGAACGACGAGTACCGCAAGTACATCGAGAAGGATGCGGCTCTCGAGCGCCGCTTCCAGCCGGTGAAGGTCGAGGAACCCAGCGTTGAGGAGACGGTGGAGATCCTTAAGGGTCTGCGCGACCGTTACGAGGCGCACCACCGCGTCATCATCACGGACGCTGCGATCCAGGCGGCCGCCGAGCTGGCAGATCGCTACATCTCGGATCGTTTCCTCCCAGATAAGGCCATCGACCTGGTCGACGAGGCCGGGGCACGCCTGCGCATTCGCCGCATGACCGCGCCGCCGGAGCTGCGCGAGCTGGATGAGAAGATCGCCGAGGTGCGCCGCAACAAGGAGGCGGCCATCGACGATCAGGACTTCGAGAAGGCCGCGTCGCTGCGCGATCAGGAGTCGAAGCTGTCCGAGGAGCGCAAGGCGAAGGAAGAGGCGTGGAAGGGCGGCGAGTCCGACGAGATCGCCGAGGTCGGGGATCAGGAAATCGCCGAGGTCTTGGCCATGTCGACGGGTATCCCGGTCGTGCGCCTTACTCAGACGGAGACCGCGAAGCTGCTCAAGATGGAAGATGAGCTGCATAAGCGCGTTATCGGCCAGGACGAGGCCGTGAAGGCTCTCGCTCAGTCGATCCGTCGTACGCGCTCGGGCCTGAAGGATCCGAACCGTCCCGGTGGCTCGTTCATCTTTGCGGGTCCGACGGGTGTGGGTAAGACGGAGCTGGCGAAGGCTCTCGCCGAGTTCCTCTTCGGTGACGAGGATGCCCTGATCCAGCTGGATATGTCTGAGTTCTCTGAGAAGCACACGGCGTCGCGCCTCTTCGGTGCCCCTCCCGGCTACGTCGGTTACGACGAGGGTGGTCAGCTCACGGAGAAGGTTCGCCGTAAGCCGTTCTCGGTCGTCCTCTTCGACGAGGTCGAGAAGGCTCACCCGGACATCTTCAACTCGCTGCTCCAGATCCTGGAGGAGGGGCGCCTGACGGATTCGCAGGGCCGAAAGGTGGACTTCAAGAACACCGTCATCATCATGACGACGAACCTGGGTACCCGCGATATCAATAAGGGCGTGCTGACGGGCTTCCAGACCGCGGATCACTCGACGCATGATTACGGTCGCATGAAGTCGAAGGTTGCGGAGGAGCTCAAGCAGCACTTCCGTCCGGAGTTCCTCAACCGTGTTGATGATACAATTGTGTTCCCGCCGTTGACGAAGCCGGAGATTGCACGCATTGTCGACCTGATGATCGCGAAGCTCGCCAAGCGTATGGAGGCGCAGGATATGCGTCTGCAACTGACGGACGAGGCGCGCGAGCTGCTGGCTGACGTGGGCTTCGATCCGGTGCTTGGTGCGCGTCCGCTGCGTCGCGCGATCCAGCGCGAAATCGAGGATGCGCTGTCCGAGAGGATCCTTTTCGGAGAGCTGCAACCTGGTCAGGTTGTCACGGTTGGTGTCACTGGAGAGGGTAAGGAACGGACTTTTACCTTCAACGGAGAGTGATTTACTCACCAATTGTCTAAGGTTGACAAACCTTCGCCTCTGTGGGAGCGGCCCGTCGAATAACGGCGGGTCGCTCTCTGGTTGTCAAGTAATTGTGGCTCTGATAGATTCTCATTAACTATGAACGTCTTGCGAACTCATGCCACACTATTTGCGAGGCACTAATCATTGATCGAGAGAGGGTCTATGAACGCTCGAGCGCGCCGAAACCTGACCAGCGCAAGACGACGCCTGCCGGCGCTTGTTCTCATGCTGGTTGTTGTTGCGCTCTGCGTCGCTGGCGTCATCTACAAGGGTGCGGAAGTTACGCAGGTAAACGTCAATGATGGCGGAATTTGGGTAACAAATAAGTCCAAGCAGATGGTCGGTCACCTCGACTATGAGGCCCGCATCCTTGACGGCGCGCTGCGCACCGAGGCTAGCAATTTCGATGTTGGCCAGGCTGGCGAAACTGTTACGGTGTCCGACCTGTCCTCACTTACTGTTGCGCCGGTCAATGTTACCCAGGTCGCTTTGGGGTCCCCGACGGCCCTTCCCTCCGGTTCGGTTGCGATGCAGGGCGGGGACGTCCTGGGCGTCCTGAATGCGACAGATGGCACACTGTGGACGACGTCAGCCACCACGCCGAGCCCGGCGAACCTTTCTGACAATGCCGCCGTCGCCTCGAACATGGGCGCGAGCGCGTTTGTCACCGGCATGGACGGCACCGTCTACTCCCTGTCCTCTTCCGGATCCCTCACAACTGTTAAGCGGCAGGGTGCCGTCGATCAAGCGAAGACCTCCGTGATCGAGGGCATCCCCGCAGACGCGTCGCTGTCGATGACGGCCGTCGGAGACCAGGTCGTCGCCCTCGACTCCACCTCGAACACCCTCTTCCTGCCCGGCGGCAAGACACTCAACCTCAGCGCCGCAGGCGTCGAGGCGGGCGGAGTCCTCCAGCAGGCCGGACCGGCGTACGATTCCGTCCTCCTGGCCACGGCCTCGTCCCTGGTGAGGATCCCCCTGAAGGGCAGTGCCCCCACGATCATCCCCGCCGCCGAGGGATCCCCCAGCGGCATCCCCGCAGTACCCGTGCGCCACGAGGGCTGCTCCTACGGCGCGTGGGTCGGCTCGGGCGCGTTCATGCGCTCGTGCGACGACGCCTCCAACAACCAGCAGACAGTCGTCGATACGCTCAAGAGCGCCCAGGAAATAGTTTTCCGCACCAACCGTAAGGCCATCGTCCTCAACGACGTCGCGCAGGGCAACGTGTGGCTGCCCGACTCCAACATGGTCCTCATGGACAACTGGGATGAGGTCGAAAACCAGCTCCAGGAGTCCGAGGACGAACAGGACAGCCCGGAGCTGACGGACGAGATCGCCGACCCCGAAAAGCGCGAGGAGAACACCCCGCCCGAGGCCGTGGATGACGAATTCGGCGTCCGCCCGGGCCGTTCGACGATCCTGCCGGTCCTGGACAACGACTCCGACATTGACGGAGACGTGCTGACCGCCAGCCCGACTAGCCAGCCCGCATGGGGCGCTGTGGCCGTCGCGCGCTCCGGTCGCGCGCTGCAGATCGTGGACGTCGATGCCGATCAGGCGGGTTCCACGTCGTTCACGTACGAGGCCTCGGACGGGACCGCGACCGCCTCCGCGCGGGTGCAGGTGACGATCCACCCCTATTCGCAGAACGAGGCGCCCACGCAGCTGCGTGCGTCGTCGGTCAAGATCGGCCAGGGCGCACAGATCCAGTATCAGGCCCTGTCCGACTGGCGTGACCCCGATGGCGACCCGTTGTTCTTGAAGAATGCCGAGGCTCCCGAAGGTCTGAACGTGTCCTTCATGGAGGACGGCTCGATGACGATCACCGAGGAAGGCTCCGCGGCTGGTCCGAAGACCGTCGTGCTGACCGTCGCCGACGATCAGGGCGCTGAGACGCGCGGCGAACTCATTGTCAACGTCCAGGAGGCCGGCAACCTGCCGCCCGTCGCGAACGGCGACCTGTTCCTGGCACACCCGGGCGAGACTCTCACTCTGGATCCGCTCAAGAACGACACTGATCCCAACGGCGACCCGCTGATGCTGGCCGCTGTGTCCGGTGCGCCCTCGGGTGCGTCGATCACGCCGGATTTGGAACGCGGGACCATTGACTTCGTGGCGTCGTCCCCGGGTTCCTACTCCTTCGCCTACACGGTCTCCGACGGCGTCGCGACGACGCTGGGTATTGTGCGCGTCGTGGTCGTTGAGACCGTTGCGCTGCCCCCGGTTGCCGAGAACGATACGGCGGTCCTGCCGCAGGGCGGGTCCGTGCTGGTTGCGCCGCTGGCCAACGACTACGACCCGACGGGTGGAGTCCTGTCGATCACGTCGATTGATTCCTCGTCCGTGCCCGGCCTGGAGGTGGCCCTCATCGACCGCCACCTGCTGCGCGTGACTGCGCCGACAGGCATCGAAGGGACGGTGTCCTTCTCTTACACGGTGTCCAACGGGCAGGGCAGCGCCAGCGCCAGCGTGACCGTCATTCCCGGTGCTTCTGACCGCACCGATTTGCCGCCGGTCCTCAAGCCGGATCGAGGCAAGGTGCGTGTCGGCGACGTGGGGACGGTCTCCGTTCTGGCGAATGATCGCTCGCCGGCCGGCCTGAACCTGCAGGTCGAGTCGACGCTCGAGTATGATCGCGCTTCCGCCCTGGGGACGCCCTTCGTGACGGGTAACCAGGTGCGTCTCGAGGCGGGGGACACCCCGGGCACGATGGATGTCACCTACTCTGTCATCGATTCCGCCGGTAACCGCGCCTCCAGCACGGTCACCTTCGAGATCCTGGCAGCCTCCGACCACAATGAGGCACCGCGTCCCCGCGACATCACCGCGTGGGCCACGGCTGGTCAGACCACCCGCATCCCGGTCTCGCTTGACGGCATTGACCCGGACGGCGACTCGGTGACCCTGCGCGGCGTGGATTCCTCTCCGCAGAAGGGTTCGGCGACCGCGAAGGCCACGTGGATTGAGTACACGCCCAACGCCTCGGAGTCCGGCACTGACTCCTTCACCTACACGGTCGAGGATCGCCAGGGTGCGCGTGCCTCGGCTCGCGTCCGTGTCGCCGTCACGCCTGTTCCCTCGCTGAACCAGAACCCGGTGGCGGTGCCCGATACCGTCCTGACGCGCCCTGATCGCTTGGTGACCGTCAACGTCCTGTCGAACGACTTGGACCCTGACGGCGACCCGCTCACCCTCGAGAAGGACAGCCTCGAGACGGCCACGCCCGAACTCGACCCGCAGGTCCGATCCGGCACGACCGTCCAGGTGCACACGCCCTCCAAGGTTGGCACCTACCTCGTGTCCTACACGGTCAGTGACGGTCGCGGCGGCTCCGCGCGCGGCACCCTGACGGTCTACGTCCAAGATGACGCGCCCCTCAAGGCACCCGTTGCCCGCGACGACTTCGTGGACTATGACGCGCTGCCCACGGACGGCTCCGCCGTGTCCGTCAACGTCCTCGAGAACGACGAAGACCCCGACGGCAGTATCGACGAGGTCACCTTGACCACCGCCGATGCCGGCGTGACCGTCTCCGGCTCGAACCTGCTGATTCCGACCTCGGAATCCACGCGCCTGGTCGTCTACACGATCACCGACCGCGATGGGCTGACCAACTCGGCTGTTGTCCGGGTCCCCGGTCGCGACTCGACCGCGCCGTTCCTCAGCTCGGCGAATCTGCCGATCGAGATGGACGCGGGCACCTCGCGCACGATCAACCTGTCGGACTACGTCATTACTCGCTCGGGACGCAGCCCGCGCCTCGTCGAGGGGTCGACTCCTGTGGCCCAGGACGGCCTCGACTCGGTCGTCGCTGATTCCAACACGCAGCTGACCCTGAACGCGAACGCCGCGTTTAGCGGCAACTCCGCGTTCCTCATCCAGGTCGCGGACGGCGATTCCTCCGACGCGGGGACGCTCACCGCCTCCCTGTCGCTGCCCGTGCGCATCAAGGCCACGGTCAACCAGCCGCCGACCTTCACCCCGACTGCTATTCGTGTCGAGGCCGGGGGCGAGGCCGTGGTGCAGAACCTGGCGCTGGCCGTGCGCGACCCCGAGGGTGTGGATACCTCCACGTTCACCTACACCATGGAGTCTGCGCCGAACTTGATTCAGGCCTCGTTGTCGGGCGCGACCCTGTCGGTCACGGCCGCCGAGGGAACCGCGCAGGGGCCGGTCGGCTCGATCGCCGTGAGCGTCACGGATGAGGACGGCCACACGGTGTCGGCCCAGATCCCCGTCGAGGTCGTCGCGTCGGTCAAGCCCCTGATCCAGGTGCCCGTCTACACGCTGACCACTAAGGTGAAGCAGACCGTGAGCGTGGACGTGGCGTCGGCTGCGACGAACCCCTTCCCGGACGCGCCGATCACTCTCGAAGGGGCCCTCGTGTCCTCGGGTGAGGCGACTGTCTCCTCGTCGGGTACGACCGTGTCCATCACGCCCAGCTCTTCCGGCGTGATCACGGTCGGCTTCAAGGTCAACGACAAGCTGGCCGACCCCTCGCGTGCCGTCCAAGGCACGATTACCGTCACGGTGACGGGTAAGCCGAATCCTCCCACAAATCTGCGCGCTGAAAACATCGGAAAGGGCGCTGCGCGCGTGACCTTCCAGGCTCCCGAGTCTGGCGGGTCGCGGATCACCAGCTACAGGCTCTTCGACAACACTGGTAAGCAGGTCGCCACCTGTGACAGCACGGTGTGCGATATCACCGGTCTGACCCGCGGTGGGACCTACTCCTTCACTGCGATTGCGGTCAGCGCGGAGGGCGAGTCCGAGCGTTCGGAACCCTCGGACCCCATCACCATCTCCAACGTCCCGAGTGCTCCCGGCGTTCCTCACCTTGAGGCCGGCGACGGAACCATCACAGCGGCGTGGGCTGAGGCCAAGGAGAACGGCTCCAAGGTCACCGGATACACGGTGATCGCTTCCGTCGCCGGCGGAGCGGATGTGTCGTGCACGCCTGGTGGCAACACCACGTGTACACTCACGGGCCTGACGAACGGCCTCACCTACACGGTGGTGGTCGTGGCGCACAGCGACGCTGGAGATTCCGCGCCATCTGCGGGTGCTGTGGTTACCCTGCAGGTTACTCCGCAGCCTGAAAAGACGATTCCCCTGGCCCCGGATGCGCCGCAGCTGGGACCCACCTCGGATAACGCTGCAGAGAAGCTCGCGGTGTCGAATGCGCGCCTGAAGGAAGGCAACGGCTACACGGTCAACGACCTGGAGCTTTACTACGCGGACAGTATACCCGGGTGTATGTCGGCCGAGAGCCACAAGGTTGATCTCAACAACGGCGATCGCGGCGACTTTAATATCGGTCCGCTTCCTTCGGGTTCCTTGATGCGTTACTACTTCTGCCAGCGTGGTAAGCGAGGGCCGAATGATTACGTGTGGAGTCCGGCGACACTAGCCGTCGGCTTTGTCGGCACAGGCCAGCATGGCGGAGACGGCGGCGGTGGTAACGGCGGCGGCAACGGCGGCGGTAACGGTGGCGGTAACGGTGGCGGTAACGGTGGCGGTAACGGCGACGACGAGGAAAAGCCTCAGCCGCCGGACAGCTCGCCGATCCCGCTCTTTACAGTCTCTGCCGAGCCACATACCAACAGCGTCACAATCGTGTGGACCCCTCCTGCAGAGGTCTCCCTCAAGGAGACCAACGTGTGGATCGAGGGTGTAGCGGGCACGAAGCAGACATTCAATGGCCCGATGACGAAGGTCACCGTGTCGGGGCTGCAGCCGGTCCACCAGTACACGGCTGTCGTCGAGCTGGTCAGTACCGGCGGGGCGCACCGAGAGAAGGAGGTCACGTTTACGACGGGTGAATCGGTTGACGAGATCGATGCATCCTTCACCGGGATGACCGCCTGCCCGAACGGCCAAGAGTGTGGCTCGATGACCCTGACGGCCTCGCGTGCCTCGCAGTTCCAGCGGGGCAAGACGCTCGTCTGCACGGTGGCGACTGGACGGCCGTCCCAAAACACGGAGTTCCGCTTCTCACAGGGGACGCCGAGTATACCGGGTATCCTTACGGAGTCGATCACCGCGCCAGAACTGAATGCGCGGCAGGTCGTGAAGAACTGCCGAGGCGAATAAAACAAAAGACTTTCACCCACTACAAGCAACGAGAGAGACAGTAGGACAACTCATGACCCTTTCCATCGAAGATGCAACTAGGTTCGCCCAGGTCTTCAAGGGCCTCGTCGATGGCGTGTCCGTCGCGGTCCTGGACAAGCATCAGGCGGTGCGCCTCGCGCTGACGACGATGTTCGCGGGCGGACACCTCCTGCTCGAGGACGCTCCCGGAACCGGTAAGACGGCCCTGGCGCGCGCGATCAGTGCGACCATTGACGGTACGCACTCGCGTATCCAGTTCACCCCCGACCTGCTGCCCTCCGACATCACCGGCGTGAACATGTTCAACCAGAAGACGGGCGAGTGGGTCTTCCACGCCGGCCCCGTCTTCGCGGAGATCGTCCTGGCCGACGAGATCAACCGTGCCTCGCCCAAGACCCAGTCCGCGCTCCTGGAGGTCATGGAAGAGGCCCAGGTGACGGTCGACGGCGTGCGCCGTCCCGCGCCCCAGCCCTTCATGGTCATCGCGACCCAGAACCCCGTCGAACAGGCAGGCACCTACCCGCTGCCCGAGGCCCAGCTAGACCGCTTCCTCATGAAGACCTCGATCGGCTACCCCTCGCGCGCCGCCATGATCGACGTCCTCGACGGCTCGGCCTCCCCCGACCGCTCGAAGAACCTCGAGCCCCTCGTGACCGGTCAGGACATCGTCGCCTGGGCAGCCCTGGCCTCGGCGAACCACACGGACCGCGCGGTCCTCGACTACGTGGCGGCGCTGGCTGAAGCGACTCGCGACGATGAGTCCTCGCTGCTGGGCGTGTCCACCCGTGGCGCCATCGGCATGGTGCGCTGCGCCCGCGTGTGGGCGGCCGCGCAGGGGCGTAACTTCGTCCTGCCCGACGACATCAAGGCCCTGGCCGTGCCCGTGTGGGCGCACCGAATTATCGTTGACCCCGACGCCGCGTTCTCCGGCGCGACCGCTGAGGGTGTCATCCAGCGCGCCCTGACGTCGGTGCCTGCCCCGGCGGTGGGCGCATAACGCGCCGACCGGAAACGACGATGCAAGGGAAGAGTTCGAACAATGCAACGATGGTCTCGCCGCGTAAGGCGCAGGCCTCCCGTCAGCACCTTCTGAAGGCGCTGGCCGACCTAGTGACGCCCACCGGGTGGGCGCTCGTCTTCTTCGTCGCGGTCTCTCTGATTCTCGCGGCGACCCTCCGGTGGGTCGAGGCCCTGGCCTGCGCTCTCGCGGGCGTCATCGCCCTGGTGCTCGCGGCCACGCGCGTGGCGTGGAAGCCCCCGCACCTCGTGTCGATCCGTGTGCCCAATGAACGTATCGTCGCAGGCCAGACGGCGGTCGGCGAGCTCGTGGTGCGCAACGAGCGTGCCCGTCCGGTGCGCGCAGGCATCATCGAACTGCCGATCGGCACGGGAACAGGCGAGTTCGTCGTTCCTCCGCTGGGGGCGCACGCGACGTGGGACGAGATGTTCCTGATCTCCTCGCGTCACCGAGGCCTCATCAATGTCGGCCCTGCGCGCTCCGTGCGCTCCGATGCCCTCGGCCTGCTGCGCCGCGTGCGTTCCTGGGATGAACCCGTCGTCCTGCACGTCCACCCGCGCACGGTCCGCGTCCCCTTCGACGCGACCGGCTTCCAGCTGGACGTCGAGGGCGTGTCCACCGGCAAGCTCTCCAGCTCCGACGTGTCTTTCCACGCGCTGCGCGACTACGAGCCGGGCGATGACCGCCGCGCCGTGCACTGGCAGTCGACCGCTCGCCTCGGCAAGCTCATCGTGCGCCAGTACGAGGAGACCCACCGTTCCCACCACGTCATCGTCTTGGATACCTCCCGCGACGCGTGGGACCACGATTCCTTCGAGACCGCCGTGTCGGTCGCGGGTTCCCTGGGCCTGGCGAACCTGCGCGATTCGCGCCCGGTGTCGGTGACGACGACCGATGAGTGGCTGCCGTCCTCGGTCGCTATGCGCCTCCTGGACTCCCTGTCCGAAATCTCGCACCGTTCCTTCGGGGATCTGGCGCTGCGCGTGCGCGAGGCCGTGGCTCAGCGCCCCGGAGTCTCCGCACTGACGCTCATCGTCGGCCCCGAGACAACTGATTCGGACGCCGCTCACCTGGCTCGCCTGGCACCCATCGACGTGCCCGTGTCCATCATCCGTATCGGCGAGAGTAAAGCGCGTGCTCGCCGAAACCTCGGCCGAGGAGTTCTCCTCGACTGTGCAACCCTGGATGACCTGCCGCGCATTATCGTCGCCGGGGGTCTGGCATGAGCAGCAACGTGAACACCAAGCTCCGCGCCCAGCGCGTCGATCCTCAGGGCGAGGCCGTCCCTGGCTCTCCCATTAAGACGGACCGCCGCTCAGTGGATGAACCCACACAGCCCTCGGCAGCACACGCCCTCGCGGGCGCGCGCTCTGAGGCGCATATGCCCAAGCCGAGGACTACGCGCAGTCGCCTGTTGACAATTACGGAGCGCTTCGCGACATTCCGCACGCGTTTGCCGATGTGGTCTCTGCTCGTCCTCGCGGTCCTCTTCGCCGGGCCGATCGCCGCCTTCGAACCCGTCTTCGGCGGGGGAGTGGGCGCTATCGCGGCGGGCGCGGGCGTGGCCTGCGGCCTGCTCATCGCCTACGCGTCGACGAAGTGGCGCTGGGATATGCTCACGACGGTCCTGTCCGTCCTGGTCGCCTACTTCCTGCTTGGGAGCGCCGCAGCCCTGCGCGCCGAGGCCCTCTTCGGGTTCTTGCCCACCGGCAAGACCCTGCAGGTCATGGTCCTGGGTTCCTTCCGCGCGTGGAAGGACCTGCTGACGCTGACCGCACCCGTGTCCGCATACTCGGGCCCCGGCCTCGTCCCGTGGATGAGCGGCCTTCTCTTCGCCGTGCTCTCAGGCCTCATCACCGCCCGTGCTGGGCGCGCCATCCTGGGGTCCATCCCGCTCGTCGCGATGGGCGTGATCGCCATCTTCTTTGGCCTGTCAGGCCACGCGCTGCCTGTGTGGGCGGTCCTGCTGTGGTGGGCGCTCCTGGGCGCGTGGTGGGCCGCAGCCGCTCAGTACCAGCGCATCACGCTGGGACAGGACGTCCTGGTGGGCCGCTCGGGTGCGGCCGGGGCAGAGAATACCCTCGGGCGCAGCTCTCGCTCCACGGTCTACGTGGGCAGGCGTATTCTCGGCGCGACACTCATGCTCGCAATTTCCGTGGGCGTGGCCCTGCCTGCCGCCTCCTACCTGGGCAAGTCCGGGGCGCGCGTCGTTGGCCGCGACCTCGTGGAGCCGCCGCTGGACATCCAGGCGTACCCCTCGCCGATGGCCTCGTTCCGTCACTACACGACCGACCTGAAGGACGAGACGCTTATTACCGTCTC
>QWCZ01002586.1_pt1 | contig 11021 bp, 11 predicted proteins | sample 1972651 | NCBI WGS metagenome assembly QWCZ01 (sample SAMN09866695, study PRJNA288562) | Human oral metagenome isolate pre1_saliva, whole genome shotgun sequencing... | isolation source: mouth | host: Homo sapiens | place: USA: California
TCTTAGTTGATAAATTTCTATTTTATCTTCATAAGTTAATTTCATTAAAAACACCCCAAAAGTTAGATTTTTCATGTCTAACTTTTGGGGTGCAGTACAGCTAGCAGAATTTTTTTCTTCGTAAAATGTAATAAATATGTAAAATAAAAACGTTTTATTTGTTAATAAATAAGAGTATAATGACTCTGAATAACTCAAAATGATAAGATTAGGATGGATGAGATGGGAAATAAAGATGTACAGAAAAAATATTCATTACGAAAATTCAAAGGGATTGGTTTGGCGAGTGCAGTGATTGGTTTGTTTTTTGCGAATCAATCTGTTTATGCGAATGTAACTGCGAATGGGAAAGACGAAACAACAATTGTAAAAGAAATTGATAAAGTTTCATCTAGTGCAAAAACAACATTTACAGATGATCAAAATCCAACTAAGAAAGTAACAGTAGATACAGTTGCCGATATTAGATATAAAAAACCGACAAAAGCAAATTATAATACAGGAGATGCGGATGGAACAGATTCTTTAAACTATCACTCAAAAGCAACTGTTAACTATTTATTAGAAACGGATAATTCTAAACTACAAGATTCAAAAACTGTAGAGGGTGAGAAAACTACAGTCACAACTCCATATGATAAAAAAGGACTTGCTTATGATACGGACGGAAAAGATTACCGCGAATCAAGTGTTGAAAAAACAGGAGAGGCTGTTACAGAAAACTCTGGAAAAGAAGAGAAAATTAAAGCTAATGATAAAGAATATACATTAGTTCGTTCAGAAGTTGTGGGTAAAGATAAAGCAACTTATGAAAAAACGAAATTTAACGATATCGAAGCTCCAGTTTCTCCAGAAAAAATGCATAACAATCTTGGTGAAATTAATTATGAAAAAATTACAGGAAAAGTTTATTTAGTAGAAGAAACATCTGATGGTAAATATGGAAAATTCGTAGAAGCATCGAATATTAAGAGTGATGCAGAAGCGGTAGAAGCTTGGAAAAATGGACAGGCAACGGCTAAAAAATTTTACTAAAGAAAATATAACTCTTCAAAAAGGAGACACTATCCTTGTATTAGATAGAGATACTTATGCTCATGGAAGCGGGAAAAGAACGGTTAATACGATTAATTATAGAAGAGAGAAAGTTACTGCAGCACCAGAGTATAATAGAGTGGTATCATCTGAAGAGATTAGAGATGTTAATGCTTATCCTAGTTATGCATTGTCTGATCGAACAATCGTTTCATATCATAAAGATGCTGTAGATGAACATTATAGTGATTGGGCAAAGGATTATCCTGAAGTAGAAACGAGAGAAGATTCTATCTATGTGAACAAAGGAGTTGTCACTATTTCTGATGATTTGAGTAAAATAAAGGTTGTGAATGCAGATTCAACTACTAATGAGACAGAGTTTACTAAAAAAGAGGTAACAACAAAAGTAGAAACAGATTATGTTGTTGAGGAACTTATCACACCTGTTCGAGCGTATAAGGTAATGGACGAAGGTAGCCCTGTTGTAAATCATTATTATAGAATGCATATTACGCGAGAATCAAAAGCATATGGAATGGTAGGACTTGCAGTCGTAAGAATTAAGTATCTAACAACTGAAGATAGAGAAATAAAGCCAGAAGTAATTAGAGTACTTGGAGATGGCTACGAATTGAACGTTTACAATCAGTATTCGGGAAATACAAAAGTTGGTGAACGTAGAGATGAAAAAATTTATGAAAGATTTTACGATGCAACTTCAGAAAAATACGAAACATTAAAGGATGAAAAAACAGGCTTAACCTATGAATATGTAGGACTAAAACAAGCTTCCTCTGCAGCTAGTGGTAAAGTAGTCGGAGCAGGAATGACGGAAGTTATTTACGAATATCGCTTAGTAAGTGAAGAAGAGAAAACACCGTCTAGTTCAGTTGTGACTAAGACAGGTTCTGTTGATGTGAAACACGTTGTGATCAACGAAGATGGAATGTTAAAAACATTAAAAGAAACAGAAGTAGTGAAAAATAATGTTCCTCTAGAGTACGAAGATACTTATGTAACTTACTCAAAAGGTGTAAAAGTATCTGAACGTAAAAAGAAACGCACAGTTAAAGAAAAATATTACACTACAGATAAACAATACTCAACGCTAAAAGATGAAGCTACTGGTTTAGTTTATAAATATGTAGGACTAACATCAGATTCAGCTCCAGCAGCTGGCGATGTAACTGAAGGTGAAAAACACGTTATTTATAGCTATACTTTAGATAAACAAGAAGAAACAACACCATCTAAAACAGTTGAAGCTAAGGGAACTGTAGTTGTTAAATATGTAGATGCTAATGGTAATGAAATTAAAAATGCAGAAAATGTAGTGACAGATGCAGTTGTGAAAACAACGAAAACATATGCTACTAAATCAGGTGATGTTGAACTTTCAACACGTGATGAAGTAACAGAAAATAATGTAAACTACAATGCTGCTGAAAAGAAAGTTGATACAATTACTAAAGATGGTAAGAAATATAAGTTTTACCGTGTATTACCAGTAGATACTAAATTCAACAACGTAACAGAAGAAACTGGTAAGGTGAAAGAAGGAACTACAACGGTTGTTTATCAATATGATGAAATTATTCCAGTTAATCCAAACAAACCAAATGACAATACACCGAACACTCCAAAACCTGGAGATAAAGTTCCAAATGATCCACAAAATCGTACCTTTGAACAACTAGGTGTATTAAAAGAAGTGAAACGTAACATCACTTATGTTTACGAAAATGGACCGAAAGCTGGTCAAGAGGCATCTACTCCTGTTAACCAAAAAGCACGTTTTACAAGAACGGCAGAAATCAATAGTAGAACTGGTGAAGTGGTGTACACAAGTGAATGGACTCCAGGGCAAAAACTTGCCGAAGTAGTATCACCAGAAATTACTAAATATGCAGTAGATAAAGAAAAAGTAGCAGAATTACCTGTAACTCACGAATCTGCAGATAGTAGCGAAATTGTTAAATATCGTGAAAATCCTGACGTTATCGAGCATAACGCAGCAAAAGATAAAAAAGGATCTGTTGTTGTTAAGTATGTAGATGCTCAAGGAAATGAAATCGATACTGCAGTTACGGTTAAAGATAATGTAGTGGTAGAAAAAGCAACGACAAAAGTTTATGCAGATCGTGAAGAAACTACGTATACAGCTACAAATGAAGAATACAACACTGTAGCAAATCGTAAAAATGTTATTGAAGCCAATGAAAAAAAATATAACTTCTATCGTGTATTACCAGTAGATGCTAAATTTAATAACGTAGTAGAAGAAAATGGTAAGGTTAAAGAGGGAACTACAACAGTTGTTTATCAATATGATGAAATCATCCCAGTAAATCCAAATAAACCAAATGACAATATACCAAACGATCCAAATCCAGAAAATGGAACGCCGAATAAACCAAAAACACCAAATGATAATACACCAAATGATCCAAAACCAGGAGATAAAGTTCCAAACGATCCACAAAATCGTACATATGAACAACTAGGTGTATTAAAAGAAGTGAAACGTAACATCACTTATGTTTACGAAAATGGACCAAAAGCTGGGCAAGAGGCAGCTGCTCCTGTTAACCAAAAAGCACGTTTCACAAGAACGGCAGAAATCAACAGTAGAACTGGTGAAGTGGTGTATACAAGTGAATGGACTAAAGCGCAAAAACTTGCAGAAGTAGTATCACCAGAAATTGCTAAATATGCAGTGGATAGAGCTAAGATAGATGAATTATCTGTAACACACGAATCAACTGACAGCAATGAAGTTGTTAAATATCGTGAAAATCCTGATATAATCGAACATGATGCAGCTAAAGATAAAAAAGGAACAGTAATTGTTAAATTCGTTGATGAACAAGGAAACGAAATAGCAAAATCGATAACTGTAAAAGGAAATGTCCTTGTAGCAAAAGCGACAACTAAAGTTTATGCAGATCGTGATGCTGAAACAGAATACACAGCGACAAATGAAGAGTATAATACTGAATTAACTCGTCAAGATACAATTGAATTCAACGGCAAGAAATATATTTATCAACGTGTATTACCAGTATCAGCAACGCTAGGAAACTCAGATAAAGAAACAGGTAAAGTTCCAGAAGGAACAACAACTGTTATTTATCAATATGCAGAAGAAGTAGATTCATTTATTCCGGCATTCCCACCAAAAGAGGAAGTACCAGAATTTAATGGAAAAGTAGATGATGCTGAAAAAGATAAAAAAGGAACAGTAATCGTTAAATATGTAGATATTAAAGAAAACTTCCTTGCATCAGATGTTGTCGTAAAAGATAATGTAGTTGTAGCAAAAGCAAGGACTACAATTACGGGTGATAAATCGGAGACTACATACACTGCAACAGGTGAAGAGTATGCGGTAGTGCCGCCACAAACAATCGAAGTGGATGGAGTGACATTCAAATTAAAAAGTGTCCTCCCAGCTTCTAATAAATTTAATAATACAATTGAAGAAAAAGGATTGGTTAAAGAAGGTGTTACAACAGTTGTTTACCAATATGTAATGCAAATTGAAGCACCTGAGGTGGAAGTTCCTGAATTTGAAGGTGGAGTCATTCCATTGGATCCTCCAACGGTAGATAAACCAGAATTTGAAGGTGGAGTCATTCCATTGGATCCTCCAACGGTAGATAAACCAGAATTTGAAGGTGGAGTCGTTCCATTAGATCCTCCAAAAGTAGAAATTCCAAATCCGAATCCACAACCAGAACCAAATCCAAATCCTCAACCAAAACCTGAGGAACCTAAGAAAGAAGAGCCTAAGAAGGAAGAACCAAAACAAAATGATTCAACTCCTGGAAACATGAACAAAGTAAATGAAACACCAAGTTCAGTTCAAGAAAATACCTTGAAAGAATTACCAAATACAGGTACAGGACAGGAATTTGCAATCTTTGGTGCTGCAGCAAGTGCCATTCTTTCTGGGTTAGGATTATTGGTTCCTACAAAGAAAGAAAAATAATGATTAAAAAGAAGTAGTCGACTAGGCTACTTCTTTTTGTAAATTATAGAAAGTAAGCTATCAAAGCAATCAGAATAAGGTTGTGATATACTGTAACAAATAAGCGCATTTCAAAATTTAAAGGAGATAACTGTGAAAAAAGAAATGTTTCCATCTCTAACGAAAAAAATATTTATAGGGCAACAATTAGGCTATTCTAATGATGTTGAAGAAAGAATTTATACAAAAAAATAACGGAAAAAGCAATAAGAGATTGCCAAGCTAGTGTCTATATTCCTTTTGAAGAGGATTCTTTTGAATTAGAAGGAGTAGAAGTTCTAAGAAATAATGTTTCTATAGCACAAGTGTTGACTTCATTTTTAGAGGAATATGAAGCAATAGAAGTGTATGGCTTTCATTCTAATTATTTTCCAGAATTGAATCGGATAGATAGAGTAACGGTTCGAGGATACCGAACGACGCTGAATACGTATGAGGCAGATTTATTATTGGCTTATGGGATAGAATATAGCAATCTTTCATTATCAGATACATGTGTGGATATTTTAATGCCTGTCTATAATGGAGAGAAAACGATTGAAGAATCTATTGAATCGGTATTAAATCAAACGCAACAACAGTTTCGATTATGGATTATAGATGATGGGTCAACAGATAATACACAGAAAGTATGTCAACAATTTTTGAATGATGAGAGAATCCAATATCAAAAATTATCGCATCAAGGGATTTCCAGTACTTTAAGAACAGGGATGTCATTGATTCAGTGTGAAGTAGTTGCTAGGCAGGATTCAGATGATCGATGGTTCCTTTGGCATTTAGAAATGGTCTTAACATGTTTAGAAGCGAATGATGCTTTAGAACTAGTTGGGGCAAAAGTAACGGTGGAGAATGAGGATATTCAGAAGCGATTACTTTATAATAAACATCGCCATTTATATGGGGAAGAATTATGGTATCAATTAGCAATAAGAAATGTATTTAATCATTCTACAGTAATCTTTAAAAAATCTGCTTATTTAAATGCAGGGGGATATCATTCTGATTACGATGGAATAGAAGACTGGCAGTTATGGAGTAGAATGGTAAGAAAAGATAATGCCTATATTTTAAATGTGATGACTGCGTATTACCGCTTGGCAGATAATTATGAGAAATATTTACTATTCCGTTCAAGATTAGCGAAGACTAGAGGATTATCGTTGGAAGAAGTGTTAGGAGAAAATTAATGGTTAATGTATTTACAATTAAAGAGATGGTTCCGATGGAATGATATGGATTTGAGAGTAGTCAATTAGCAAGACAACAATTAATGAAAGAATTATCGATAAAACACCAGTTAATCATTACAAATTTACATAGTTTTGTCCCAAATTTTGTAGAACAGATGGAAGGATTAGGATTTGATAATTTTTATCATGTTATTTTGGATTTGTCTGATGTAGCACGACTAAAACCAAGTATTGCTAAGGAGATGCTTCCATCATTTCAAAATGTAGAACGAGTAGAATATACCAAGGAAGGATATGTTGGACTAGTCTACTATGAAGATGGTTCTATTGAATGTTATACTTCGCAATTATTGTTTCATTTTAATTCGAAAGAAGATATTTTTACATTATATAACTCGAAAGGGGGTTTATTGGAAGGAAATGTTCGGGAAGTTTATCATGCTTATCGTTTTACTGAAACGGGAGAAGTCTATTCTCAGTGGCAGTTAGTAAGTTTATATTTATCAGAACATTCGACTGCTAAAGATAAATTTATCATTGATATGGTGAATGAATATCCTCTACAATTAAGAAAATTTTTTCAAAATACCGGAAGAGAGTTATATGCTTATACGCACTATAATATTTTAGCTCCATTTATGAAATTTCTTTTACAAAATTGGTGTAAAAATATTGTAGCAAGTCCTGTCTTAGAAAGTCGATTAGGAAGTGATGTTGTAAAATTTTTACCGCCTATATATGTGGATGGAGTAAAAACAGAAGTTTATCAGGAAGTTAGAGATTGGTGTATCGTTGGAAATATGACGATAGTCAAGAAATGTGAACTGGCCATTGAAGCTTTTCGTCAAGTCCCAGGTAGTAAATTAACCATTTATGGAATTTTACCAAAAGGTATGACAAAAGAATCTCTACCTGAAAATGTCATATAAGCAGGTTTTAAATCTGAAGTTCCTAATGAGAAGCATCAAGGATATTTATCCTGTTCTGTCAGCGAATGTTTTGCGAATAGTGCAGTAGAGGCCTCTTCCAAAGGTTTAGTTTGTTTATTATCTCATACTGATTTAGCGCATATTTATTATGCATCTTGTTGTCAGCAGACGAAAACATTTCATTCGTTGGAAGGGTTAGTAGAAACTTTAAGACAATATCAACAAGAAGGGCAATATCATTCTTCTGGTTTTGCTAAATTATATACAAAGGAAAAAGTAAAAGAGTACTATCAACAAGTACTTGGAATAAAAAGTTAGAAGTGACTTAGGTGGTGTACTGGAGTCGTTTTTTCAGGGGAATTTACAAAATAATGTTTCCCTTTCTAAAAAAGGAACGATTTGAGAGATGCATTGCTAAGGTTGGGCGAAGTTGATGACCGTTGCTTCAGGTACGTTTCGTATGTGTTTTATCGATTTACGAGTAAGTTCTCCAACGTATAAGACGATTGATGTGATTGATGTCGTTCCAGGAATGGCAATCTTTGTTCCAGCTGGTGTGTCAAATGGGGCTCAATCTTTAACGGATAAAGGGATTTTGAATTATGTAGTAACAGGTTACTATGATCCAATTGTGAAATATTCTGGAAGTATGCCTCTGGATAAAACGTTTAATTTACCTTGGGATTTATCAGGAGATGTTATTATTTCTACAAAAGATAAGTAAAGTGATTCATACCTATTAATGATTGAAAAAATTGAATCTTCTAGGAAAAAGATTGCAGTCATTGGTTATACAGAAGTGATTGGGTCAGAGATGTTCAAACGTTTGACGTCTTTCAAACAATATGAAGTAGTTGGATTTAATCGTGATAATTTATCAGAAATACTTCAACAAGAATATGATTGTGGCGTTTGTACGGCTCCATCTTCTGAAAAGTTCAAAAGCATCTAAATCATTCGATTTATTTTGTGGATACATTATATGGAAAAAACTATATAAAGGATTTATTCATGACTTAATTCATCGACAATGGAATTTTGTATCTAAAGAGCAGTTAGAAAAGATTCCAGCATTGCAACATTATTATTGCCTAGTAAATGAACAAGTGGCAGAAAGAGTTCTAGAAATCCCTCAAGAATTATTAGAACAACTTCTTCTGCACAAAAGCATTTGCAGATTTATTAGTGAAAGCTTGGGTTCGTTTGGAATTCGAGCAACGATTTCTAATCGCTCGAATAATTATGTTCCTTACCAAAAACCGGAAAAATTTATTCCGAGACAAATTATTAATATTTTAAAACAGGAGAAGCCGGTTTTATATGGAAATGGTTTAAATATTAGGGATTAGATTCATGTAGAGGATCATTGTCGAGCGCTTGATTGGATTATAGATGAGGGAAAATTGAAGAAACTTATCTTGTTGGAATTGATAATGAGAGAAATAATATAGAAGTACTTGAGAAAATCCTCGTAATTTTAGGTAAAGAAAAAACGGATTTTAAATTTATAGTGGACAGGCCGGGGTATGATCGTCGATATGGAATTAATGCTCATAAGTTATACGAAGAGTTGGGATATCAGCCAATTCATAATGAGTTCGAGAAAGAATTGAAACAGGTTATTGATTGGTATCAAGAAAATACAGCTTGGTGGTCTAAATTAGAGGATAAGAAAAGGGGAATGGAATGAGAATTGCTGTAATACCTGCAAGAAGTGGTTCTGTTGAATTACCACATAAAAATTTACAAATTGTTGATGGAAAAAGTTTATTAAACCGAGCGATTGGTTTTGCTGTAGAAGCGGATGTGTTTGATAAAATTATTGTGACAACTGATTATAGTGCGCATTTATTTGATAGAGACGAAATTGAAATTCGGATGAGACCAGAAAAATTAGCAATATCGCAGACGACAATGGTGGAAGTATTAACGGATGTCATTGATACGTTCCATTTAGAACCAGAAGATAAAATTGTTTTATTACAACCAACGAGCCCCTTTCGAGTTTTGAAGGATTTAGAAAAAGTGTTGGAATTAATGGAACACTACGATAGTGTAATTACTGTAAAGGAATTAGAATATAATCCAGCATTATTTGTTTTTCCAGAAAGTGATAAGAAATTAGAACCAAAACAAGTGGAAGCTTGTCAAACGAACCGCCAAGAACAACCGAAACATTACTATCCAAATGGAAATTTATTTGGGGTAAAAGTGGGAACTTTTTGTCAGACACAATCATTTTATGGTGGAAAACTAGGGTATGTGTTACAAACTGGAAAATGTAATATTGATATTAATCGTAAAGATGATTTATTATTTGCGCAATTTATGGAGCAACAAAATGAAAAAGAATAAATCGTGTCATTGGATAGCTTATAGCTTATCTATTTTTGCGACATTGTTATCACCTATTTCATTTATCGGTATTGTGGATACAGTTTATCATACTGGCTATCGAAATTTTATTGCACAATTTGGTATTATCCTTGCATTACCAATTTTATATTGGGTGTTAAAAAGAATGATTCAATATGAAGATGTTTTTCATTTTATTAAACAGCGATTTGGAAAAGAAAGTTTTCTTTTGACCAAGGCAGTATGGACAGCTTATCAATTATTAAGGATGGGAATAGTACTATATATTCCATCTGTTATGCTGGAGCGGTTAACAAGCGTTTCTACTTATTTTTGGATTATAGTGTTAGCTTTGTGGGCATATGGTATTGCTAGAGGCGGATTGTTGTCAGTAGTGAAGTACGATAGTTTATATTCGATGATTTTATTTGTAACTTTAATTGTTATTGCTTTTAAAATGCAGATGTCAGGAGTTTTAAATCAAGCAGCTCCTACTCAGAGAGATTCATTTTCAATTTAGATTTTAATGGGTGCATCTTTTCAGACTTTTTCATCTTATTTAGTGAGTCCAGATCTCCAAGAAAGGTTTCAAAAAGTGGGTGAAGAAAAATTACTGAAGTCTATTATATTTAATGCTGCTTTAGGAATTATATTTACAGGTTTTTTATATATTATTGGAGTTTTGTTGAGACAGTCAGGGTATCGATTTGAAGGAACTGTTTTATTAGAATATGCCAAAAATGAAGGAGCATGGATTGCTATACCAGTAATGATTGGAGTCCTATTAGCTGCTCAAACAACATTGTCTACAGGTTATGAAATTTTAGAGAAACAATATGGAGGAGAATATAGTCTGCCAATTGTTGCGGGGGTGAATATATTTATTTCTGCCAATCTAGTTACCTTAGGCGGAGCATCCTCTTATGAATTTTTTGTAGGATATGTTGGAGTTTTTCTGTCGATTATTTCTAGTTTAGTATTAGTCGGTTTGATTTTTTTAAAAACTGAAAAGTCTATAAGTCTATAAGTCTATATGTTATACTATGTATGTGCATTTCGTTAGGGGGTGTTAGAAGTTTCTTTCAAATGGAAATGTGGATATATGGTTTAGTCCCTTTAATGAGTGGGATATGTAGTGCTTGGATTTTAAAAAAAATAAAACAAAATATGTAAATTCCTGTCGAATGATGGGAATTTTTTGTTGTATGATGAATATGATAGCAGTTTACTAAAGTAGAAAGTTAGTTTTATAGATTTAGAGAAAGTAGTTTTTGCATTAGAAAATGAATCTTTAATATCGAAAATTAACATAATCTGATAAAATAGATACAAAAAAAGAAAGCGGGGGATATCATGCAAATAACTAAAATTGAAGTGCAAAAGAAAAAACAAAATCGTTTTAATATTTACATTAATGATGAATTTGCTTTTGGAGTCGATGAAGCTACTTTATTAAAGTTCGCATTAACAAAAGGA
>QWCZ01001300.1_pt1 | contig 11015 bp, 8 predicted proteins | sample 1972651 | NCBI WGS metagenome assembly QWCZ01 (sample SAMN09866695, study PRJNA288562) | Human oral metagenome isolate pre1_saliva, whole genome shotgun sequencing... | isolation source: mouth | host: Homo sapiens | place: USA: California
TATGCTTTGAGCAACTATTATGGCTACGTTCGCAACATCAAAGTAGGCAATGTACCTCTTTATACCATGCTCGATGCAACGAAAACTGGCTCTGCTGACATTGAGTTAAACTGCGATCAATCTGGTGTTAGCTTTACTCCTGTGTTGGGAATTGACTATAAAACGGGTCGTTGGAACTTTGCAATGAAGTATGAATTCAAAACTCGTATGCGCCTAAAGAATGAGGCAGTGAATCAACTTCCAAGTATAGGTAACCTCCCACAAACCTTAGGCGTGATGTTCGTTCAAAAGGGAATGACTCCTGCTCAGGCTCAAGCCGTGCTCACAAATCCTACTGTTTTAGGTGCAATGAAAGGCATAAAAGAGCAATTCGACCAAAAGATTGATGAGGCAACTGGTGAGTTTGCCGACGGAAAAAAGGTCGCTGCAGACATCCCTGCCTATCTCGCTATCGGTGCAGGTTATTCTCCTGTCGATGCATTGCGCATCAATGCAGGCTTCCATTACTTTTTCGACAAGCAGGCAACTGCCTATCAACATCGCGAGGATAAACTCAAACGCGGTACGATGGAATGGAATGCAGGCGTTGAATTTGATGCAACAAAGACCATTACGGTTAGTGCTGGCTGGCAGAACACAAGCTATGGATTGACCAAAGAATATATGGATGACAAGTCATTTGTGGCCAATTCAAACTCAGTTGGTGTGGGTGCATGCATCCATTTAAGTAAAAAGATTGACTTGAATGTGGCTTATTTCCACACTTTCTATAGCCATTTCAATGGTGATAAGACCGAAAACTTAAACGGAACGATACTTCCTTATAAGGCTGATTTCACACGAAACAACAACGTGTTTGGTGCTGGTGTCGACATCAGCTTCTAAAGAAGATCGTGCTGTCACCTGCAAAAGTGAAGCACAAACAAACTGAAAAGTTTTCTAATGAAAAGTCGTTCATAGAGGCAAATCCCTTTATGAACGACTTTTTTAATGTCCTTATGTCTTGCTGTTACATACACAAAGGCTATCAATCCATAAGAAATGAGCTGTTAATGGCAGTCTAAGACACTCGCACGAAGCCTATCTTTAGTCTGTGTTTCTTAGAATCTATAGACCAAACCTGCCCTAAATTCAAACGTGCGTGTAGCCACATTGTCATGATAGGCATAGCGCGTTTTGCGCATATAGAAGTTACTTGACAACTCCATTCCCCAGTTATGTTTCATCTGAATCAATAGAACGGGGTTGACAACCATTAGTTCTGCATTGCTCTTATCCCCCTGTGCATTAAGATAGAGTGGGTCTATTGTCGTGTAATTCTTATTTTCATAGCCCTTCCATGTATAGATTCTATAGTAGTCAAGGTTTAGACTTAGCCGACCAAGATAAGGAAAAGTCATCTCTGTTCGACTCTTAAAGCTATATCCCGAGCCCATATTATAGTCGCGATCTATAAAAGAATAATAGTCGCTTTTAGTCCCACCAAGGAGTATTAAGTCTGCAAATACACTCTGTTCTAACTTATTTTTATTGCCAATCTCAGGGAATCTCCAAATCATTCCCGGTCCAATTGCAGCAGCTTCTGATATGCGGTAAGGGGTTTGAGAACTACCATCTTTCACAGGTTGTGAGTCATAATAGTTGAAGTGTTGAAAGATTCCACAAAGTGTTTGGCCTTCTTTCCCATCATAAACCAGCTTGCTCCATAGTCTGCCTGTAAGGTGAAAACCATGCACAAAAGGTTGATTGCCTGTGAATCCCATAGCAATATTTGCAGTGAAGTAATCGTAAGGAGAGGATGTATTTTGGTTAAAGGGATCACCATAACGTAGACTAAACGTCACGAAAGGTTGGTGTTCACCGCGGAATATCGTACCATTGTCAGCCAGATATCGGTCACCTACACTCATCAAAAGCTCTACAGGAATCTCTGAAAAGTCGTGATAGAGGAAGTTTTTATTGCGAGTTCGCCATGCATCTCCATTGAGAATACGTTTCAATCCCTGCATAGGATTGATGATGGTTGCAGCCATTTCGCGAAACAATCTGTTTGTTCCGTGGGCACGATCATTAAGGATGAGGGCGGAAACTCGATGGAAAACTTCTCCTATTGCAACGCCACCAAAGCTCGTGGCTAACATGTCGTTGAGGGCTGGAGGCTCTTTTTCTCCGAAGAATTCCCACATCATACTGCCCCCAATGGTAAAGGGAACACTCTGCCAAAAGCTAAATCCATTGCTGCGAGCCGAGTTGAAATAGAGGTTGCCATGATAGGGATGAGCAAACAAATTCGTTTTGAAGTTATCGTTATCCCACACAAAAGCGTGTCTAAAATTATTCCATGTACTGTTCAAAGTGGTTTTGGCGAAGTCGCGACGCAAGACAAAGCGGTCAAAACAATGCACGAAAACATTGATTCCCACCACGCCCGCGAGTGCATTTCCCCAGCGTTGTTTCGTATAGTTATGGTCGTAAAAGCGAAACAAACTATCACTCTTTGCCTGCTCAAGTAGGCGCATTTGGAAGTTATAGTCACGTATTTTCTCGTCAATCCACTTTGTTTCGGCCTCATGGTTACGATCATAATGTAATGTGATTCCGGCCTCAATCATCGGCCTACTGCGGTAGTTTTCGTGCGAACCATAGTAGCGTGTGGTGCCATAACCAGTCGAAACATAAGCTCCTACCACGGAGTTGATTTGATAATCCAAGTTGAGATGTGCTTGCAAAGAATAGAGATGACGCGGTCCTTCTATGGTCTTTTTCTTTGCAATCTCAATGAAATATAATCCCAAATCGCCACTCAACGTCCACTTAGATGACAGGGGAATATATTGTCCGAAACGATAAAATATGTCGCCAGAGAACTCTCTGTTGAAGCCCATATAATGCGTACCAAAGCCTAAAATGCGATAGCTTGTCTTGTTCTTAAACCTTAATGCTGCGTTGATTTTCGATGAAGTACCACCAAAAAGCATGTAATCTACGCGTGTTTCGGGCGAGAGATTAATGAGTCCGTAGCGCCGCGTTTGCGCATCACGCGAATAGTTTAAGAAGCCAATCTGCACACCTTTCGGCCGATAAGCCGCTGCGTTGATGAGACCAATCTGCGTTCCTCGTAGTGTGTCGGCATAGTTATAAGCGGCGATTTGCACTCCGCGTGTATCACCAGCGGTAATGTTTGATAATCCTGTTAGCTGCAAACCGCCATTCATTCCCATTGCCGTATTGGTGAAAGCACTAAGTTGCAATCCACGAAGCGGTGTGAAAACAAGATTAGTAAAGCCTGCTATTTGAACACCTTTTAAGGCATGCGAGGCATTGGCAAGCCCTGAAATGAGTGCTCCATGAGCGTCATGTCGAATACCACCATAAAGCAATCCCACCTGAAAACCGCGCAAACTGTCCACTTCACTGACAAGACCAACGTTCAAACGACTATTGAGTAATGAGTCATAATGATGGTTTAGACCAACTGCAATGTTTGTAATGCGCTTGGTTTTTGGTGCTTGTTCTTGCGCATTTAACATAGTGGAACACACTATCATCATGCAGGAAATCAGGCATTTTCTCATATTTATCCTTATGGTTGAATGGTGATGAATAAATCTTTTTACGTTTAGAGCGTCTTATTATCATTCTTTTTACGTCGTCATCCTCTTGTTACTCAGCGAAAATCACAAATCCTTCGTTCGTTGAATAGCGTTTTGTTTGTTGATTTATCGTTAGCCAAATGAATATATTTTGCATTAAATGGACGTAGAAAGTCTATGTGTTGCAAATTTAATCAATATTTCATTCTCTTGCAATTTTATATATATTTTCTTATGGGTTGCCTATGGTTATCGCATCATGCCATGAACATTATGGTTGTTTTCAAATGCGTTCATGATTTTATAAATAATAGATTACGCATAGAAAGCGTAACACCAATGGCATTGATGCGTGTGTGTTGCAAACTAATGGATTTTATGCCATGTTATAATCTGGCTCATTTTGCGCTGCAGTTTGCCTCATTTTACGCGGTAATCTGGCTCATTTCATGCGGTGAAATGGTATGAATTGTGAGGTAATTTGCTTTAATTCATTTTGCATTGTTTTATTAACCGAGTCATCCTCTCTAATCAGCCCTCAAACAATTTGCGCCATTGTGAGGTTTAACTACTTGGCTCTCTTTTTATGGAACCATAGGAAGCTGTTTGTTGAGGCTATGAAACGAGGAGGGCATGGGGTAGGGCGTAAGGCCTTGTTTCTGCTGCATTATCGCGTGAGTTATATCACATTGAGCATCATATTTAATGCGCTGATAAGCAAAAAAAGAAAAAAACTTGTTGAGATGAGGCAAGGATATTCGTATCTTTGCATTTTATAGATAAACAAAAACCATATTACAAATGAAAACAAATAAAAGGATTCTTCTTCTCTTTTTGGGTCTTTTGGTGTGTGTGCTGGGACTAACGGCCTGTTCAAGTGATGATGATGAAAATGTTCCCACTACGTGTATAGAGCCTCCTATCTATCAAGTGAACGAGGCAATTTGGCAGAAACTCATTGTTGGTCATGGGTGGAAACATGTTGTAAGCTATGTCGTGGAGAATGGAAAAATCACAAATCACAATTTTTATGACGGCATGATAGGCGTCAGTCCGGTTGATTTATACTTCACAAATGACTCTGTTACGACCTATTTCTATAGCGATGCATTGGGTGGAAGGCCCCTAAAAGTGACGAAAGCGTATACAAAACAGCTGTCGACTGACGGCAAAAGGTTTGAAGTTTATATAAAAGGAGAAACGCAACCTCTGCTTTCTTGCGAATGGTTGAGCAGTCAACAACTTTGTTTTTACGAGTCACCTTTCGTGCATTCAGACGGCTCTCGTCAGATGCTTTTCACCTATATGCGGCGTATGTCGGATAAAGAATTAAAACAATGGCAGTCAGAAGCCAATATCATCCCAGGCAAGTAAGTGTTCAACTATAGCAGGATGACAGGCTGAAAACATATTTTTTTCATGATGTGCGTTTGCATTTTACCCCCTATTCATGGTAAGATGCAAACGCATTTGTATTCTCGTTTATCTTTATTTTCAGGTAAGCATAAGGACGAGGACTATCTTTTGATGTTGATTGGCAATGCTGTTTATTCGGTTTTTCATATCGATAGCACATCAGATAAAGCGTATTATCGGCACCCCAAAAGATGAAACGTCGCAATTCTTCTATGCTTTTTGCCTCCCAGGCATGTGGAAAACAGCGTGTAGAATCTTTGATAACACGAATGGTTTTCAGTTTTCCGGCCTCGTGTTTCCGTACAAGAATCTTCAAAGGAAGCTCTCCTGCATCTTCCCACCAGTCTTCTCCTGCCCAGAGACTATCCTTAGAATAGGCATGATATTCCATGGGAAGACGATCGTTTAACACGCTATCGACGGGGATAAGTTGTGCGTTTTTGTTGAAAAGATGAATGAAAAGTTCGCCTGTTACCCCCACAACAATGGCCATATATTCACCTGTTTTGTGAACCTTTCCTACTTGAAAAACGTCTATAAGCGCCTTCCATTGGTGATAATGTTGCTTGATTTTGTTGACGATTTGAGTACGGGTTGCACTGTCAACTGCCATCGTATCAGCCACAAGGTTATAGGTTTGATACTGTTTGAAGGCTTCGTCAAACTCTTGTTTACTGATTTCTTGGAATTGAGTATCAGTGGAACTGCATGCCAAAGTGCAAAGACTGAGGACGAAAGTAAGGATGAAAAAACAGCTTTTAAGGTTCATAGTATATGCTTTGATGAGGAAGATTGCGTTGTATTAGAAGTAGGTAGGGCACTTGGAGTGCCTGTGTTTGCAGTTCTTTGTCTTTGCTAAACCAACTCAATAAAAGTTGGGAAGCTCTTTAAAGAGGAAGGCTTCCCATAATTTTTTCAGTTGCTCCAGCTCGCCCTTTCACAAATTCTCCAGCATGTTTCTTTGAAGTTTGCAAGAACTTTTCATCGGTTTCAAAGCGCATCATGAGGTCACAGAAGCTCTGATAATCATTGATTTCAAAGCCGCCCCCAGCCATTATTAACCCTTGAGCCTCTTGGAATCGTTTGTTGTTTGGACCGAAAATCACGGGAATATCCCACACGGCAGCCTCTAAGACATTATGAATGCCGACGCCGAACCCACCACCTACATAAGAAATTGTGCCGTAATGATAAATCGAAGAGAGTAGTCCGAAGCAGTCGATGATGAGTACTTCGGCATCTTTTACATTCTCTTCAGTGGCTTCAGTGTAGCGAACCACACGACGACCTTTTAGGAGTTCAAAGATTTGTGCAAGGTGATCTTCACCAATAACATGTGGGGCGACGATGAGTTTCCAGTCTTTATGAAGATTGAAATACTTCAAAAATACCTCTTCATCGGGTAGCCATGATGAGCCAGCGATAAAGACTTTCGATGTGTTTTCAGTGAATTTCTCGACAATAGGCAGTTGTTTGCTGGCCTCTTTAATTTGCAACACGCGGTCGAAACGCGTGTCGCCAACGACTTCTACATCGTGAATGTCAAGCTTAGCCAATAGATTTTTGCTCTCAATATTCTGCACAAAGAAGTGTGTGAAGCATTTAAGAACACGGCCATAGCCCTTGCCATACCACTGGAAGAAAATCTGATCGGGACGGAATATGCTGCTAACACTATAGGTAGGAACACCGCGATGCTGCAGAATATGTAAGTAGTTATACCAGAATTCGTATTTAATGAAGAAGGCCATCACAGGCTTTATCGCGCGAAGAAAGCGTCGTGCATTGCGTATTGTGTCTAAAGGAAGATAGCAGATGATGTCAGCTCCCTCATAGTTTTTACGCACTTCATACCCTGAAGGCGAAAAGAATGTGAGCAGAATCTTATATTCTGGGTGAGTCTTTCGCAGGTATTCCATAAGTGGACGCCCCTGTTCGAACTCACCAAGTGAAGCAGCATGGAACCAGATATAACGAGCGTTGGGGTCTACTTTCTCTCGTAAAACCTTGAGAGCTTGCCTTTCTCCGGCCCACATCTTCTTGACTTTCTTGTTGAAGCAGCTTGCAATGGCTACACCAATCAAGTATATGTAGATGACAATATTATACACGATATTTAGAAGATTAATGCATTCTTTGCTGTGCCGGACTTATTTCAACACTTCAATGGCTCTGCGTATGCGTTTCAAAGTCTCTTCTTTTCCAAGGAAAGCAGAGATATCAAACATGCCAGGTCCTTTGCCTATACCGACCAATGTCAATCGGAATGCGTTCATAACATCACCAAGTTTGTAGCCCTTTTGCTCTACCCAGTTCATGACTACAGGCTCTTGACCTTCTACAGTGAAGTCTTCTATGCCTTCAAGGACGTCAGCCAATTCAGCCATTTGTTGTGCAGAATATTCTTTCCAGCGTTTCTTTACAGTCTTTTCATCATAAGTTAATGGTGCAATGAAGAAGAAAGAACAAAGCTCCCAAAGTTCTTTGACGAAACTAACTCGGTCTTTCATCATGTGAACGACTTGCGTAATGCGCTCCATTGACTCATCAACGCCGTTGTTAGCAACGATAGGTGCGAAGAGCTCGGCTATCTCTTTATCACTCTTTTTGAGGATATACTCGTGGTTGAACCATATTCCTTTCTGATAATCGAACTTCGCTCCATGAAGTGAACACTTACTAATGTCGAAAGCTTTTACGAGTTCTTCGAGGGTAAATAGTTCTTGTTCGGTACCTGGATTCCATCCAAGCAGGGCCAAAAAGTTAACGACTGCCTCTGGGAAATAACCGCTTTCACGGTATCCTGAGGATACTTCTGCGGTCTTAGGATCATGCCATTCCAAGGGGAAAACAGGGAAACCGAGTCGATCTCCATCACGTTTACTGAGCTTACCCTTGCCTTCTGGTTTCAAAAGTAGAGGCAGATGAGCAAACTTAGGCATAGTATCTTCCCAGCCAAATGCTTGATAAAGCAACACATGTAAAGGCGCACTGGGCAACCATTCCTCGCCTCTGATGACGTGAGTGATTTCCATCAGGTGGTCATCTACGATGTTTGCCAAGTGATAAGTAGGCAGTTCGTCTGCACTTTTGTATAGAACCTTGTCGTCAAGGATGTCACTTTTAACAATTACTTCACCGCGAATCAAATCGAAAACGTGTACTTCTACGCCGGGTTCTACTTTGAAACGCACGGTATATTGACTGCCATCAGCAATGAGTTGGTCAACTTCGGCCTTGGAAAGTGTAAGAGAATTGCGCATTTGTAGACGCGTATGAGCATCATATTGGAAATTCTTTATCTCGCCACGCTTAGCTTCCAACTCCTCAGGAGTATCGAAAGCAATGTATGCTTTGCCTGCATCAAGCAGCTGTTTAACGTATTGTTTGTAAATCTCTCGACGCTCACTCTGTCGATAAGGGCCATGATTGCCGCCGAAACTAACGCCTTCATCAAACTTAATTCCAAGCCAACGGAATGACTCTATGATGTATTCTTCGGCGCCAGGAACAAAGCGATGCGAGTCAGTATCTTCGATTCTGAAGACAAGATCACCTCCGTGTTGACGTGCAAAGAGGTAGTTATACAAGGCAGTACGTACTCCTCCGATGTGCAAAGGACCCGTTGGACTGGGTGCAAAGCGCACTCTTACTTTTCTTTCTGACATATCTTGAGACTTAATTTTTGTGCAAATTTAATATATTTTTTTGAGTATTGGATAGATTTTTAGTATTTTCGCGTAGTAAACTCAAATTGAATGATATGACGATATTAGAGAAATATAAACATAAGAACTGGCGAAACATCGCCATTCGGCTGGCACTAATCGCTATAACGGTAGTGATTATCGTGTTTTTTATGCCTCGAAACAAGGGCGCACAACTACGTTATGACATTGGGAAACCATGGATGTATGGGTCTTTTATCGCTAAGTTTGACTTCCCAGTATATAAGTCTGACGAGGCTGTTAAAGCCGAACAAGACTCTGTTTTGAAGTATTTCCAACCCTATTATAATTATGATTCATCGGTTGAAAAGAAAGTACTCAAGCAGCTTTATCATGATTTTAGTGTTGGCATTGAAGGTACACCATCGGGTACGTTGCATGTGATTGCCATGCGCTTGCATGAACTTTATCTCAACGGAATCATGTCTACACCCGAATATAACCGGCTCGTTCCTGACACAACACACATGATTCGCATTGTGAATGGAAAGGAAGCGTTGAGTGCCAACGCTGGAAAGTTCTATTCAACGATGTCGGCTTATGAGGCAATTCTACGCCATCCATCCTTAGTTCCCTATCGTTCCATCTTGCAACGTTGCAATCTAACAGACTATGTTTTACCTAATTTGATTTACGACAAACAACGTAGTGACACGGAGAAATCTGATCTTTTGAGTAGCATTCCGCTTGCAAGTGGCATGGTGATGAGTGGACAAAAGATCATTGATAGAGGCGAAATCGTCAACGATTACACCTATCGTGTGTTGAATTCTTTTGAGCGTGAGATGCAAAGACGCAACGCTTCAGAAGCTGAAATCACTAATACGCTCATAGGACAACTATTGTTTGTGACCATACTTGTGACGCTTTTCACGATTTATCTTGCTTTATTCCGCAAGGACTATTTCCTCAAATCGCGAAACATTCTCATGCTCTATGCGATGCTGACTGTATTCCCTATCATCGTATCGCTTATGATGAGTCACAGCATTTTCAGTGTCTATGTGTTGCCGTTTACGATGGTTCCTATCTTCGTTCGTGTGTTTATGGATTCCCGAACGGCCTTTATCACCCATGCAGTGATGATTCTTATCTGTGCCGCTACAGTCAGATACCAGTATGAATTCATTATTATCCAACTCGTAGCAGGCTTGATTACCATCTACTCTCTGCGCGAATTGTCAAGTCGTTCGCAGGTGTTTAAAACCAGTTTACTGGTTACTCTCGGAAGCATTGCCGTCTATGTGTCGCTCCAATTGCTGCAAAGCAATGACCTGTTGAAGCTTGATCGCGACATGTATATATACTTCTTGGTCAATGGAGTGCTGCTGTTGCTGGCCTATCCACTGATGTATCTCATCGAAAAAACCTTTGGTTTCGTGTCTAATGTGACGCTTATCGAACTCTCAAATACTAATACTGGTTTGTTACGCGACCTGAGTGAGATAGCGCCGGGCACGTTCCAACACTCTATTACGGTAGGAAACTTGGCGGCAGAGATAGCTAACTGCATCGGCGCTAATAGCTTGTTAGTACGTACAGGGGCGCTATATCATGACATAGGAAAGATGACTAACCCTGTGTTCTTTACCGAAAACCAAGCTGGAGTGAATCCACATGACAACATGAAATACGAAGAAAGTGCGAAGATTATTATCAGTCATGTCACTGAAGGAGTGAAGTTGGCAGAGAAATACAACTTGCCTAACGTCATCAAAGATTTCATATTGACGCATCATGGGCGTGGAGTCACAAAATATTTCTATATCAAATATAAGAACGAACATCCCGATGAAGACGTTGATATGGAGAAGTTTACGTATCCGGGACCTAATCCTTTCACGCGCGAACAAGCCATTTTGATGATGGCCGACACGGTAGAAGCCGCCTCACGCTCATTGAATGAGTACACCGAAGAGAGCATTAGTCAACTCGTCAACAAACTAATTGACGACCAAGTTGCCTCCGGTTTCTTCACCGATTGCCCCATTACGTTCCGTGATATCTCGTTGGCGAAGAAACTTATCACTGCGCGTTTGATGGCAATATACCACACTCGAATCCAATATCCCGAACTAAGTCAACGCGCAAAAGCTGATGTTCATGAGCCTTCTGCTGCTGAAAAGCAAAGAAACGAACTTCAACTTGCTGAAAAAGAGAAAACAGATTAAAAGTTTTTCACAATGTCGTCGGCAGGTCACCTCATTGCCGCGATTTGACGCATGGCATGTGTTGGGTGCTTACACAAAGCTTAAATGGTGTAAGCATTCAATGCTTT
>QWCZ01001395.1_pt1 | contig 11005 bp, 9 predicted proteins | sample 1972651 | NCBI WGS metagenome assembly QWCZ01 (sample SAMN09866695, study PRJNA288562) | Human oral metagenome isolate pre1_saliva, whole genome shotgun sequencing... | isolation source: mouth | host: Homo sapiens | place: USA: California
AAGTTGGTTATGTTGAGACTTTCTTTGGTCGAAGGCGACCTACGCCAGATGTGAATTCGAGCAATTTTATGGTTCGTGAAATGGCTAAACGTGCAGCGCAAAATATGCCAATTCAGGGAACTGAGGCCGACCTAATGAAGCGAGCAATGCTTGCTGTTGATGAAAAAATTACGCAAGCTGGCTTAGGGGAGCAGATTTTACAGATTCATGATTCAATTTTAGTAGAGGTTTCGCCAGAAAATGCCGAAAAAGTTGCGGAAATCTTAAAACGTGAGATGGAAAATGTAGCGCCAGAGTTGAAGATTAAGCTGAAAGTTGATGTTTCTATCGGTGATAGTTGGCTGGCGATTTAAATGTAGTTTTCGGAAGCTTGATTTTTAAAGTGCTTTTGGTTATAATTAAGGTATTGAAAATGTTTTTAAAATTTTGGAGGGATAAAATGACTAAACATAAAATTTTGTTTGGTGTAGTTTTGTTGATTGCGGTTGTGAGTTCTGGTTTGAATGTAGTGCAAGTGATCAAAAATAAAAATGAGTCTGGAAAAGATGTCTCCATCGAATTTAAAATTGAATAATGTCGGAGATGTATTTTAATGATTAAGAAAAATATAGGTATTTTTGCTTTATTTTTCTCTATTTTTATATTATTTGCTTTTTCAAAAAATGCTAGTGCGGCTGTTCCATCGAGCGTTATCGATCAACTTACCGATGCTTGTAGGGGTGGGTGGATTATGGAGAAGAATTTTGATGGTAGTGAATCTAAATTTGAAAAATATAGTGGAACTAATAACTTTATTACTACAAACTGGATTTCTTCTGATTGGGCTGGAAACAATGTTATTAACTCGGTTTATAATAAGAATGATTTTAAGATAAGTAAGGAAAATAGAACCTTTTATTTTAATATAGCAGGAGTTTCTTGTCTTAACCAAACTAAATCTGGTTCTGCAACAAATGTTAGGATTCAGAATGGTGTTGGTGATTCTTGGATGCTTGAAGGTGGTGCAGTTTTTGGATATGCCGGGCAGGGTTCAGTTCATAACTTTAGTCTTGGTCCTGGTCAGATTGGGCGAATTGGTGTTTTTGAAGTTAAAATCAAAGAGTCTGAAATTGAAAAATTACAGGATGGAAAAATTATAAGTTTTGATGTTAATCAATGTGCTGGTGGATATCCAGGTTCAAATTATTCGGCGGGACTTGATGTTGTTCAGATACCTGCTATTGCTCCTGGGTTTTGCTATCGTTTTACTGCTCAAGTAAAAGTTAAAGCCCCTGTAAAATTCAAGGTTGAAAAATCAACTAAAGCGGCGGTTTTGAATTCGAATCAGTGGCTCAATTCGAATGATAGTCGTTTTAAAACAAATGGTCGTCGAAATCCGCAAACCGCAAAAGTTGGCCAGTGGGTCTCGTTCAATCACAAAGTTACAGCAAAAGATTTTAATCGAGGTAATGTTTCTGGTCGCGCAACATATAATACTACGCACGACATAGGCTCTGGATATCAAACCACAACGAATTATCGCGGGGAATTTAGTTGGTATCGAGGATGGCAAGGACAACTTGATATAATTAATCAAGGAAAAATTTCAGATAGCGTTAATGCGACTAATCCAGAAAATGAAGTGATTCGAATCACTCGTGAGATGGCCGGAAAAACAATTTGTTCGCGAATGAACTTTAAAATTTGGGCTGGCGATATTGATAACGTAAACCGATATCAAAGTGTAACAGATGAAGCTTGTGTTTATGTTCCGTATGAATTTGATATAACGCCTTGTGTGCGAATTGATAAAATTCGAAATTGTTCGGGTGGTGATTTAGATATTCCAGTTGATGGAAAAATTCCACCAGATCCGAATGATGGTGAGGAAATTCGAATTCCAGAAGATGGGACAGTAACTTCGAAAATTAGATACAAGGTAACAACTTGGCGAGTTTCAGCGGATAAAGAAAACTTTTTAACTAGGAATAATAAGCGAGATAATGAAAATGGCGACACTTGTGCGGCTTCAAATTATTATTATCAAGATTATCAAGGTGTTCAAAATTGTCGTGTCGTGCGAGAAGATAATTCTGGAAAATCTTACTCAAGAGATGTAAAAGTGGCGGATTATATTCCAGAAATTGAAGATGGGGTTGAAGCTGGAACTAGATATTGTGTTGCGCTTTCGATTTCACCCTACAAAATGACAGCAAATCAAACGCGTGAACAACAAGCGCAGAATACTCGACAATGGCGACATAGCGCTCCAATTTGTATCAAGGTTGTGAAAAAGCCAAAAGTACAATTTTGGGGAAATGGTGTTTATTCAAAAGGCGGAATTCGCACGAGTTTGTCTTCAACTAAACAGGGGCTTTTTGGCTCTTGGGTTGAGTACGAAGCACTTTCAGCGGTGAAAATTCGAGATTTTCGAACAGAATCTTCGCAAAATACAAGAAGATTAGCGATAGAAGACTATACTTCGACAGGAATTTTTGGCCAAGGTCGTTCGAGCATTGATTCGATAATTGCAAGTATCTCAGCAAAATTCCCACGAAGAAATATTGACAACACGAATCTCTCAGTGGAAGTTTTAAATGGAGATAATGAAACTTTGCGAGCTGGAATTACGGCAGATAAACAAACGCGTGTGATTTATGGTAAGAATATTCAAATTGCGAACAATATTGTAAATGCAGACCGTATCGTAAATCGTGATTCTGATTTTCGACAGATTATCATTATTGCGGATGGTGATATTACGATCAACCAAAATGTAACGCGAGTTGATGCTTGGTTAATTGCACGTGGAACGATCAATACTTGTGTGGTGAATGGTGCTCAGAATGCGAATAATGTAAATACTCAAAATTGTGATAATCAGTTGCGAATTCGCGGTGGAACGATTTCGGATAGTTTGAAATTATGGCGAACGGCTGGTTCTTACGGAAAAACTCGAGATAAGCTTACGAGTCCAGCGGAGATTTTCAATCAATCGGCAGATACATATTTGTGGGCACAAACTCAATCTGGCGGTGAGGGTAAAATCGTGACAACTTATACAAAAGAACTTCCAGTGAGGTATTAATTATGGTGAAAATGATTAATTTTAGAAAAGGTGGTATTTCGATTTTTGTCGTGATTATGGTGAGTATTTTGGTTTCAATTATGTCGGTGGGTTTTTTGCGACTTATGTTAAGAGACCAAGAGCAGGCGAGCAAGCTTGATCTCTCGCAAAGTGCTTATGATAGTGCGCAAGCAGGAATTGAAGATGCAAAAAGATTTTTGCGAATTTATCGTGGAGCTTGCAATGGTAAAGCAGTAGGAAATAAGGTTTTTGAAGGTAGAACTTATGACTGTGATGCAATGCATCGAGCAGTTCAAGGGGGTGATTGTTATACTTTGGCGACTGCTGGAATTGGTGTGAATGGTGCAGAAACAATTATTCAAACCACAAACGGAACCGGTGGCACAAGTAATGATGCAAATCTCAACCAAGCTTATACTTGCGTAAAAATTCAAATGAATACGGCTGATTTCTTGGGTCGAGCCAATGAAGGAGCGCCTTCAGTTGTGAGTTTGAGAGGAGTTTCTGGATTTAATCAGGTGAAGATCAGTTGGCATTCGAAAGAGAATTTAGCTAATGGTACAAATATTTCGCTCGATTCAGTGAATAATCCAAATATGCGACCAGACTTCATTAAAAATTGGCGTTCGAAAAACCGCCCAGCGATTATTAAGGCTCAGCTTTATGGTTATGTTCCGGGAAATCCAAATTCTTCAACAAGTATGGATACGCCGTATTCTGACGATGGAAATGGTTCAGCGGAGATGTTATTATATCCTGCGAATGGATCGGACTTAAAAGTTTCGAATAATTCAAATTTACCAACTGTTCGCCGAGATGAAAATTCTTCGAACGCAACAACTGACTATACTTTTACAAGATGTTTAAATCGGCTTGATGCTTCCTCGAATACTTATGCTTGCGAAATGGTGATCAATATTGGGCGTGAGGTTTCAGTAAATGATATGGCTTATTTGCGATTAACTCCGATGATGAATGAGGCTGATTTTAAGGTTCAGCTAATGAAAAACAGTGCAATAGTTGATTTTAATGGTTCACAGCCGAAAGTTGATTCGACTGGTCGTGCAAACACGCAATTTCGAAGAGTTGAGGGGCGAGTTGGATTTCATGATACAAACTTTCCAGTTCCACTTTTCTCAGCTCAAACTGAGGGAAGCGAACCAATCTGTAAAGATTTTTCAACAACCAAAATTAGAAATAGCGGATTGGATTGTAGAATTTAAGATATAATAAAATAGCCTTTTGAAAGGCTATTTTATGTTGCTATTTTGCGTATTCGATTGCTCGGGTTTCGCGAATTATATTAACTTTGATTACACCAGGATATTGCATTGTACTTTCAATCTTATCAGCAATATCGCGTGCCATTTTGATCGCAGAAAGATCGTCGACAGTTTCGGGGGCTACAATTACACGGATTTCACGCCCAGCTGAAATTGCGTAAGCTTTGTTAATTCCCTTGAAGCTGGTTGCGACATTTTCGAGTTCACGCATTCTTTCGACAAAATTCTCAGCTGAAGCATTTCGTGTTCCTGGTCGGGAAGCACTCATTGCGTCGGTGATTTTAACGATAATTGCTTCGACAGTTGTCGCTTCAACATCTTCGTGGTGAGCGGCGATTGCATTCACTACGCGTGGATCCATTCCGTATTTCTCAGCAAGTTCAGCGCCAATTTGAGCATGTTTGCCTTCGATTTTATGTGTAACGGCTTTTCCGATATCGTGGAATAATGCGGCAGTTTTTGCAATTTTAATATTTGCGCCGATTTCTTCAGCAATTAAACCTGCAACATTGGCCATCTCAGTTGAATGCTTGAGAACATTTTGGCCATAGCTTGTTCGAAATTTAAGCTCCCCAAGAAGTCGTAACATTTCGCGGGGAAGTCCAGAAAGTCCAACTTCGCGCGCTGCATCTTCGCCGGCTCGATTGATTTCTTTATTAATTTCACGTTCGGCTTTTTCAACAACTTCTTCAATTCGAGCAGGATTAATTCTTCCATCTTTCATGAGTAGCTCGAGAGAGAGTCTTGCAACTTGGCGACGAACTGGATCGAAACTTGAAAGCACAACCATTCCCGGTGTATCATCAACAAGGATGTCAACACCAGTTTCGCGCTGTAAGGCTTGAATATTTCGCCCCTCTTTACCAATAATTCGACCCTTCATTTCGTCGTCGGGAAGTTTGAGTGCAGTTACAGTTCTTTCAGCAGTCACTTCGCTTGAGATTCTCTCCATCGCTGAAACTAAAATTGCTTGAGCGCGCTCTTCGGCATCTTCGGTGGCATTTTTTTGAAGTTTTGCAACGAGATTGATCATATCTTGAGTCATATCTTTTTCAGTAGCTTTCATTACTTTTTCGGCTGCTTCTTTTTTTGAAAGTTTTGCTATTTTCTCAAGCTTTTCGGTCTGTTTTTTTCGAATTTCTAGGATCTCATTTTTTAGCTTTTCAACTTCTAGCTCATCGTTTCGAAGTTTTTCGGTTCGTAAATCAATCTGGTCGAATTTTCGATCAAGAGATTCTTCACGTTCGGCGAGGCGATCTTCAGTTTTTCGAATTTCTTTTCGTCGTTCTGAAGCATCTTCATTAGCTTTATCTGTAATTTTTAAAGCTTTTTCGTTTGCTCGCTCCAAGATTTCAGCTGATTTTTTTCGAGCTTCGGCAATGATTTTGTCTGAATTATTTTTCGCATTTGCGGTTTTAACTTTTTGATACGCAAAAACTCCACTGCCGCCAAGGATGACGCCAAGCGCAGTTATAATTATTTCCATATTGTTCCTTTCATCAATAAATATTTTTAAAAAATCAAAAGCAATTAATTATTATGCCTAAGACTATTTTATCATAAAAATTTTTAAATTTCAAAATTGCGAAAAATATTTTTTTGGTGTATAATTTAATTATGTTTATGTCTTTTTTAAGTTGGTGGTATGGAAAAGGCTTGGCTTGGCGCGCCGAGAAAATTTTGGACGGAATTGAGCGTTCAATTGACACTTTTTCGCTGGGGTTATTGCTAAAAACTTGGTTTGCACCTTTTCGACAAATTGATGCTCTTGGAGTCGTAAATGCTTCGCTTGAAGTTCGAATAAAAAAGTTTTTCGATAAGCTTTTTTCAAGATTTATTGGGGCTTTTTTGCGAACAATAATAATGGTAATCGGGGTTTTTTATATCAGTTTTAGAGCGATTTGGGGGGTGATAATGTTGATTTTGTGGCTAATTTCACCGATTCTACCAATTATTCTCGTTGTGATTTTTATAACAGGGTGGACACCAAAAATTATTCCAAAAATACGTGAAGATTTTAAAAATTGGCAAAAAAATACGCCAACAAAAGAAATTAAACCAACAAAAGGAAAAAGGAGCTTATTGCTGTGAGTTTTAACTATAGTCATTTACGTGCAAAAAAATCTCGCTTAATGAACGGTTTGAGACCATTTTTATTTTTGCTTAAACTTTTGAAAATTATTGGGATTTTGAGCGGATTTTCATTAATTTTAATTGATTCAGTTTATGGTTGGTTGATTTTAAGCCTTTCTGTCCTTGTTGCGATTTTTATTCATTGGTGGAATGGAGAATTGCACCGTTTGGCACCAGGATTAGAAACGACAATCGAGGAGCGAATGGCAAGCAATATTTTGGGTAAGCTTTCAAAAAATCCAACTAGTGAACAGATTGCGAAGATTGTGCTTGAAAGTTCAGGTGGAAAATTTATTGTGGCGCGTTTCGGGCTTGGAAAAACGACAATCGAGAGTTTAGCTCAGATTCCGCAAAATTCGCCTGAGCAGATCTTTCAAGCTGCGCTTCAAATTCAACAAAAGTTAGAAACGAAAACCGTTTCCGGATCAGTTTTAGCGCTTGCGATTATTCGTAATTTTCCAAATTTCGAAAATCTGCTCGCTCAATTTTATATTGATTTCGAAGATTTGGAACGAGGAGTTTTATGGCACGATCATATTTTTTCGCTAATTAATCAGTCGAAAATCCCGATAAAAACTGGTGGAATTGCGCGCGATTGGTCGTTTGGCTATACGCCAACTTTGAATCGTTTTGGAACAAATATTACAAGTCAAGTTTCGAATAATATCTTAATGTCTTCGAATTTGGAACAACACAAAGATCTTGTTTCGAAAATGGTTGAGCAATTTAGCGGAAATGGCAAGCAGAATATTGCTCTGATCGGTATTGATGGTGTGGGAAAAACAACTGTTGTGAATTCTTTTGCAGCAAAAATTGCGAATGGTAGCGAGAAAATTCCTTCAAATCTGAGATATCGTCAGGTTATTTCACTTGATGCTTCGTCATTGATTGCAGCAGCACCAGGGCGTGGTGAAATCGAAAATCTTTTGAATTATATATTAAACGAAGCTTATGCTGCTAAAAACATAATTATCTGTCTTGATAATGCGCAGTTATTTTTTGAAGATGGTGTTGGTTCAGTTGATGTTTCGAATTTGCTTCTACCAATTATTCAAGCGGGTGCTTTAAGGATGATTTTAACACTTGATGAACAGAGATTTTTACAGATTTCAGCTAAAAATCCAGCTCTTGCGCAGGCAATGAATCGACTTCAAGTTAAGCCAGCTAATTATGACGAAACTTTGGCTGTTATGCAGGATAAATTGTTGGTTTTCGAACATCAAAACGGTGTTTTTTATCAATTTCAAGCTCTGAAAGAAGCTTTTCGATTAAGTGAGAGATATATTTTTGATCTTGAAATGCCAGGTAGAGCTGTTCGGTTGCTTGAAATGTCGGCAGGTTTTGCAGATAATAAAATTGTAACGGCAAGTTCAGTTGGGCGCGCGGTTGAGCAAACAATGAATGTAAAAGTTGCAACGGCAGATATTAATGAGGAAAAGGAGACTTTACTAAATCTTGAAAATCTTCTTCATGCGAGAATGGTTGGCCAAGAGAAGGCGGTTTCAGCTGTGGCGAATGCTTTGCGTCGTGCGAGAACTGGTGTTCGAAATCAGAATCGACCAATTGGGACATTCTTGTTTCTTGGTCCAACCGGTGTTGGAAAAACTGAGCTTTCGAAGGCACTCTCAGAAGTTTATTTTAATGGTGAGAATAATATAGTTCGCCTCGATTTGAACGAATTTGTTAATCTTGAGGATGTTTCTCGATTGATTGCTGATGGTGCGCGTGATTCGAGTTCTTTGACCGCGCAGATGATGAAAAAGCCTTTTTCTGTGGTTCTTTTAGACGAAATTGAAAAAGCCCACCCAAATGTCTTAACGGCACTTTTGCAGGTTTTGGACGAAGGGATTTTGCGTGATGAAAAAAACCGAGAAGTTTCATTTCGAGATGCGATTATTATTGCAACATCAAATGCCGGCGCTGAGAGGATTCAAGAATTGATTTCTCGCGGCTATGATTCTTCAAGTGCAGAAGAAGTTATTGTGAATGATTTAATTGCGAGCCACGAATTTCGCCCAGAGTTTTTAAACCGTTTTGATGAAATCGTAGTTTTTGAGCCGCTAACTAAGAAAAACTTGTTACAGATAATAGACTTGATGGTTGCTGGGGTGAATAAAACTCTCGCGGGGCAAAAAATCACAGTTTCGGTTTCTCCAGAAGCTAAGCTTTTGTTGGCAGAAATGGGATATGATCCTAAATTAGGCGCGCGTCCAATGAGACGAGTAATTCAGCGAGTTGTTGAAAATACTATTGCACGAAAAATGCTTTCAGGTGAAGCACAGGTTGGGGCGAATATTGAAATTACTCCAGAAATTGTTCAGGGAATGTAACAAAAAATAAAATCGGCGATTAGATGAATCGTCGATTTTTTAAGTCTAATTTTGGAGGGCCAGGAGGGGCTCGAACCCTCGACACCCTGCTTAAGAGGCAGGTGCTCTAACCGGCTGAGCTACTGGCCCAACACAACAATTATAGCATATTTTTTTTTGAAAATAAAGGACTTTTAGTAATTTTCTGGTTGGATTTTATAAATAAAATGTGCGCCCGAAATTTTAAAAGCTTTGAGATTTTTAATTTCAAAACCATAACTTATAAATAACAGATCAGTTTTTTGATGATTTGCTTGAATTTGTGCGAGTTTTAGCATTTTTTCGATTCTTTCAGAGTGACCAAAAGTGTAGAAAATGGTGATTTTTTCAATAGGGAAGACGTGCCAGAAATTTTGAAAATAAATTTGTGTATTTTTGAAGTTTCTTAGTCTTATTTTTGAAATTAAAACTAAAAACGGGTTAATTTCAAAACCAATTGATTTTGCGCCAAAATTACTCGCAGTTTTTAAAACAATACCATCTCCCGATCCAATATCAGCTAAAATATCATTTTTTGAAAGTTTAAGTTTTTCGAAAAGTTTGATTAGTTCTTTTTTGTGGGTTGGAACATAGGGTGCTCCGAAGAAAACTGTCAAAAGAAAAACGGCAAGAATGATGCCGAGAATAAACAAAAATAGATAAAAAATAATTTCCATAAGATTAAATTTGGTACCCCCGGTAGGACTCGAACCTACGGCCAGGAGGGTAGAAACCTCTTACTCTAATCCACTGAGCTACGGGGGCGTACCTGAAACAATTATATCAGTTTTTTTGAAAAAAGTCCATATGTTTATTTTTTAAAAAGCAAAAACCTCCACATATGGAGGCTTGTGCTAAAACAAAAAAGATCAAATGGTGCGGGCGGAGAGAATCGAACTCTCATCACTTGCTTGGAAGGCAGGTATATTAGCCGTTATACGACGCCCGCATGAAATTATTATAGCAAATAATTTTTATAAAAGCAAGACTTTTTTGAAAAAATATTCCGTTTATGGTAATATAGTAATATGAAATTGAATGATTATGTTGTAAAATCAAGTTTGGAAGAAGTTGCACATTCGAGTGGATACGCAAAAGCTCAATCTGGTAGCAGGATTGGTGTAGCGAGCACTCAGAGTTTTTCACAAAGGCAAAGTATTGATTATCGAAATTCGAAAGTTCGTTCATATCAAGATTCACAACTTGGTCAATTAAGAATGGCGCAAAAAATAAAGATGGAAAATTCAATTTCGTCGCTTGATCGAATTCGGGCAAAAAGAGAAGAAAATATGGGATATTTTCACTCTAATTCAAATCGGCAAAAAAATGCGCTTTCAAATAATCAGATCGATCGAGCAACAAAAATGCAAATGGGTGAAAAATTTAATGGTGTTAGTCAGTCTGGAATGGCAGGCTTTCATTCTGGTATGGGAAATCAAACGCAGAGTGTTGTTCGAAGTTTTCAGCCATCAATTCGGCCGAAATTTTAACGCTTGATTTTTGATTTTTTGTGTGGTAAAATTGATAGAGTTGTGGCGGATGTAGCTCAGCTGGTTAGAGCGCTGGTTTGTGGCACCGGAGGCCGTGGGTTCGAACCCCATCATTCGCCCCAATTAAAATTTGAGCAATGAGCTCTTTTTTATTTGACTAAAATTCAAAAGTATGATATAATAATGTCATATTTTTGCCAAGGAGGAATAAAAATGGCTAAATTGAACCTTATGAAGATTGATAATTCGAAGGAAATGCTTGATATCTTCAAAAATGATTTGAATGAATTTATAGCTTATCACCCTTTGTTTTGTAAAAGTGTTTTTTCGCGCAGCAGTATTAAATTGTTTGATGCTATTAGATTTTCATTAATTCATGCTGCTGAAACTCTGATTAGAGAAGATTGTGGAACGGAAAGTTCTGATGTTGATATTGAACTAAAAACAATCTTTGAAATTTTAAACGGTGAAAAACCGAGTGGGATTTCTTGTGTTAAGTTTAACTTAAAATTTATTTATTTTCTTGTTAAAGAACTTGAAGATAAAGCAACATTTGATTTTCCTGCTGCAAACTCTATTCTTGTGAATGCGATAAAATATCGTGAATCACACAAAGGCATCCACTAAAAATAACTCCCGATTTAGCTGACCTGACACATAGCAGTTTAGTTAAATGGGTTAATA